>Ga0209014_10000153_pt1 | contig 36835 bp, 38 predicted proteins | sample BarGraNGADG00212_FD_184491 | JGI IMG/M metagenome (GOLD analysis project Ga0209014, IMG submission 184491) | Arctic peat soil microbial communities from Barrow, Alaska - Barrow Graham LP Ref core NGADG0002-212 (SPAdes) (version 2) | ecosystem: Environmental > Terrestrial > Soil > Wetlands >...
CATGGCCAGCGAGCCCGGCCTGGTTGACCCCGCGCGCCTGGTCCCGAACCCGGGGATGCTCTAGAAACGGCTGCAGCCGGGACGGCGGGCACCGGCGCAGTAGGGGCCACGTGGCCCTGTCGGACCGGGGCCGAGCGTCACACCATCGTGCCTTCCCGGCTGGCTTCGTCCGGCCGGGTTGGACGCGATCGAGCAACACCGGAAGGATCCTGATGCAGGTCGCCAGGTCGCTCGCCACGCTGGCCCTCGCGACTGCCATCGCCGGCTGTGGCGCATCCGGTCCGACCGCGAACCCTCCCGGGCCGGCCGGTGATTCCCCGGCTCCGGTCGCCAGCCCGGGACCCACCGCCTCCGTCTCACCAAGTGCGGGCGACACGACATCGGCCGAGCTCGACCAGCTCCTCGCCGAGGCTGTGAGCGCGCCCATCAACGTGGCCGATCCCGGGCCGGCGGCAGCTCTCGCGGAGCTTGCCATGAAGGACTACATGCGCCGGGCAAGCGGGGTCGCGGGGCTTCTCGGTCCGAACGGCGCGGCGATCCTCGCCGGGATCGACACCGCCGAACGGGATGCCATCGCCGCGACTGTCGCCGCGATGGGCGCCAAGGCCGCCACCCCTCGTGGCCAGGCCGCCACTCCTGATGCCCAGGCCGCAACCCCGCGTGCCCTGGACCCGGCCGTTGACACAGCGGCGACGCGGACCACGCCCGCGACGGCTCGACTCGCAAGCGTGGTCACCACGGCGCCGCCCGGCATCACCGGCCCGAACCCGGAGGACGCGCTCGAGGGACTCGCGGGCGCCTACATGCTGACGTTGTCTGCGCCCAGCATGCTCGCCGGTCTAGTCAGGTGTAGTTCCCGAGGCCGTCCGTCCCACGCGGCGACAAGGCGTACACGCCTCGCTCGACCCGATCGAACCAGCCGTAGACGTTGTCGCGCACGATCCGGCCCGCGTTCGGCACGTTGCCGGCCGCCCGCATCGCCCGCAGCGACATCGGCCCTTCCGCCAGGAGCTCCGCGCACCGCATCGCCTCCTGCCGGTAGGCCGTCATGATCGGCCGGCGCATCGATCCGCCCTCCGTCGGGTCCCCGATGCGCCGATGGTGCTCACGCAGCAAGGCCACCGCACGGCGCGCATTCCTCCGTGGCCGGTACGGCACCGGGTCCAGCACGACCTCCGCGCGCCCGTGCGTCACGACGATGAGCCCAAGCCCCAGCCGCCGGCACAGGCGCCGTGTCTCCGGCTGGCGGGTCGGCCAGGTCCCGACCGCGACGTAGACGGCCTCGGTCATCGCCAGCCGGTCGATCCCCTGGAACACCAGCCCGAGGCCGAACGTCTTCTTGAGCTCCACGACCACCGGCGGCTCGTCACCGCGCACTGCGACGATGTCGCACCCCCTTATCTCGCCCTTGACCGTGTAGCCCTGGCCCTCGAGCAGCGCCTTGACCGGGGCGTAGAGGCTGGTCTCCGGCGAGGCCGCGGGTCGCGATCGGGCCACGGCTGCCGTAGCCCTCAGCCGCCGGTGATGGGGCGATCGCGGCGCGCGAACTCCGCCAGCGCCTCGCGGCAGTCCGCGGCCTCGCGCTGTGCCTGGCCCGCGATCCACGGATCCACGCGGCTCGAGTCCTCGAGCGTGACGACCGGGCCTGACGGACCATCCTCCAGGACGATCCCGGACGAGTTGCGGTAGTCCGTCATCCAGTTCGCCTGGAGCGCCACCAGGACGTCCACCACCACGGCGCGCGTGAACAGCCAGTCCAGGTACGTGGCGTTGAGGCGGTCGACCAGGTCGTCCAGTCGGATCGGGCGGCCGCGGGCCATGCGGGCCACGAGGCCGATGACCCGGAGCGAGCTGAACGGGTCCCCGGACTCGGCGACGACCGGCGGCTGCGGGAGGGCGTCGGGGAGGCCGGCGGGTGCGGGCCGTCGGCCGACGGCGCCGGGATCGATCGTCATCGGGGGTCGTCAGCTCCGCGATCAGTGGCGGGTTCGGCGGCGGGCAGGCCGGGAGCGGAAGGTAGCACGGGCGATTGGCCGTCCGGCATCACGATCGTCAGGAAGCCACCGTCCCCCGCCGGAGCGGGATCGTCCGGGCGCGCGTGGTGGACCAGCTCCTGCGACGGCGGCATCGTCCGGAGGACCTGCTGCTCGAACCCGAACAGGACCCCGCCGATCGTCTGGCCCAGCGGCTGCTTCTTCCTCGGCTTCGTCATCTGGACGGGATTGTAGATCGCCGTACGGACGCAGCCTCCCGCCTCGCCCTTCCCGGCCGCGACGGCCGGGGTGCCCTACTCCGCCCCTTCGGCCCCCGCCTCGAGCACCGGAAGCGCGCGCCCGGCATCCGAGGACTGCCCCTCGATCGCCCCCACGCCGTACGGCACCCACTTCGACGGATCGCTCAGGCGATGGGCCTCCGAGTTGCCGCGCTCGTGCACCTGCTGGAAGCCGGCCGGCTCGATCCACATCCGCTTCCCGTCGAGCAGGCCGGTGATGCCCTCCTGCCCCGGCTCCGGGCGCGGGTTGCGGCAGTACTGGCACTTCGACGAATCGTGCGGCGTGTATTCGGCGGGCTCCTCGTAGGTGGTGATGTAGCCCTCGTAGTTGCGGACGATCACCTTGTGGTCCGAGTACGACACGACGTAGTTCGGCATGACCGGGATCTTGCCGCCGCCGCCCGGTGCATCGACGATGAACTGCGGCACCGCGTACCCCGACGTGTGACCGCGCAGGCCCTCGATGATCTCGAGGCCCTTGCCCACCGGCGTCCGGAAGTGGCCGGCGCCCTCGACCAGGTCGCACTGGTACAGGTAGTAGGGGCGGACCCGGTTCTCGACCAGCCGCTGGACCAGCTCACGCTGCGTGTGGACGCAGTCGTTGACGCCGGCCAGGAGCACGGACTGGTTGCCCAGCGGAATGCCCGCGCGGCTCATCTTGTCGCAGGCGCGGGCGAACTCCGGCGTGATCTCGTTGGGGTGGTTGACGTGGATGTTGAGCCACAGCGGGTGGTACTTCGCGAGCATCTCGCACAGCTCGTCGTCGATCCGCTGCGGCATGAACACCGGCACCCGGGAGCCGATCCGGACGACCTCCACGTGGGGGATCTCGCGCAGGCTGCGGAGCGCGGACTCCAGGAGCTTTGGGGCCAGCGTGAGGCCATCGCCGCCGGAGATCAGCACGTCGCGGATCTGCGGCGTCCGCCGGATGTAGTCCAGCTGGGCCTCGTGTTCCTTGCGATTGAAGTTCTGCGTGGCGTCACCGACGATCCGGCTCCGCGTGCAGTAGCGGCAGTAGACCGCGCACTGCGTCGTGATCAGCATCAGCACGCGGTCCGGGTAGCGGTGGACCAGGCCCGGGACCGGCGAGTGGCGATCCTCGGCCAGGCTGTCCTCCATCATCCCGGTGAACGACCGAAGCTCGCGGCCGAGCGGGATGATCTGGCGGCGGATCGGGTCGCCGGGATCCTTCGGGTCGATGAGGCTGATGAAGTAGGGCGTGACGTCCACGCGGAACTTGTCGGGCGCGGAGAGGCCCTCGCGCTCCTCGTCCGTCAGCTCCAGGATCTTCTCGATGTCCTCGAGGTCGTTGACGCGGTTGCTGAGCTGCCAGCGCCAGTCGTTCCACCTCTCGTCCGGAACGTCCTCCCAGATGGGCGCGCGGCGACTCACGGCCGGCTTGCCGTCCGGGCCGAGGCGCTTTGCGGGATCGCGATGGTTGACGAAGGGCGCCGTCTCCAGCGCCGCCGGGGCGCCCGACCCCTGCACCTGCGAGTCCACCAGCCGATTCCTCCCGCTGCCACCGCCGTCCCGGACCAGGCCTGCCCCGAGCCCGTCGGATGCATAGAACCTATGCATCGTGAATGGACGGCGATGATACCCGAGGGCCGGGTGGGCGTCTATGGTTCCCCGGCCAAGGGTGGCCCGGCAGGATCTCCGGCAGGCAGGACCTCCGGGTCATCGGTTGGGCCTCGACGGGGTCCGTACAATGCCCGGGTGCCGCCCAGTGCAAGGCCGGGCGTCCAGGCGACGCAACCGCCCCACCCATACCCGAGGAACAGCTCCATGACCATCGACCGACGCCTGCTCGCGGGTGCCCTTGGCCTCGCCCTCGCCGTCGCTGCGTGCGGCGGCTCGTCCACCGCCACCTTCGGCACGAGCGCCGCTCCCGCCGCGACGACCGCCCCGTCGATCGCCGAGGCGACCCAGGCACCCGCGGCCACCGACGTGCCCAGCGCGACCGACAGCGCTTCGGCCGGCGCCGGGCCGAGCTTCGTGGCCGGGGCAGCCTCCGACCTCGAGGCGATGCTGCCGAGCGAGGCCGGCGGCGTGAAGTACCAGAAGACGAGCTTCGACGGCGCGTCCCTCGGCTTGATGGGAGCCGGCATCGACACGACCCAGCTCGACCCGATCCTCAAGGCCAACGGCAAGACGATCAACGACGTCCGCGTGGCGATCGCCAGCCCGGTGGACAGCGCGAGCACCGACGCCGGTATGGTGATCGCCTTCCAGATCCGCGGCGTTGACGCTGCCAAGTTCATGGCGGCGTTGGGCACCGATGCCGCTTCCCTGACCAAGGCCACAGTGGGAGGCAAGGACGTGCTCCAGGCGGGCGCCGGTGGGTTCGGCGTCGTGGTCTACACCAAGGGCGATGTCCTGTTCGAGGTCCTGGCGGCCAGCCCCACGGTCACCGAGTCGATCGTCAGCCAGCTCCCCTGACCAACGGCGGGACGGGCGATCCGTCCCGTACGGGAGGTCGCGGCGTTCGGCGCGGCGTTCGGCGCGGAACGGGATCGACGGCCGAGTAGCCCCCAGCCCAGGAATCGCGAAGCCCGGCGCTGAGCCGGGCCTGCGCTTGTCTGCGGGCGCCGCCGGGGTCAGTCCCCGATCACGCTCCAGATCAGGCCCATCATGATGAAGAACCCGCTGAACAGCGCGATGAGCCCGATGCCGCCGTAGGGCGAGCTGGCGCCCTCGTGGGGGACCATCTGCAGCCCGATGCCGAACACGACGGCCCACACGACGAACAGCACCGCGAACAACCGCTTCGAGTTCGGGGCGGTGATCCTGCGAACCCAGCCCTGGCGGCCGCCCTCGGCGACCATCGCGGAGCGTGCGAACGTGTAGACGAACCCGCCGGCGATCGTGGCCGCGATCAGGAAGATCACGAAGTTGTTCGGGAAGTCCTGGAACCAGGTCGTGAAGATCGTCACGTGGAGATCCTCGGTCAGAAGGGCTGGGCACCGGATGACCGCGCAGGACGCAGCGCGTCGATGCTAGCAGAACCGGGAAGCCGGTTGGAACCCTGCGTCTCGGTTGTGTCAACGGCGTCTCGGTTGGAACCCGGCGGTCGCGATGCCGGACCGCCGGCGACGGTCGAGTCAGCCGCCAGGCGAGCCACGATTGCCTGCGCCAAGCTGATGCTCCCGTGATCCAGAACGGGGGCCTGCTGCAGGGGGTCCCGGACGCCGATCAGCTTCGTCTGAGTGACAGCCCCGCGACCACCAGGGAGGCGACCACCGTGATCGCGTATGAGACGCACCACGCGCAGATCGCGTGGATCACGAACAGCTCCAGGTACGTCAGGTAGGCGACCGCGAGCGCCCCGAGGAGCAGCAGCCCGTAGCCGAGAAGCAGGGCCCGCCGGTCCGCACGCCGCCACCCGGCCAGGGCGCAGCCGGCGACGGCCGCCGAGAACGCCACGCCCCAGACGGCGACCGGGATCCCGAGCACCACCGAGTACTCGGAGGCAGCGACGGTCTCGCAACCGCTGGACGGCCCGCAGACCGCGCTCTCCCCCAGGAGCCGCACGACCGCGAGGTAGCCCGCCACTCCCAGCCCCGCGAGAGTGACCGCGAGCAGGGGCAGGCCGAGCGGACCTCGAGCGGCCCCCCCAGGTTCCGTCGTCGTCAGGGAGCGGTGCTCGCCGAGGCCGCGGGCGAAGCTGCCGACGAGGTCGCGGGCGAGGCCGATGCCGATGCCGCGGGCGAGGCCGATGCCGCGGGCGGAGCTGCCGACGAGGCTGCGGGCGAGGCGCTCGCCTTGGCCAGCTCGGCCTCGATCAGCGCACCGAGCTCGGCGGCGGTCTTGAAGCCGACGAGCTGCTGGCCGCCGATGTAGAAGGTGGGCGTGGAGTTGATCCCCAGGGCGGTCCCCTTGGACGTCGTGTCGGCAACCGCCGCGATCGTGGCCGCGTCACCCAGGCAGGCCCTGAAGGCGACCGGCTCCAGGCCGGCTGCCGTGGCGATGGCGGTCAGCCGGTCGCGAGTGAACCCACCGGCGTTCTCACCGTCCTGGTTGTTGTAGACCCAGTGGGCGTAGTCCCAGTACTTCCCCTGCAGGTTGGCGCAGTAGGCACCGCTGGCAGCGAGCTTGGACTCGTCGTCGGGGCCACCGCGGCCGAGCATCGCGAGGTCGTGGTGGACGATCCGCAACGACCCGGGCTTCGCGTACTGGCTGACCAGGACGGGCTCGACCGTCAGGTCGTACCGGGCGCAGACCGGGCACTGGTAGTCCTCCCAGACGTCCATCGTTACGGGCGCGTCCGCCTTCCCGATGTTGCTCCCGTCAAGGAGCGCAGCCGGGTAGGCCATGCCCGGGTCCTTGAGCTTCCCGGAGGCCTTGCCGCCGAGCTGGCCGATGCCGACGACGACCACGATCAGCACGCCGACGATGACGGCGATGATCGTCATGTTCCGGGTGTTGATGAACGACGAACCGCCGCTCTTCCCGGCGGGCGTCCGGCCGCGGCGCTCGTCGCGGGCGCTGTTGAAGCGGTCCTGGCGCTCCGCGGCGCGGCGGTCGCGGCGCGTGGACTGGGTGGTGGGCTGCTTGCCGCTCAGGGGGGGCCTCCGGTTTCGTGCTCAGGGGAAGGTTCGTGCTCGGGCGGGACGTCGGGGCATTGTGGCGCAGATCGGCGGGATCGGCTACGGGCGTCCTGCAACACCGGTCGCCAGATGATACTCTGTCTCATATGAACCCTGAGAGCCCTCGCGTCCCCGAGCCGTCCGACCACGCCGGCCGGCAGGTGCACGCTCACGACGACGAGCTCTCCGCGCCCCACGCCCACGCGCACGCAGACGTCTGGCTGAGCGACGTGACAGCCGGCTACGGGGACCGTGCGGCGCTGGAGCACGTGACCCTCGCCGTGGAGCCGGGCAGCCTGCTCGCGATCGTCGGGCCGAACGGGGCCGGCAAGAGCACGCTCCTCAAGCTGATGGCCGGCCTCGCGCGGCCGTGGACGGGGCGGATCGAGATCCTCGGCGCGCCCCCCGGCCGCGAGGCTCGCCGCGTGGCGTACGTGCCGCAGGCCGAGCTGGTGGACTGGGCGTTCCCGGTCACCGTCGAGGATGTCGTGATGATGGGCCGCTTCCCTCGCCTGGGCTCCATCCGCCGTCCGGGGCAGGATGACCGGCGCGCCGTCGCCGACGCGCTCGCGCAGGTCGGCATGGCAACACACCGCCGCACACAGGTTGGACGGTTGTCCGGCGGGCAGCGCCGTCGGGTGTTCCTGGCCCGCGCTCTGGCCGCGGAGCCGGACCTGTTCCTGCTGGACGAGCCCGTCACCGGCATCGACGTCACCACCCAGGAGCTCCTGATGGATCTCCTGGAACAGCAGGCCGCTCGCGGCAAGACCGTGGTGGCGACCACGCACGACCTCGCCTGTGCGGCGGAGCGCTTCCAGCAGGTGCTGGCGGTCAACCGCACGGTGGTCGCCTACGGCCCCTCGAACCTCGTCCTCGACGCGGATGTCCTTGCCCGAGCCTACGGCGGCCACCTTCTCGTCCTGGAGGGCCGGACGGTGGTCCTCGACGACGCCCACCACCACGACGACGCGCCCCGGGGAGAGCGCCACTTCCACGACCAGGGGGGCCAGCGCTGATGGACCTGATCCTGGAGCCGCTTGCCCTCTCGTTCTTCGTCCGCGCGCTGATCGCCTCGATGATGGTCGGTGTGGTCTGCGCGGTGGTCGGCACCTACGTCGTCCTGCGCGGCGTGGCCTTCATCGGCGACGCCATCGCGCACGCCGCGTTCCCGGGCGTCGTCGCCGCCTTCATGCTGTCGATCCCGTTCTACGTCGGGGCGGCGGTCGCGGCCGTGGGCACGGCGCTCGCGATCGGCTGGGTGACGAAGCGGGCCGGGATCCGCCAGGACACCGCGATCGGCGTCCTGTTCGCGGGCACCTTCGCGTTCGGCGTGTTCCTGTTCAGCACGATCAACGGCTACGTCGCGGACCTGTTCAGCTTCCTGCTCGGGAACGTCCTGGCCATCGGGCCGGGGGACCTGGTCGCCCTGCTGGTCCTGGGCCTGGGCGTGATGGCGATCGTCGGGCTGCTCTGGAAGGAGCTGCTGTACGCCACCTTCGACCCGCTCGGCGCCGCGGCCTCGGGGATCAAGGTCGAGCGGCTCGAGTACCTGTTCCTCGCGCTCGTCGCGCTCACCATCGTGGTCAGCCTGCAGGCCGTCGGGATCATCCTCGTGGTGGCGATGCTGGTGACGCCCGCCGCCACGGCCCAGATGCTGACCATCCGGTTCACCCGCCTGATGCTGGTGGCCGCGCTGGTCGGGATCGCCAGCTCCGTCGTCGGCCTGTACCTGTCCTACTGGCTGGACGTCGCCAGCGGGGCCACGATCGTCCTCGTCCAGACCGGCATGTTCCTCCTCGCGCTTGTCTTCGGGCCGCGGGGGATGCTGGGCCGGCGCCGGAGCCGCGGAGGGCTCCCGGAGACCGACGACGCGCCCGTCGAGGCGTCGCTGATCGCCCCCGCATGACCACGCAACGAATGGCCGCACCCCGAGCGGCCGATGCGCACGCGGCAAACCACCTGGTCGAGGCGCTGGGCCGCGCCGGGCTCCGGATGACGGGCCCGCGCCTCGCGGTGGCCGAACTGGTCGCGGCCCGCGCCGGGCACTTCACGGCCGCGGACCTCGTGGCGGACGGGCGGCAGCGGCATGCCGGAATCGGACGGGCGACGGTCTTCCGCGCCCTCGACCTGTTCACCTCGCTCAAGCTCGTCGAGCGCGTGGACCTGCCGGGCGGTGACCACGCCTACGTGGCCTGCGACCCGGTCCACCACCATCACGCAATCTGCACCGGCTGTGGCCGTTCCTCCGACGTGGACGACGCCGGCCTGACCGAGGTGCTGGCCGATATCGGCCGGCGGTCCGGCTTCCGCGTCACAGCCCACCGGCTCGAGATCTTCGGCCTCTGCACGGCCTGCCAGGCGAAGCCCGCATGACCATCCGTCCCGGGACCACGCCGTTGCGCGCCCGCGCGCGCCCTGGGCGCGAGCGCGGCGTGTTCCTCGGCCTTGCCCTGCTGGTTGCGGTGGTTGTCGGCGCCTGCGGCACGGGGACGACGCCGGCGGACGGCGGCGCCACCGCCGGAACCCTCCGCGTGGTCACCACGACGACGATCCTCGCCGACCTCGTCGCGCAGGTCGGCGGCGCGTACGTCCAGGTGGAGAGCATCGTCCCCAAGGGCGGCGAGGTGCACACGTTCGACCCCAGGCCGTCGAACATGCGGCGCCTCGCGCAGGCGGACGTGGTGTTCCTCAATGGGCTCGGCCTCGACGACTGGCTCGCGACTCTCGTGACCGATTCTGGGACGACCGCCCGGGTCGTGCGCCTGGGCGAGAACCTGCCGGGCGTGACCTACCTGGCCGGCACGTCGAAGGCCGGGGCGACCGTGAACCCGCACCTCTGGCTCGACGTCTCGTACGCGGCCAAGTACGTGGCGCGGATCGGCGAGACCCTGGCTGCAGCCGACCCGGCCCGCGCCACCGCCTACCGGGACCAGGCTGCGGCCTACGGCAGGACCCTCGCCGACCTGGACGCGGAGGTGCGCACGCGGATGGCCACGATCCCGGCGGCGAACCGCACGGTGATCTCGTTCCACGACGCCTTCCCGTACTTCGCCGCCGCGTACGGGCTCACCATCGACGGGACCATCGTGGACGCACCCGGGCAGGATCCAAGCGCGGCCCAGGTTGGGGCGCTGATCGGCGTGGTCCGCGACAAGGGGGTGAAGGCGATCTTCGCCGAGGCCCAGTTCAACGAGGCGCTCGCGCAGACCATCGCCAACGAGACCGGCGCCCGGGTCGTCTCCAGCCTGTACACCGACAGCACCGGCAACGCCCCCAAGGACACGTATGTCGGGATGATGCGCTGGAACGTCGCCCAGGTGCTCCAGGTGCTGGGCGCCCCCTGATCCGCGGCCTCCGGGACGGCACGATCACATCGCGGAGAGGGGCTGTGGCCCCCTGGAGTGCCGCTTCCGGAGGGGGTCCCGCCAGGGACCGGGACCTTTTGCGCCACACCGGTTGAAACCTTCGGGCGATGCGCGGCCTCGGAGCACTACCAGACCATACGAGGGTCCACATGCGATTCCGTCCGTCCCGCCACCGCGTCCCCTCCGTGCCGCCGCTCCGGGTGGGAGTTCCGGCATGCGCCTGAGCCCGGCCGCGTTCGTCATCCTGTGCGCGATCGCCATGCTGGTCGCCATCGGCGTCACGGGCCAGATCCTGCCGGCCACCGATCCGCGCACGGCCGAGCTCCGGCCCTGGGTCGCCTCCCGCGCCCTGGGCGTCACCGCCTACCTGCTGCTCTTCCTCGAGGTCGCCCTGGGGCTGATCCTCAGCCACCCGCTGAACTCGACCGCGTGGCGGAAGACCATGCAGGTGCTCCCGTGGCACGAGTTGCTCACGGTCTTCACCGGAGCCTTCCTGATCCTTCACGTCGCGCTGATCGTGATCGACCCGTACGCCAACGTCGGCATCCTCGGCGCGCTCGTGCCGGGCCTCTCCGCGTTCCGGCCGGTCGCCGTCACCCTCGGCACGGTCGCCCTCTATGCCCTGATCTTCACCGCGGCCACCGCCAAGTGGACCCGGCTGCTCCCGTCCGGGTGGTGGCTCAAGGTGCACCGCGTGGCAGCCCTGACGTTCCTGATGGCCTGGGCCCACGCCCTGCTGGCCGGCACCGACAGCGGCGCGCTGACCCCCCTGTACCTCGCAACCGGCCTGCCGATCCTGGCGGGCGTGGCGCATCGCTGGTGGACCGCCAGGGGCCGCCCGCAGCACGTCCTGCCCGAGGCCGGACCGTCCGAGACAACCATCCGCCGGCTCGGACCGGCGCCCGTCCTGGTGGAGGAGTCCTGATGTCGAGAGAAACGCTGAACCGCGTGGTGCGCCGGGCCCTCGTGCTCGCCGCCACCGGGGCGGTGATCGCCGTCGCGGTCGTCACCGTGCAGGTGGCCGCCGCCTGGCGTGCCGATGCCGCGCCGCTCGACACCGCCCCCGTGGCGATGTCGGCCATCAACACGGACATGCAGGCCGAGGTCGCGCGGACGGACGACCTCTCCAGCCAGATCGACGACGTCGCGGGCCAGCTGTCCACGCTGCAGGGCGCCGTCGTGACCGCGAACGACGCGGTTGCCAGCGACGCCGACAGCGCCGCGACGCTCGAGGCCCAGCTCGCCGAGGCCAAGACGAAGCTGGACAAGCTCCAGTCGCAGCTCAAGGGTGCGCAGGCACGCCTGGTCGCCCTGAACAAGGCCGCGGCTCGCCAGGCCGCCCTCAACGCGACGGCCAAGAGGAGCACTCCGGCCGTCGCCGCCGCTGGGGGCGACAATGGCAACTGAGCGCGTCCTGCCGGCCGTCGCCATCCCGGCGCCCGCCCGAACCCGTCACCTCCGCGAGGGTGTGGCGGAACCCATGGCCCGGCCCGCCCGGCCAGTGGTCCAGCGGAGGGAAGCGGTCCTCAACACCCCGGCCCGGGCCGGCATGCTGATCGGTGCCTCGGCGGCGATCTACGCGGTCAGCCTCACCGGCGTCTCCGTGATGCAGGCGGACTCGGACGCCGCGATCGCGGCCCGGCGCCAGCCGTACCTGGCAGCAGTGGCGTCCGTCCGTTCGGCCAACGACGTGCTGGAGGCCGCCGTCGTCAAGGCCAACGGCGAGGCCCAGGCGCTCGCCGGCCAGTACGCGACAGTGGGCCAGGACGTCGCCGGATACCAGGCCCGGCTCGACGAGCTCGCCAAGCTCGTTGCCCAGGTCCAGGGCTCGGCCGCGGCCCTGCCCACCCGGATCAGCCTGCCCACGGTCACCCTGCGGAGCGCCGGCTCCGGGAGCACCAAGGCGCCGGCCGCCAAGGCCACCACCAAGGCTTCGGGGGCGCCGTAACGTCAGGACGCCGGGGCACCGCCGCCGGGGAGGCCGCCACGACCGCGCACGGACCCGGATTCGAACCCGAACCCGTACCCGTACCCGGGTTCGAACCCGTACCCGGATTCGAACCCGGATTCGAACCCGAACCCGACGATCCTGACCGGGTCGTCGGGTTCTCGTCGCGTGCGCTGGGCTCCGCGCTCGAGCTCCAGATCCGACTCCCCGCCACGGGTGACGCCGCGGACCCCGGCGGGCGCGACGCCGCGACGCTTGCCTGGGGGCTGGTCCGGGAAGAGTTCGAGGAGGTCGATCGGGCGCTCTCGCGGTTCCGGGACGACAGCGAGCTGACGGCGCTGAACCGGCTCGCGGGGACCGGCCGTGTCGTGGCCGTGTCGTGGAGGCTGCGCACGATGATGGCGGCCGTCCACCGTGCCGGCCGCCTGACAGCCGGCCGGTTCGATGCGTCGGTGCTCGTGGACCTCGAGCGCCTCGGCGAGCGCGGTGCGCTGCTCGATCCCCGGGACGAGGGTGTCGCCGATGACGGCGCGCGGGTCGTCCGCCTTGTTCCACCGGGCACGCCGCGGGCATCGCTCGTTCACGCCCCGGCCGCTCCCCTCGACAGCGGTGGGATCGGGAAGGGGCTGGCCCTGCGCTGGGCATCTTCGGCGGCGATCCAGGCGCTCCCCGCGGGCGCGGGGATCCTCCTGGATACCGGCGGTGACATCACCAGCGCCGGGACGGCCCCGCCAGGCGGCTGGCGCGTCGGGATCGAGGATCCCGTCCTCCCCGGTCCTGAAGGCGAACCTCTGGCCGTCCTGGCCGTCGAGCGTGGCTCCGTGGCGACGTCCTCGGTCCGGGTCCGCAACTGGATCGCGCCCGATGGGCGACGGGTCCACCACCTGGTTGACCCCCGCACGGGGGGTCCCGCGAGGACCGGGCTGATCGCGGTCACGGTGGCCGCTCACGATCCGGCGTGGTCTGAAGTCTGGAGCAAGTCACTGTTCCTCGCAGGCAGGGACGGCATCGGGGGGGAGGCGCGGGCACGCGGCCTGGCGGCCTGGTGGGTGGACGACGCCGGACGCCTTGGGATGACCCCGGAGGCGCGGCTGTGCAGCGAGTGGGTGGCCGAGGCCCGCGTGGGCTGATGTGGACCGACGGGTGCCCGGCCGGGTCAGGCGGTCGGTGCCCCTGGGGGCGGGTCGCCGGCACCCCGGGCCGGCACCCGCGGCGCGGGCGTCTCCCCGAGGGCCGCCGTGAGCTCGTCCAGCGTCGGATATCCCTCGCGGGCTCCCGCCCGGGTCACCGAGATGCTCGCGGCCACGACAGCGCGCCGCGCCGCCTGCTCCAGGCTCAGCCCGCCCGCCAGCGCGGCCGCCAGCGCGCCGTTGAGGGCATCGCCGGCACCGGTTGCGTCGATCGCCTTCACCTTCGGCGCCTTGATGTCGATCGCCGGGCCGCCTCGCCGCACGAGCACCGCGCCGCTGGCGCCCAGGGAGACGAGCATCGCCTCCCCCGCGCCGGGCCCCTCGCTGGTGGTCTCGAGCAGCGTCCTCGCGGCCCGGATGGTCTCCTCGGCGCCAAGCGTGGCACGGCCCGACCGCCGTGCATCGTCCGCCACCAGGCGGGCCAGCTCCCCACGGTTGGGCGTCAGCACATCGGCCAGGCCGAGCACGGACCGGTCCAGCCCACCGGCCGGGGCGGGGTTGAGGATCGTCCACGCCCCGCCCTCGCGGCCCAGCCGGAGCGCCTCGCGGGCCGCCTCGGCCGGGATCTCGTGGTTGGTGAGGACCACGTCGCCCCTGTGCGGCGCCAGGCGCCCCAGGGCCGCCCGGACGTGGGCGGCGGTAAGGCCGGCGTTGGCGCCCGGCGCCACGGTGATCTGGTTCTCGGCCTTGGCGTCCACGATGATCAGCGCCACGCCGGTTGCCGTGTGGTCGAGCGTCACCAGTACGTCCGTGCCGACACCCTCGCGCGCCAGCGCAGCGCGCGCCTCGGCCCCGAACGCGTCGTCACCCAGGGCGGCCACCAGCATGACCGGCACGCCCAGGCGCGCCGCGGCCACCGCGAGGTTGCCGCCCTTGCCGCCGTGGAAGCGGCTGAACGTGCCACCCAGGACCGTCTCGCCGGGCGACGGAAGCCGTTCCGTCTGCACCACGAGATCGACGTTGACCGATCCGACGACCAGGACCCGACCGCTCATCGGATAGATGCCCCTTCCCCTGTCCGGCTACGACCCGGTGATGTACTCGCCACCGTCGACGCCGATGACCTCGCCGTTGATGAACTCCGTGCCCTCGCCGGACAACGCGAGGATCGTGTTTGCCACGTCCTGGGGCGTCGTCATGCGTCCGGTGGGGTTGCGCCGCGTGGCGGCTTCGATGATCGCGTCGTGCTCGGGGATCTTCATCAGCGCCGGGGTCATCGTGACGCCCGCGCGGATCGTGTTGGCCGTGATGCCCGTCCCCAGCCGCGCCAGTTCCATCGCCAGCTGCCGGGTGTGGGACTCCAGCGCCGCCTTGGCGGACGAGACGACGCCGTAGCTCGGCACGACACGGGTCGAGCCCTCGGACGTCATCGCGTAGATCTTGGAGCCCTTCTCCAGGAACCCGCCTCGCCACAGGTCCTGCACCCAGTAGACGAGGCTGTTGGCCATGACGTCCTGGGTCATCTCCATCTTCTTGCGATCCACGCCGGCCTTCGGGTCCCCGGTGAGGAACGGGACCAGCGAGCCGAACGCGAGCGAGTGCATGACGACGCGCACGTACGGGTGCCGGCCCTCTGCGCGCGAGCGGTCGAAACGCTCCCGCAGGGTGGCCAGCGCCGCATGGCGCTTCTCGTCGTCGGCGGCGTTCAAGTTGAGGTAGAGAGCCTCGGACCCGAGCGCGGCGATCTGCGCCTTCACGTCGTCGACGTGTGCGATCGCCGCCCGGAAGTCGAGGTGGATGCCGGCGATCCGGTAGCCGTTGGCGGCAAGGGCGAGCGCGGTGGCCTGGCCCATCCCGGAGGAGGCCCCAAGGATCAGGGCCCAGCGCTCGCGGTCGTCGGTCATCGTGCTCCTCCGGAAGTTGTCGGACCCGGCGGCAGGGGCATCGCCCGGGCGATGCGAGTCTAGCAGCGCCACCCCCGGACGACCTCCGGGGGCGTGCCGTTCCCACCCTGTCCCACCGGCCAGCAGGAAGGCGCCGCTGTGGGTGATGATGTCCCTGATCGACGCACAAGACGCCGACTCCGCGGAGTCCTGCTCGTGAACATCCCGGACCTCAGCAACTTCGACCCGCGGATCCTGTTGCTCCTCGTCCCGCTGCTGCTGCTCGAATTCGGGATGCTGGTGTTCGCCGTCTGGGACCTGCTCAAGATGGACCGACGGGTCCGGGGCGGGAGCAAGGGCATGTGGGCCCTGATCATCGTGTTCGTCAACATGATCGGCCCGATCCTGTACCTGCTCGTCGGGAGGGTGGAGGGAGCGCCGGAGGACGAGGCGCCCGCCCCGGGCGCGATGCCCGGCTGGGGCAGCCCGCACGACCCGCCGATCGCGACGCCGGGAGCGCCGACGCCCGCGCGCCCGGCCACCACGGTCCCGGTGGTACCCGTCGCTCAGGTGATGCCCGCCGTCCCGGTCCAGGCCGTCGTACCGCCGGTCATGCCCACCCTGCGCGCCATGTCCGCCCCGGTTGGCCCACCGGCGATCCACATCGAGGCGCTCACCCGGCGCTACCCGGGGGTCCTCGCGCTCGACGCCCTGACGCTGGACGTGCCCGAAGGCTCGGTCTTCGGGCTGCTGGGTCCCAACGGCGCCGGCAAGACCACGACCCTGCGGTTGCTGGCCGGTCTCGGACGCCCGACGGCCGGGCAGGCGGTGGTGGCCGGAGTCCGCGTCTCGGCCGACGATCCGGCGGTCCGGCGCTCGATCGGGTTCCTGGAGCAGGATCCGCGGGCCTACGGCTGGATGACCGGACGCGAGCAGGTCCGCCTCCTCGGACGGCTGCATGGGATGGATGGCGCGGTCCTCGAGGGCGCCGTCGACGAAGCGCTGGCGCGGATGGACCTGACCGGGGCGGCGGACCGGCGGGCCGGGACGTACTCCGGCGGCATGCGCCAGCGGCTGGGCATTGCCGGCGCGCTCGTTCATCGGCCGCCGGTCCTCATCCTGGACGAACCCGTGAGCGCCCTGGACCCGGAGGGCCGGCGTGACGTGCTGGGACTGCTCGCCGACCTGCGTGGGGAGTCCACGGTGCTGTTCTCGACCCACGTGCTGGCCGACGTCGAGCGCATCTGCGACCGGGTCGGGATCCTGGACCATGGGCGCCTGATCGTGGAGGGACCGCTGGGCGACCTGCTGGACCGCTACGCGCTGCCGGTCTGGCGGATCGAGGCGGAGCCCGGCCAGGAGGCGGAGATCGAGGCGCTGGCCGCGCGGCTCCGCGGGCTTGCGTGGATCACGGCCGCCGCCGTCGACCACGGGCTGGTGACCGTGGCCGTCGCGGATCCGGCCGTCGCGGCGCGGGAGCTGCTGCAGATCGTCGGTGCGGCGGAGCTCGCCGTCGTCTCCGTGGCACGCGCCAGACCCACCCTGGAGGACGTGTTCCTCCGGTTGACCGGTGGACCGGAAGGGGTTGCGGCGTGAGCGGCTTCCGCATCCTGCTGCGGAAGGAGCTGCTGGAGGCGTGGCGGACGCGAAGGCTGCCGGTCGTTGCCGTGCTGTTCCTGGTCGTCGGGATCATCTCCCCGCTCACCGCCCGGTACCTCAACGAGATCCTGACCCTCGCCATGGGCGACCAGCTCCCGATCGCCCTGCCGGACCCCTCGGCGACGATGGCGCTCGAGCAGCTCCAGAAGAACCTCGGGCAGCTCGGTGCCCTGGCCGCGATCGCCCTCGCCATGGGGAGCGTCTCTGGCGAGCTGGACCGGGGGACCGCCGCGATGGTGCTGGCCCAGCCTGTGGGGCGGCCCGCGTTCCTGGCGGCGAAGCTGCTCGCGATCGCCGCCGTGCTCGGCATCTCCACGTTGCTGGCCTCAGCCGTGGCCTGGATCTACACCGCGATCCTGTTCGAGCCGCTCCCGGTCGATGGGTGGATGGCGATGACCGCTCTTTCGTGGCTGGCGCTGACGGCGTGGGCGGCGCTGACGTTCCTCGCGTCGGCCGCCACGGGATCCACGATGGCCTCGGCCGGGCTCGGGTTCGTTGCGCTCATCGGGTTCAGCCTGATCGCGATCGTGCCGGCGATCGATCGGTTCCTGCCAACCGGCCTGGCGGTCCCGGCCATCGCGCTGGCGGCGGGGAACACGGCCGGGCTGGACGGCGCACGTCTGGCGACCGCGGTGGCCGGCTCGCTGGTGCTGGTGGCTGCCTGCCTCGTCGGGGCGATTGCGGCGTTCCGGCGCCGGGAGCTGTAGCGGCGCTGGCTGTCGTCCCGTGACCGCGGGACCCCGTCCGTCGACCCCGGAATCGAGAACGGCGCCGTTGGGGGCGCCGTCCGGGATCGCGCGGGGTGCCGGGACCAGCCCGGCCGGGCGTCAGGCGCGGGCCTGGCGCTCCAGGCGGCGCTGGAAGCGCTCGACCTGGCCGGCAGTATCGATGATGTTCTGCTTGCCCGTGTAGAACGGGTGGCAGTTACCGCAGACGTCCACGCGCAGCTCCTCGCGGGTGGAGCCAAGCTCGAAGTCAATACCGCACGAGCCGCAGTGGACCTTCGCCTGGTAGTACTTGGGATGGGTGCTGGGCTTCACGAGGGCTCCTCAGGCGCCGTCCGATCGGGGCATGCCCGCCGGTGGTCGCCGCTGTGGGTCGGTGCGGTCTAGGCCTCGGCCGCGGCCGGCTCGGCCGCAACCGGGATCACGCGGACGCGCTTCTTGTCGCGGGTCTCGTGCTCGAAGCGCACCCTCCCGTCGACCTTGGCGAAGATCGTGTAGTCGTGGCCGAGCCCGGCGCCCTCGCCCGCCTTGAAGGTCATCCCCCGCTGGCGGACGATGATCGACCCGGACCGCACCAGCTGGCCGTCACCAGCCTTGACGCCGAGTCGCTGGCCGGCGCTGTCGCGGCCGTTCTTGACGCTGCCGCCTGCCTTCTTGTGCGCCATCGCTTACTCGTCCTTCTTCGTGCGGGTCCGCTTCGGCGGCGCCGCGTCGGGGGTGCTGCTGTCGGTTGAGCCAACCTCCTCGTGGGCATCGGCCTCAGCCACGTTCCGCCGGACCACGTCCAGCGCGCGGACAACGCCGGCCTTGCTCGAGAAGCCCTGCTCCGCGATCGCCAGGAGCTCGCCGTTGCCGGCTCGCAGGCGCCAGCGCCAGTGGCCGGACTTGTCCTCGAAGATCTCGAAGCCCTTCACCGTCTTCGTCTCGCCGCCATCCTCGGCCGGGACGATCTCCTCGTGGCCCTCGGCCTCAGCGGTATTCCGCCGGACGACGTCGAGGGCGCGGACGACGCCGGCCTTGGTCGTGAAGCCCTGCTCCGACATGGCGACGAGCTCGCTATTGCGGGCACGCAGGCGCCAGCGCCAGTGGCCAGCCTTGTCCTCGAAGATCTCGAAGGCCCTCGACGATTTCGCCTCAGTCGCATCCGCCTCGGGTGTCGCAACCTCGGGTGTCGCAACCCCGACCGCGGTGGCGGCCGCAAGCTTCGCGGCGAGGGCCGCGTCCTCGGCCGCCTGGCGGGCAGCGGCTTCTTCGAGCTTCTTGCGCTCGTCGGCCTTCGCGCTCGCCGGCTTCTCGATGCCTGCTGCGGCGCTCTTGCCGTTGAAGCGGATATCGGCGATCCGGAGCACCGTCAGGTCCTGGCGGTGACCCTTCTTCACGCGACGGCGCGCCTTCGGGCGGTACTTGAACGCGATGACCTTGTCACCACGGGTCTGGCCAACGACGTCGGCTTCGACGGCTGCACCGTCCAGGACGGGGGTGCCAACGGCGGCCTCGGCTCCGTCGACGACAAGGAGCACTCGCTCCAGCGTGATCGACTGGCCCGGCTCGACGTCGAGCAGCTCCACTTCGAGTTCGGTTCCGACCTCGACGCGGTACTGCTTTCCGCCGGTCTCGATGACTGCGTACATGGGTCCTCGGAAGAGTGATGGCGGCCGCGGGGCGGCCGCGGGGCGGACACGGAGAAGCGCCTGCATCCATCGCGGGCGCGAACGGGGAGTGTAGGGCGGATCGGTTGAAAGCGTCAAAGGCGGCAGTCCCCGCCGTGTCAACGGCCAGCGATTCTGTCCGAGCCAAGCGGCCAGCGAGCTTGTCACCCTCGATCCATCGTCACCCGCGGGCCGGGTCCCCCACCGGCTGGGCGTGGTCCCTCGCTGCCCGGCCGGGGACGAGGCCCTCGCGTGCGCGCCGCAGGCTGCTCGGGCGCGGGTGCGGTCGCGAGGACCAGCCGCTCGCGGACCAGGGAACGGGCGACGAGAGGCACACCCGCTCGTTCCGAGAGGGCAGCGAGCAGCTCATCGGGTCGGCCAACGCCACGTTCGGGGTCGTGGCGGAGCGTCATCCGGACCGTGATCGCGCCGCGTTCGCCCTCGACGACCCGGTTTCGGGGGACGAACGCCGCATCGGAGCCTGTCGGTGCGACGCCCTCCCGCGAGACGATCGCATCCTCGACGTCGATCGCCACGATGAACGGACGCAGGTCGTAGGCGACCGTGGTCTCGCCCTTCCGGCGCTCGCGCGGCAGCGCTGGCTCAGCGAGCAAAGCGGCGGCGGCGAGGCGAACCGCGGCGGCATCGACGACGGCCTCAAGGACCGCGCGATACACCGACGCCGAGACGCGTCCTGGCAGGGGTGCCTCGCCCAGCCACACGTCGTACACGTCGACGAGGACGTGGTCCGCGGGAAGCGTCGCCAGCAGCGCATCGCGCACGCGCCAGCGTGGGAGCCGTTCGGTCAGCCAGACGTCGAGGAGCTCGGCCTCGCCAGGGATCGTCGCCCCGAGCGGCGCGGCGGCGGCGAGCCGCGGCCGCCCCCGGGGTCCGTCGAGGCCGGCCACCGGCAGGCCCGACGCCGCGAGCGCCGCCTCCCAGGCCGCCTGCTGGGAGCGCCCGGCGAGGTCTGGGTCCAGCGCCGCTCGGGCGAGGATGAGCCGCCATCGCTGAACAGGCTCGCGGGGAGGCGGCCCGGGGACCGCGGCAGGGGGGTCAGGATGGTCGATCACGCGTGCTAGTGTGGCGCCGATGCAGCCAGGTGTCCCGATGGATCTCGGCCAGCCGCCCCGGCCCCGACGAGCCGGCGCCCAACACGCGTGCTGGCGCCGCTCCGGGACGTGCTCGAGACCTGCGACATGAGCGACTTCAACCCATACAAGGTGCTCCAGGTTGACCCCGAGGCCGAGGAGGAGGTCATCAGGGCCGCCTTCCGGCGCCTGGCACGCAAGTATCATCCTGACGTCGCGACGGGTCCCGACGCCCAGGATCGGATGGTCCAGATCAACCAGGCCTGGGACATGCTCCGGGACCCCGTCCGCCGTGCGGCGGTGGACCGGGCCCGGGCACGCTCAGCCGCAACCTCCGCGCGAGTGACAGCCGCCGACGCCCATGCGAACGTCCGCAACGCGGCCGCGGCCCCCAGAGGACACTTCCACTACCGGAGCGGGGCCGACGGCACCCCCGACGGGACCCCCCGAGGCCCGGCCGCGCCGCGGAATCCCCCGGCCGGACAGGGGCCCGGGTGGCCGATCCCGGGCATGCGGGGGACCGACCCCGGCGACCGCTCGGATCGCATCTCGCCCGACTGGTCCACCGGGCGCTCGGTGCGAGGAGGTGGGTACGACCCGCAGACGATGGGGACAGCCCAGGGGCACGGCTCCGCCGGACCGCCACCCGGGAACCCGTCCGGAAGCGTACTCACCTTCGGCCGCTACGCGGGATGGTCGCTGAGCGAGGTCGCTCGCACGGATCTCGAGTACCTCGAGTGGCTTGACCGGATGCCGATCGGCCGGTCGTACCAGTTCGAGATCGACGCCCTGCTGCGATCATTCGGGCGGCGGACGACCGCGCCCGTGGGGCACTCCCAGCGCCGCGGGCTCTTCCGCCGCCGCTGAACCGGGCGCTCGTCACCAGGCCGGCGTCGTCACCAGGCCAGCGTCGTCACCAGGCCGGCGTCGTCACCATTCCGCCCGATGCTGCCGGATGTTCACGCTCTGGATCACCCCGAGTCCGATGGCCATGGCCACCAGTGAAGCCCCGCCGTGCGAGATGAACGGGAGCGGGATGCCGGTGACGGGAAGGATCCCGATCACCATGCCGACGTTCACGAACACCTGGACCAGCAGCATCGAGGCGAGGCCCGCCCCGAACAGCGTCCCGAACGGATCGCGCGAGCGCCACGCGCAGGAGAGCACCCTCCAGATCAGCGCGGTGAACAGCAGGAACACCACGACCGCGCCGATGAACCCGAGCTCCTGGGCGAGGACGGCGAACACGAAGTCGCTCTCCTGGACCGGAAGGAACTCGCCCCGGCTCTGGGTCCCGTTGGTGAGCCCGGTACCGAGCAGCCCGCCGGAACCGACCGCGATCTGGGACTGGATCACCTGCCAGCCGGATCCCTGCGCGTCGGCGGTGGGGTTGAGGAACGAGGCGATCCGCTCCTTCTGGTAGTCCCGGAGGACATAGGTCCAGGCGATCGGGATCGCCGCCAGAACGCCCGCAGCCATCGCAAGCAGCCAGCGCAGGCTGGCTCCGGACATGAACAGCATCCCGGCGAGGATCGAGGCGAGGACCAGGGAGGACCCGAGGTCCGGCTGCATCATGACCAGCAGCACGGCCGGGGCCATGAGCAGGCACGCACCGAGGATCGAAGTCAGCGAGTCGAGGCGCCCTTCACGGTTCCCGAGGTAGGCGGCCAGCACGATCATCATCAGGATCTTGGCCAGCTCCGAGAACTGGAACGTGAACGGGCCGATCCCGACCCACCGAGCCGACCCACCGACCCCGGTGCCAATCGCGAGCGTCAGGATCAGCAGCGCCAGGTTGACCCCGTAGATCGGCCAGGCCAGTGTCTTGAACCACCGGTAGTCGAAGGCTGTCACGATCGTGAACACGACGATGGCCAGCGCCGACCACATGAGGGCGCGGGAGAAGATGGCGCTGCCGTCGAGGACGGACTGACCCGCCTCCACGCTGTTCGTGTAGGCCATCACGAGACCGATGGCGCCCAGGAGCGCCGCATATGTCGTCAACTGCAGGTCATAGGCGCGCCACGCCGCACCGACGGACCGGGAGGTCATGTCGGCGAAGCGTCTGGGCTCGGCCCGCATCACGCGCATCGCTGCCTCGTCCTCTAGTTGCTCTGGTAGAAGTTGCCGCGCTTGAGGAGGTCGCGGTTCAGGTAGTCCTTCTTGATGTGGAAGTGCAGCTGCAGGAAGTCCTTCGCGATCTCCGTGGCTGCGTTGCCCGTCGTCCGCGAGTCGTACGCGAAGGCCAGGAATATGAGCTGGGAATCGGCCTTGGCGAAGTCCGCCTTGTAGGGGTCCTTGCCCACCCACCCGACGAACCAGGAGCTGTACGGAAGACGACCCTTGCTGTCGCGGGTGCCGAACTCCGCGGTGCCGGACTTGCCGGCGACCTTGACGGGCATGTCGACCAGGTTGTAGGTGTGCCGGAGCGTGACGGTCGAGCGGGCCGCGAGACGCATGGTCCGGAGCGTATTGGCCGAGACCGGCAGCTTGCGGATCAGGTCCGGCTTGAACGACTGCACGACCGTTCCATCGGGCCCGACGATCTCGTGCACGAGCTGCGGTCGGTACAGCTTGCCCCCGTTGGCGAGGGCAGCGTAGGCGTTGATCAGCTGGATGGGCGTGACGACGTCGTAACCCTGGCCGATGCCCGACTGGTAAACCTCACCGGCGAACATCGACTGGCCCAGCGCATCGATCTTCCACTGGTTGGACGGGACGATGCCCGCAGCCTCGCCCGGCAGGTCGATGCCCGTGGGCGTGCCAAAGCCGTACATCTTCCCCCAGTAGGCGAGGCGGTCCGCGCCGAGCATGCCCGCGACCTGAAAGAAGAACGTGTCGGACGAATGCCCGAACCCGCAGATGATGTCGCAGGCCCCGAAACCGCGCTTGTTCCAGTCGTAGAAGCGGGTGGACCCCAGGAGCAGGTAGCCCTTGGTCTGCAGCTTCGTGGTCGGCGTGATCTTCCGATCCTGGAGGCCGCCGGTGCCGGCGACCAGCTTGTAGGTCGAACCCGGCGGGTAGTGCGCCTGGACCGCGTGATTGGTCAGGGGCTTGTTCTTGTTCGCGAGAAGCGCCGCGAAGTCCTTGTTGGAGATCCCCTTGGCGAACAGGTTGTTGTCGTAGCTCGGCAGGCTCACCATCGCCAGGACCTCGCCGGTCTGCGGGTTCATCACGATGAAGACACCGCGCTGCAGGCCGGCTGCCTTCATGCCCCACTTGAGCGCGGCGGTGGCCTCCTTCTGGACGGTCTGGTCGATGGTCAGCGTCAGCGAAGCGCCGGGCACCGCGTCCTGGACGGTCTGGAGGACCTGCACGTCACGTCCCGTCGCGTCGCGCTCCATCAGCTGGATGCCGTAGGTCCCACGCAAGGTTGACTCGAACGTCGCCTCCACACCGGCCTTGCCGATGGTGTCGTCGGGCAGGTATCCGCTGGAGGAGAGCTTCGCGTACTGACCGCCGTCGATCGGCCCTGTGTAACCCAGGATGTGGGCGAGCAGCGGCCCATCCGGGTACTCCCGCCGGGTCTCGACGACCACCGCGACACCGGGGAGTTCGTCCACGGACTCCGAGATGATGCGGGCCGTGGCCTCCGGAACGTCCTGGGCGATCCGGACCTGGTCGAACCGGGAGCCGGGCGCGCTGTCGAGCGTCGCGATGATGTCGCTGGGATCCATGCCCAGCAGCCCCCCGAGCCTGCTCGCGACGTCCTGGCGGCGACTGAACGGCAGGTCGGCCGGCGTGATCTTCACGGCGAACGTGGCGGCGTTCGCAACGAGCAACTTGCCCGTCCGGTCGTAGATCAGACCGCGCGGTGCCGGAATCGCCACCTCGGCAGTGCGGTTCGCCTCGGCCTTGGCCGCATAGGCGGGACCGTTGGACAGCTGCAGGTAGGCGAGCCTCGTCGTGAGGAGCCCGAAGACCAGGATGCAGACGACCCCGAACGCAACGAAGCGGAGCGGCCGGCGATCGCGCTCGGGATGGGAGACGAGGAGGGAGTCGTTCACCAGTCCATGCGCTCCGCTTCACGGCGGCGCAGGACGATGGCGACGGTCAGCGGTCCCACGAGAGTGGCGAGCACTGTGTCGTACAGGGCGGAAGGCACCACCACAGACAGCGCCGCGTCGGAGAGCGGCACCGTGGTCAACGCGGTGGTGGCAAGGAGCAGGAGCATCGAATAGACCGGGCTCGCGATCAGGGTGGCGGGGATGGGAGCGACGATCCTCACGCGATTGAGGAGACCGCCGATCATGGATGCAATCCCGATGGCTACGAGGGCGGCGAATGCAGATGAGCCCAGCGGGCGCTGGCCGAGGATGTCGAGCGCGAGACCCCCGACGAAGGCGAAGACGAGTCCGGCTTCGAGGCCTCCCGCGATCACCCAGACGACACCCAGGACGAGCACCGGGTGCAGGGTGGCGTCACCGATCCTCAGATATGGAACGATGGTGAACTCTGCGAGCGCGGCCACCACGGCGACCGCCGCGGCGATGATGAACTTCATGTACTGATCGATCCTCGGCTGACGAGCCGACGGTCGGGTGCAGGACGGGTGGCGACCGCGACGACGGAGTGGCAGCTTGACGCGCCGCCAGTATCCCACGCGACCTCGGAACCGGCAATCACCGGGGTTCCCGCCGGGTGGTCGATGGATCGAGCCGCCTGGCGCCACCGCCTGGGCCGCCGCATCTGTCTCCCCCGGTGTTGCACGTGAAACAGCTCCCGCGGGAGGGATCGCCAGGCCATCGTCCGATGCTGGGCGGGACGGCAGCGCGCCCGGCGCCCTGGTCGCCCCAACCGGCGCGCGATCTACGACGTGGCGTGCGCCGGAGGCCAACGGGATCGGCCAGGCAGTCGGGCCGCACCACCCGGGGGACACCGGTCGATGTTGCACGTGAAACAACCCGCGTCCGGGCCAGGGGCCCGCGCCGCATTGACCGCATCTCGCTGGGGCCTCGGGCACCCGAAACAACAACCCTCGGCGCTGAGGGTGTTGTTGAGTCCGCGATAAGCGGCGAGGCACACCATGAGACGACCATCGGAGGACCGGTCGCCCGGCCGGGAATCGGGTCTCCGATGGTAGAATTCCTGTTCATGAGAACGATTGAAACGGGAGGTTGAGTGGGCCGGACGATCGCCTGCACGAACCAGAAGGGCGGCGTCGGGAAGACCACGACGGTGGTCAATCTCGCAACCTATCTCGCTCTCCTCGGTGACCGCGTCCTCGTCATCGACCTCGATCCCCAGGGCAACGCCACGAGCGGTTTCGGCATCGACCGCACGGCCGTGGAGGGATCGATCTACGACGCGCTCATCGATGAGCGACCGCTCTCCGGGCTGCACGTGGCAACGCCCGTGAACGGCCTCAGGCTGGTGCCCTCATCCATGTCGCTCGCCGGTGCAGAGGTTGAGTTGACGCCTGTCGTCGGTCGGGAGCGCCGCCTCGGTCGCGTGATCCGTGCCGAGCAGGAGGCCTGGGACTGGATCCTCGTGGACTGCCCCCCTTCACTCGGCCTGCTGACGGTCAACGCGCTGACTGCTGCCCAGGCCGTGCTCGTCCCGGTCCAGTGCGAGTACTACGCCCTGGAGGGCCTCACGCACCTGATCGCGACGATCAACCTCGTCCGCGATCACCTCAACCCGGGGCTCGAGATCTCGGGCGTGGTCCTCACGATGTTCGACGGCAGGACGAACCTCTCCGCCGAGGTCGCCGCCGAGGTTCGGCGGCATCTGCACGGCACGGTGTTCGAGACGGTCGTCCCGCGGAGCATCAGGCTCTCCGAGGCTCCGAGCCATGGCCTGCCGATCGCGCTGTATCGGCCCGATTCCAAGGGCGCCGAGGCCTATGGGCGTCTCGCCCGCGAGCTCCGGGCCCGCCGCGGCCCGTTCGAGCGCGTGACCGTGCCCGCCACGATCCCCGCCGGAGCGGTGGCATGACGGTCCGCTCCGATCGGGGCGGGTCGGCCCTGGGTCGGGGTCTCGCCTCGCTGATTCCGCAGCGCGACACGCCGGCCTCGTCGGTCCTCGAGGTGCCGCTCGCGCGCGTGGTCCCCAACCCGCACCAGCCGCGCCACCACTGGGACGACGCCGACCTCGCCGACCTCGCTGCCAGCATCCGGGAGCACGGCGTGCTCCAGCCGGTGCTCGTCACCGAGACCCTCGACGGCTACCAGCTGATCGCCGGGGAGCGTCGCGTCCGCGCTGCACGCCTGGCCGGTCTCGATCGGATCCCGGCACTGGTCCGCCAGCTGGCGGACCGCGACCAGCTTGAGGTCGCGCTCGTGGAGAATGTCCAGCGCGCGGACCTCGATCCGATCGACGAGGCGCTCGCCTACCGCCAGTTGATCGACGAGTTCGGCCTCACCCAGGACAAGGTCGCCGACCGCGTCGGCAAAGCGCGCGCCAGTGTCGCCAACACCCTTCGCCTCCTCGACCTCCATGCGGCCGTCCAGGCCGCCATCGGGGACGGGCGGATCACCGAGGGCCACGGGCGCGCGCTCGGCGGCCTCCCGGCGGACGGCCAGGCCCGGGTGCTGGGCACGGTCGTCGGCCAGGGCCTGTCGGTGCGCCAGACCGAGGAGCTCGTGCGACGACTCCGGGAACCGCGGGTCGCACGGGAGCCCGCGGCGAAGCCGCGCCTGGACGCCGAGCTGGAGCGGGTCGAGGAGGATCTTCGCCAGCGGCTGGGGACCAAGGTAAGCCTCAGCCGGTCCCGCAAGGGGGGCCGCATCGTCATCGAGTACTACAGCGACGAGGAGCTGGCACGGCTCTACGATCGCCTGATCGGAGGACCTGCGTGACGGACGTCGGGGATCGGCAGCGGCCGGCAGAGGGCAACGGTCGCGCCGCCGGCGGGCGCAAGACGAAGGTTGCGCCGGGCAGCGACTACGGCGCCTCCAGCATCCAGGTGCTCGAGGGCCTCGAGGCCGTTCGGCGTCGCCCGGGCATGTACATCGGCTCGACGGACGCCCGCGGCCTGCACCACCTCGTCTGGGAGGTCGTCGACAACTCGATCGACGAGGCGATGGCCGGCTACGCGACGACCATCCTCGTCACCGTCCACCAGGACGGGCGACTCACCGTCGAGGACGACGGCCGGGGCGTGCCGGTCGGGCGCCATTCGACCGGCAAGGACGCCCTCGAGGTCGTGCACACCGTCCTCCATGCCGGCGGCAAGTTCGGCGGTGGTGGCTACAAGGTCTCCGGCGGCCTCCACGGCGTCGGCGTCTCGGTCGTGAACGCCCTCTCCTCCTGGCTGCGCGTCGAGACCGCGCGGGACGGCGGCGTCTGGTTCCAGGAATACGAGCGCGGCAAGCCCACCACGAAGGTCGAGAGGGTGGGCCCACAGGGGACGCGCAAGGGAACGAAGACCTCGTTCCTGGCCGACACCGAGGTCTTCGACACCACGGAGTACTCCTTCGACCTGATCTCGCAGCGCCTCCGGGAGTCTGCCTACCTCACGAAGGGCGTCTGGATCACGCTCCGCGACGAGCGGAACGAGCGCGAACGGTCCTTCTACTTCGAAGGCGGCCTGGTCTCGTTCGTCCGGCATCTGAACCGGAACAAGGAGGCCCTCCACGGCCGGCCGATCTACTGCGAGCGGCGCGACGGCTCCACGACCATCGAGGTTGCGCTCCAGTACAACGACACGTACGCCGAGAACGTGCTCGCCTTCGCCAACAACATCAACACGGTCGACGGCGGCACCCACATCACCGGCTTCCGCCGCGCCCTCACGCGCTCCCTGAACGACTGGGCCAAGCGCGCCGGCGTGCTCAAGGAGGCGGACGCCAACCTCTCCGGCGACGATGTCCGCGAGGGCCTGACGGCGGTCGTGAGCGTCAAGCTGACGGAGCCCCAGTTCGAGGGGCAGACGAAGGCCAAGCTCGGCAACGCCGAGATCGCGGGCCAGGTCGAGAGCGCGGTGGCGGACGCCATCAGCCAGTACCTGGAGGAGAACCCGGCCGATGGCCGCCGGATCATCGAGAAGTGCCTGATGTCCGCGCGGGCCCGCGACGCCGCCCGCAAGGCGCGCGACCTGGTCATCCGCAAGGGCGCCCTGGACGGGATGTCCCTCCCCGGCAAGCTGGCCGACTGCCAGGAGCGCGACCCGGCCAAGAGCGAGATCTACATCGTGGAGGGCGACTCGGCCGGCGGCTCCGCGAAACAGGGCCGGGACCGCCGCTTCCAGGCGATCCTGCCGATGCGCGGCAAGCTCCTCAACGTCGAGAAGGCGCGCCTGGACAGGATCCTGAGCTCGGAGAACGTGAAGCCGCTGATCATCGCGCTCGGCGGCGGCATCGGCGACAGCTTCGACATCTCGAAGCTCCGCTACCACCGGATCATCATCATGACCGACGCCGACGTTGACGGGGCCCACATCCGGACCCTGCTGCTGACCTTCTTCTACCGGCACATGCCGGAGGTCGTGGACTCCGGCTTCCTCTACATCGCGCAGCCGCCGCTGTACCGGATCTCCACCGGCAAGGTCACGAAGTACGCCCAGTCCGAGAAGGAGCGCGACCAGAAGATCAAGGAGTTCACCACCAGGAACCTGAGCGTCCAGCGCTTCAAGGGCCTGGGCGAGATGAACGCCGACCAACTCTGGGACACGACGATGAACCCGGAGACCCGGACGCTGCTCAAAGTGGAGGTCGAGGACGCGTCCGTCGCGGACCAGGTCTTCACGATGCTGATGGGCGAGCGCGTGGAGCCCCGCAAGGACTTCATCAAGACCGAGGCCCGCAAGGTGCGCAACCTTGACATCTGAGGCACCGGTCAACCTCTCCGACGTGCGGATCGGGGGCTCCCGGATCGTCCTGGAGCCCCACAACTGCTTCGCCTGCGGGACGCTCAACGTCCACGGCATTGGGCTGCAGCTGCATGCCGGCGACGACCGCTGCTGGACCGAGCTCATCCTGCCCGACCGGTTCCAGGGCTGGGAGGACATCGCGCACGGCGGGGTCGTGTGCACGATCCTGGACGAGGTCATGGCGTGGGCGCTGGTGGACCACGACATGTGGGGCGTCACCGCCCGCATGAGCGTGGAGTTCAAGCGCCCGGTCCCGATCGGCCGGCGGATCCGCGCCGAGGGCCGGGTCGTCCAGGTGCGGCGGCGACTCGTCGAGGCGGAAGGCATGATCCTGGACCCCGTCGACGGCACGCTTTACGCGCGCGCCCAGGCGACCTTCGTGGGTGCCCCCGAAGAGAGGAAGCAGGAGCTGAAGGCCCGCTACGGGTTCCGCGAGGTGCCCGAGGCAACCGCGCTGCCCGGGCTGCCCGAGGTGCCGGCGCTCCCCGTCCCGGCCACTGCGCACGACGCCGAGGACACCGGCCGATGACCGTCGTGGACGGTGCCCGCCCCCTGAGCGCTACCACCGCGCGGGCCCGCGCCCTCGTTGCGGAGCGCATGCCCGGCGCCGTGGCCCTCGGCCGTGCCGCCGGTGACGTGGCCCCGGATCCAGCCGCCGCGGTCGAGATCCTCCGGCGCGGCCTCGCCGGCCTCGCCGACGCCGAGTACCTCGAGGGGCAGCGGCGGATCGCCCCCGGCATCGGGCTCGTGCTGGGCGTCCGCGGTCCGCTGCTGCATGCCGTCAGCCGGGGACTCCGTGCCACGACGCGTCGCGATCGCAGCGCCGCTCTCCTCGACCTTGCCGGGCGGATGCTCGGGCAGCAGGCCCTCGAGTTCCACTGGCTCGCCTTCGACCTCCTCGAGCGCACGATCGGGGCAGACCCCGAGCGCACGTGGCAGCTGGTCCGTGCCGAGGCCCGCTCTGCCGCCGACTGGATCACCGTGGACACGCTCGCCCACGTGGCGGGCCGCGGCGTCCTCTCGGAGCCGTACCGCTGGGCGGAGCTGGAGCAGCTCGTCTACTCCCCGTCGCCCTGGGAGCGCCGGCTCGTCGGCTCGACCGTCGCCACGATCCCGTTCGTCGATCACGCCGCCGGTCGCACGACGGACGTCACGCGCCACGGTCTCGCCCTCGTCGGCGACCTGGCCGGTGACGCCGAGCCCGACGTGCAGAAGGCGCTGTCCTGGGCGCTGCGCTCCCTGGCGGTGGTGGACCTGCCCGCCACGGTCGCGTTCCTGCGCACCGAGACCGCGCGCGCTGCCGCGACCGCCGACGGCCACCGCGCCTGGGTCATCCGCGACACGTTCGACAAGTTGCCCGCGCCGATCGCCGCCGAGCTGGGCGCCGACCTCGCGGGCATCCGGAAGCGCCCCGGCGCCCCCTCGACATCCCGCGCCTCGGCGACCGCTGCCGACTTCCTGGATCTGGGCGTCGGCATCCCACCGGCCGAGCGCCCCATCGCCTCGCGAACCTGACCATCCGAAGACCTGACCCGACCGACCGGAGGAGTGCCACCACGTGACCGACGACCTGGGCAACGTCCGAGCGATCCAGATCGAGGACGAGATGCGCGTCTCGTACCTCGACTACGCGATGAGCGTCATCGTCGCCCGCGCGCTGCCGGACGTCCGCGACGGCCTCAAGCCGGTCCACCGCCGGATCCTGTACACGATGGGCGAGATGGGGCTCTCCGCTACGAGCTCCTACCGGAAGTGCGCGGCGATCGTCGGCGAGGTGATGGGCAAGTACCACCCGCACGGCGACGTGGCGCTCTACGACGCGCTGGTGCGGCTGGCCCAGGACTTCTCGCTGCGCTACCCGCTGGTGGACGGCCAGGGCAACTTCGGCTCCGTCGACGGCGACTCGGCGGCGGCCATGCGGTACACGGAGGCCCGCCTCACGGCGATCTCCGCCGAGATGCTGGCCGACATCGACAAGGACACGGTCGACTACACCGACAACTACGACGGCACCCAGAAGGAGCCGACCGTCCTGCCGGCCAAGCTCCCGAACCTGCTGATCAACGGCTCGTCGGGCATCGCGGTCGGCATGGCCACCAACATCCCGCCCCATCACCTGGGCGAGATCGCGGATGCGACCGTCGCCTACATCGACGACCCGAGCATCACCAATGACGACCTGTGCCGGTACGTCAAGGGCCCCGACTTCCCGACGGGTGGCTCGATCTTCCGCTTCGATACCCGCCGCAATACCTTCACCGGCGAGCAGGAGACGGTCGACGCGATCCGCGAGATGTACGCGCACGGCCGCGGCCGCGTCGTCGTGCGGGCGCAGGTTGCGTTCGAGGAGACCCGCCTCGACCGGACCGCGATCATCGTCACCGAGCTGCCATACCAGGTGAACAAGGCGACGCTGCTCGAGAAGATCGCCGACCTCGTCAAGGACAAGAAGCTCGACGGCATCGCGGACCTGCGCGACGAGTCCGACCGCGACGGGATGCGGATCTACATCGAGATCAAGCGGGATGCCAACCCGCACAAGGTGCTCAACAACCTGTTCAAGCACACCGCGCTGCAGACGGCGTTCAACCTGAACATGCTGGCGCTGGTGGACGGGCAGCCGCAAACGCTGCCGCTCAAGGCGGTCCTGTCCCACTACGTCGACCACCGGCGCGAGATCGTCCGCCGGCGCACGGAGTTCGACCTTGAGAAGGCGCGGGCGCGGGCACACATCCTCGAGGGCCTCAAGATCGCCCTCGACAACCTCGACGCGGTGATCAAGACCATCCGCGAGTCGGCCGACGTCGAGACGGCGCGCCGCAACCTCATGGCCCGGTTCGGGCTCTCGGAGCTGCAGGCGCAGGCGATCCTGGACATGCGCCTCGCCCGCCTGGCTGCCCTCGAGCGCCAGAAGATCGAGGACGAGTACCTCGCGATCATCCAGCTCATCGCGGAGCTGGAGGACATCCTCGCCAACCCGCAGCGCGTGCTCTCGATCATCAAGGACGAGCTGGCCGAGCTCAAGAAGAAGTACGCCGGCGAGCGCCGGACGCGGGTGGTCGACGACTCGAACCGCGAGCTGACCGACGAGGACCTGATCGCGGACGAGGATGTCGTCGTCACGATCAGCCGCCGCGGCTACATCAAGCGCCAGCCGGTCGCCACCTATCGCCGCCAGCACCGCGGCGGCAAGGGGATCATCGGCCACGTGACGCGCGAGGAGGACGCCGTCGAGCACCTCCTGGCCGCGAACACCCACGACTGGGCGCTATTCTTCACGAACCGCGGCCGCGTGTTCTCGGCCAAGGTCCACGCCATCCCGGACGCGTCGCGCCAGGCCAAGGGCATGGCGATCATCAACCTCCCGGGAGTCCAGGTGGAATCCGGCGAGGTCCCCGTCGCGACGATCTGCCTGCCGAACTTCGAGCCGGGCCACTACCTGGTGATGGCCACGAGGAACGGGATCATCAAGAAGACCCCGCTGGAGCAGTTCGAGCGGGTCCGCTCGACCGGCATCCGGGCCATCACGATCAACGACCGCGACGAGCTGGCCTGGGTCGACGTGTCCGGCGGCGAGGACGACGTGATCATCGCCACCTCGCAGGGCATGCTCGCCCGCTTCTCCGAGGACGAGGTCCGGCCGATGGGCCGCGACGCGGCCGGCGTGATCGCGATCCGGCTGGCCCGCCAGGGAGATGCCGTAGTCTCGATGAGCGTGGTCCAGCCCGGCGCGGACCTCCTGGTCCTGACCGAGACCGGCTACGGCAAGCGCGTGGGGCTCACGCAGTTCCGCCGCAAGCACCGCGGCGTCCAGGGAGTCCGACTCATTGCGCTCGAAGGACGCAAGACGGGTCTCGTGGCCGCGGTCCAGCAGGTCACCCCGGCGGACGAGGAGCTGCTGCTCATCTCGGCCCACGGCCAGGTGATCCGGACCGAGACCAACACCATCAACCACTACTCCGCCGCTGCCCGCGGCGTGATCGTCATGCGCCTCGCCGGGGGCGACAAGGTGGTCGCGATCGCTGCCTTCCGGGCGGGGCTGGCGGAGCGGGGTGGGATCGGGGACAATGACGACCCCCAGCCCACCGGTGCAGAACCGGCGGAACCGGGCCCGGGTCGGGCGTGACCGCCTTCGGCGGTCGGGAGGCCGGTGTGTACACGGATCAGTTCGAGATCTACCACGGCAATGCCAACCCGGAGCTGGCCCGGAAGATCTCGCGCTGGCTGGGCAGCGAGCCGGGTCAGGCCGAGGTGTTCCAGTTCGCGAACGAGAACATCTTCGTCCGGATCATCGACAACGTCCGCGAGAAGGACGTGTTCGTGGTGCAGCCCACGTGCAGGCCGGTCAACCAGTCGATCATGGAGCTGCTGATCATGATCGACGCCTTCAAGCGGGCGTCGGCGGGGCGGATCACCGCCGTGGTGCCGTACTACGCGTACGGCCGCTCGGACAAGAAGGACCAGCCGCGGGTCCCGATCACGGCCCGCCTGGTCGCCGACATGATCACCGTCGCCGGCGCGGACCGGATGCTGACGATGGATCTCCACCAGGGGCAGATCCAGGGGTTCTTCAACATTCCCGTGGACGAGCTCACCGCGGTCCACATGCTCAGCCGGTACTTCCTGGACCGCAGGCTCGAGGACAGCGTCGTGGTGACGGACCTCGGCTTCGCCAAGCGTGCCCGGGCGTTCGCGGAGCTGCTGAACGCGCCACTGGCGATCGTGGAGAAGCGCCGCTACGGCAACCTCGACAAGGCCGAGGTCGTCAACGTCATCGGCGAGGTGCGCGGGCGGCGCGTGATCATCGTGGACGACGAGATCGACACGGCGGGGACGCTGATCGAGATCGTCCGCGCCCTGGAGAGCGAGGGTGTCAACGAGATCTACGCCTGCGCAACCCACGGCGTGCTCTCGGATCCGGCCATCGAGCGGATCGAGAAGGCGACCAACCTGTCCGAGGTCGTGATCACGGACACGATCCCCCTGGCGCCCTCCCGCCACATCCCGAAGATCAAGGTCCTCTCCGTGGCGCCGCTCATCGGTGAGGCGATCAAGCGCATCCACCGCGGCGAGTCCGTCGGCGCGCTGTTCTCCTCGGAGGTCTCGTTCACGCAGGAGATGCTCCTGTGGGACGAGGGGCTGGACGGACCCGGGATCCACCAGGGGATGCTCCCGGAGATGCACCCCGGGAGCGGCCCCGAACCCTCGGGTGGCGGCGGTGCGCCCTCCGGAGACGGCGTACCATCAGCGTTGCCCGCATCGGCCGGCGCGTAGCGCCCGTCACCACACGGAGACCCATGAGCCTGCAGCTGCACCGCCCCGACGGCAAGGGCGGCCTCGAGGTCCGCACGACGCCGGACACGGATTGGCGGACCGGCCTTCGCTCAACGCGCTGGGGTGCGTCGCTCAAGGGCGGCAAGCTCCCCGGCCTGGCGAACCCCGAGATGAACCCTACCTCCACGGGGCGCGCCGTCGCGTTCTGGGCCGTGCTCGGGTTGATCACGTTTGCGCTGATCGTCGCAGGCTATGGCTCGGGTTTCTGGAGCCTCGTCACCCCGGGAACCTGAGCGGCGCCCCCGGCGTCCGGGTGTCACCATGCGATGGATCGTCATCGTCGGCGGCATCCTGGATGGGGGCACGGCTCACGTCCTCGCGGCTGCCGCGCTCACCACGGAGCCGATCACGCTGATCCGAAACGTCCCGCGGTACCTGAGCGTCATGTCCCTGGGAGAGGACATCCCCATCGTCGCTCCCGCTCCTGAGGAGGCCTCCTGATGCGTGCCGGATTCATCGTGACGGGCGTCCTGGGCATCGGCACGGCCCTCGTGTTCGGCGCCGCCGCGCTCGTCTCCCTGGCCTTCCCCACCGGCTCGACCGTCGCCGCGGGCTGGAACGGCGGCGGGTGGACCAAGGGCGTCGTCACGATGCCGGTGCCTGCTCCCATCACGATCGACGCAAACGGCGGAGGGCTCGTCCCGCCCCCGGAGAAGTAGGCGGAGGATCCGGGCCAGGACCGCCGGTCGCGGGGCGGTGGTGCCACCAATCGCGCAGCGGACCCGGGCATGCGGCGTCACGCGACCCTTCCGCCCTCGCAGGGGGCTCCTGCGCTCGCACCCTATACTCAGCCGGCCATGCGCTTTCTCTCACGATTCTTCGACACCAACGACCGCGAGGTCTCCCGGATCCAGCCCCTCGTGGACCGCATCAACGAGCTGGAGCCCGAGTACGAGTCCCTCTCCGACGCCGAGATCCGCGAGCGGGTGGACATCATCCGGGCCGACCTGGTCGAGGTCGCCGCACCGGAGGAGCCGTCCGACGACGAGCTCAACGCCCCGGACTCGGAGCGCCGCAGCGACCTGCGCAAGGCCCGTCACAAGCGTGAGAACGAGCGGATCGCGCACGCCCTCGACGAGGTCCTGCCCGAGGTGTTCGCCGCGGCCCGCGAGGCGATGCGGCGGACCCTGGGCATGCGCCACTTCGACGTCCAGCTGATCGGCGGCATCGTCCTCCACCAGGGCCGGATCGCCGAGATGAAGACCGGCGAGGGCAAGACCCTGGTCCCGACCCTGGCCGTGACCCTGAACGGGCTCACGGGCCGCGGCGCCCACCTGGTCACGGTCAACGACTACCTGGCCCGCCGCGACGCGCAGTGGATGGGCCCCGTCTACCACTTCCTGGGCCTGTCGCTCGGCGTCATCACGCACGACACGTCGTACGTGTTCGAGCCGGGCTACCCGACCTCCGACGAGCGCCTGATCAACCTGCGCCCGGTCACCCGTCGCGAGGCCTACGCCGCCGACATCACCTACGGCACCAACAACGAGTTCGGGTTCGACTACCTGCGGGACAACATGGTCGACCAGCTCGAGGCCCGGGTCCAGCGCGAGCGGGCCTACGCCATCGTCGACGAGGTGGACAACATCCTCATCGACGAGGCGCGCACGCCGCTCATCATCTCCGGCCAGGCAGAGGAGTCGGCAGACCTCTACTTCACGTTCGCCCGCCTGGTCCCGCGCCTCAAGGCCCGCCCCGAGGGTGACGAGGAGGGCGGCGACTACTTCGTCGACCTCAAGGACAAGGCCGTCTCGCCGACCGAGGAGGGCATCGACAAGATCGAGCAGCTGCTCGGGATCGCGAACCTGTACGACGCCGACCCGCGGCTTGCCCGCCACTTCGACTCCTCGCTCAAGGCGCACGCCCTGTACAAGCGGGACCGGGACTACATCGTCGAAGACGGCGAGATCATCATCGTCGACGAGTTCACCGGGCGGAAGATGCCCGGCCGGCGCTGGAGCGAGGGCCTGCACCAGGCGGTCGAGGCGAAGGAGGGCCTGCGCGTCCAGCGCGAGTCCGTGACCCTGGCCACGATCACCTTCCAGAACTACTTCCGCCTGTACGACAAGCTGGCCGGCATGACCGGCACGGCGATGACCGAGGCCGAGGAGTTCCACAAGATCTACAACCTCGAGGTGGTGGCGATCCCCACCCACCGTCCGATGGTCCGCGACGACTACCCGGACCTCGTGTTCAAGAACGAGGCCAGCAAGTTCAACGCGGTCATCGACGAGATCGAGGAGATGACCAAGGCCGGGCGGCCTGTGCTCGTGGGTACGGTGTCGGTCGAGAAGTCCGAGGTCCTGGGCACGCTCCTCAAGCGGCGTGGTATCCGGCACGAGGTCCTGAACGCCAAGTTCCACGAGCGCGAGGCGGGGATC
>Ga0209014_10000155_pt1 | contig 36656 bp, 35 predicted proteins | sample BarGraNGADG00212_FD_184491 | JGI IMG/M metagenome (GOLD analysis project Ga0209014, IMG submission 184491) | Arctic peat soil microbial communities from Barrow, Alaska - Barrow Graham LP Ref core NGADG0002-212 (SPAdes) (version 2) | ecosystem: Environmental > Terrestrial > Soil > Wetlands >...
ATTCCTAATCTGCAGGCCGCGCGTTCGAGTCGCGCCGGGGACATTCGATGGATTCCGGCTTGGGGCGATCCGGGGGCAATGGGGCACCGCTTTGGCACGGATTACCACGGATCGACCCGGATCGACACGTCTGCTCGCCCCACACGACAACCGCGCTAACTGCCGTATTGAGAGTTATTTGGTTGATTCTGCAGTAGTTAGCTCTGCGGGCAGGATTGCGCGAGCAACGCCTTCCTAAACGCTAGGTCGGCCGTTCGAATCGGCCCGGGGGCACGTTGTTGGCAACCGTTCGGTAATCGTTGCTGAGCGTGTGCAAGTGACAGGGCAGGCAACGCCGCAGGTATTTCAGATGAGCGCTCGAAGTCGGTAGGCGAGCGCGCACTCGTCCTGATTTCCAGCGTCTTCCGATATGGAGCGCTCATGCGCGGACTGGTACTCACGTGCAGCGTGACCCTGCTGGTCTCCGCGTGCGCCGGCGAGTTGCCGACCGCGACAGCCTCGGGTGCGCGAGTCGGTGCCGATCGCCCGATTCTCCTCCTCGACAAGTCACTGGGGCTCGACGTGCCGGACCTAGATTCAATCGTGGTGATCAAGGGTGGAGCGGCGGGGGCGGCGTACGGGAGCCACAGTTGTTCCGCCGTGGTGGTCGTCAGAGCGAGGCGCGCGACGCTCGGGGAGGCTCGCTAACACGCGATGGCGCAGACTCAATGCGCGATAGTCTGCGTGCACTTCAGCGGACCGTGCAGCAGAACGCCAATTCGTTAGCGCGAGGAGCACTCAATTGTCTTGCTCGGATGTTTGGAGGTGTGTCGCGACAGTCGTTACGCTCGGCTCTCTGGCGTGTCATCATCCCGCGCGCGACGAGCCTTGGCCGCCGCCGCACTTGCGCGTGTTTCCCGCAGCCGATGACCAGATGGAGCTGACATTCAATGCACCGGCGTTGCTCGCGGCTGGCGACTCAACGCAACTCGACGTCGCCCGCTCTCACTGCCACCGGGACGCGTGTTTCGGAAATAGTGAGAGTTGGCGTACCGGGGCGCGGTGGGAAGTTGATCGACCGGAGATCGCATCCGTCTCCAAGCTTGGGCGCCTCGTTGCGCGGCGTCCGGGTTGGGTGTGGGTCACGATGGCTAAAGGTGATACGGTGTTGCGCCGTCACTTGGAGGTGATGCGCCCCGTCGCGAGTCTCACGTGGGAGCCGAGTATCCTTCACGCCTTTGTCGGCGACACGCTCTGGATGCGTGCAATAGCGAGAGACTCTGCCGGACGCGAAGTCCGTGCCATTCCCGGTTCGGGTTCCCGAGGCTGCGACGTAGGATCCGCGTTCTTCGGGGGTGGAAGCCTGGTGCCAAGCGGCCCCGGACCGTGCGAAGTAGAGGCTGTGCTGGGCGCTCGCGTTGCTGTGGCCAAGTTCGTCGTCGAAGCCCGGCCGAATCATTGAAGATTCGTGCGTCGCTACTGGAAAACTTGAGCCGAGCGCTGATATGACAGGGGAAAAGACAGGGGCCTTACGAGCGTTTCCGAGTAGCCGAGCGATCTTCCTAGCTCGAGCTCCGCTCTGCAGGTTCGATAAACCCGCGTTTCCTAAACGCTGGTCGGCCGTTCGAATCGGCCCGGGGGCACTTAACAGACGGCAGACGGCAGACGGCGGACGGCAGACGGCATAGGGAATCGGCAGACGACATGAGGGGTGTCCGTCCAGGCGGTGCCCAGGCGTGAACGCTGCCGGAATCATCTGCCCGCCGGCGGTGTACTACAAACCGTGACCCGCCCGCGCGGATGAGATTTGCGGCCTGTTCCCAGAATCGCAGCACTTGTGAGACGAGCACATCCTCTGGCTGATCACCGATCAGAAACGAGGTGCACGATGCACGGATCTCGTGTGTTCCCATTCGTCGGAGCGATTGTTCTTCTCGGCGCTATCGGTACGCCGCTGCGGTCGCAAGCAGCGCCGAAGATCGAGCTCGCGTTCGGATACGAATGTGGTGACCGCTTCATCGTGCGCAACGATGGCGCGCAGCCGGTGCTCGTCGAATATGCGGCGGCGAGGAGCCGGGATCGTTCGGAGTTGCACCTGAACGGTAAGCAGTCAGCCGAGATCGCCTCTGCGCAGGATGGCAATCTCGAGCTGTGGGTCGGCGGCAAGCTCGTCGCCTCCGAGCCCAAGGGCAATCGGCCGTGCCCCGCCAGCGGCAAGGCGCAGCCCAGCGGCAACGCGCAGCCCAGCGGCAACGCGCAGCCCAGCGGCAACGCGCAGCCCGCCGGCAACGCGCAGCCCAGCGATAGCGCGCAGCACAGCGACACCGCGGTCGTGCGGCCGCCCGACCAGCCTCAAGCACCCGACTCCACACAGCAGACCGATTCGACGAAGCGCGCGCCCCCCGTTTTCACCTTCGGCCCGCCGACGGACATCGTCCTCTACCCCCGGCACCCTTACGACGATTTCTACCCGCACTACCCTCATCCATCGGTTGGGATTTACGGTCCCGGCGGATATGCGGGCGGAGGGATTCGCCGCGCCGTCGCTGGCGGAAAGGGTAGCGGGCGCGGACGCAGCTAGCCGCAGGTCGGTCGCTCGAATCGGTCCGTGCGCACTCGGACGTTGACATACCCCACCAGGGTATATTAGCTTTCGCACGTGACCCTCGACAAATGGATCGTCCTCGTCGTCGCCGTCGGCGCCATCATCGCGCTGAACGTGAACTTCATCCGGCGCATGAATCGCCGTGAGCGCGAACAGCGCGACCGCTTCCACGGGCGCGACAAGCACACGAAGGACTAGGAGCGCATGGCCGCCCAAGTCACACTCGAGATTCCCGTCACCGGCATGCACTGCGCCGCGTGCGTCGGGCGCGTACAGCACGCCGTCGAAGGCGAAGGTGTCTCCTCGGCGGTCGTGAACCTCATGACCAACAGCGCCACGGTCACGTACGACCCAGCCGTTGCAACGCCCGATGCGCTCGTCGAGCGCATCAAATCCACCGGCTACGGCGCCTCACTCCCGGTTGGCACGCAGACCGACGCGGAGCGCCAGGAAGAGCAGGATCGCGCGCGGCGCGCGGAATATCTCGACTACCGCCGGAAGGGAATCGTGTCGCTCGCGATCGGCGCCGCGGTCATGCTCGTGCCGATGCGACTCGCGATGAGAACCCCCATCTGGCCCTGGGCGCAGCTCGTCATCACCAGCGCCGTCATGCTCTGGGCCGGCCGCATGTTCTACTCGCGCGCCTGGACCGCGGCCCGTCACGGGTCGGCGGACATGAACACGCTCATCGCCGTCGGCACCGGATCCGCGTATCTCTACTCGCTTGCGGCCACCGTCGCGCCAAGTGCGTTCACCAGCCACGGCGTCGCGCCGAGCCTGTATTACGAAGCGGTGATCATCATCATCGCGCTGATTCTCGTGGGCAACGCGCTCGAAGCGCGGGCGAAGGGTGAGACCGCGGGCGCGATCCGCCGCCTCATCGATCTCCAGCCGCGCACGGCCCGCGTGCTGCGCAACCTCCAGGAGCTCGACGTTCCGATCGGAGAACTTGTAAGCGGCGATATCGTGATCGTCCGGCCCGGCGAGCGCATACCGGTAGACGGCGAGGTCGTTACGGGCTCGAGCAACGTGGACGAGTCGATGCTCACCGGCGAGCCGATGCCCGTCACGAAGAATGCGGCCGATAAAGTGACCGGCGGCACGATCAACCTCACCGGCGCGTTCCGCTTCAAGGCGACGACGCTCGGGGCGAGCAGCGTGCTCGCACGAATCGTGAAGATGATGCGTGAGGCGCAGGGAACCCGCGCACCCGTGCAGCGCCTCGCCGACCGCATCAGCAGCGTGTTCGTGCCGGTCGTGATCGTTATCGCCGCGATCACGTTCACGATCTGGTTCTTCGCGGCGGGCGAGGGAAGCTTCGTGCGCGCGCTCGCCGCCTCGGTCGCCGTGCTGATCATCGCGTGCCCGTGCGCGATGGGGCTCGCGGTGCCGACCGCCGTCATGGTGGCCACGGGCAAGGGCGCACAGCTCGGCGTGCTCATCAAGGGCGGCGCGGCCCTCGAACGCGCGAGCGAAATCACGACCGTCGTGCTCGACAAGACCGGCACGGTCACGGCAGGCAAGCCGGCGATCACCGACGTCGTCATCGCTCCGCTCGCCACGCTCGACGAGACGGCAATGCTGCAACTCGCCGCGTCGCTCGAGGCGAATTCCGAGCACCCGCTCGCGGCGGCGATCGTGGCCCATGCCAAGGGGCGGGGAATCAAGACCTCGAAAGCGGGTTCGTTCGAATCGGTCACCGGCCGCGGCGCGATGGGCGTGATCGACGGCCATAGTGTGGTAGCGGGGAACGCCACGATGATGGAAGACTGGTCCGTCGATGCCTCGCCGCTCGCGGCCGATGCCGACCGGCTCACGGGCGAAGCGAAAACCGTCGTGTTCGTCGGCGTGGATGGCAGGCTGGCAGCGCTGGTCGCGATCGCCGATCCCATCAGGCCCACATCGGTGGAAGCGGTGCGGCGCCTTCGCGCGCTCGGCCTCGACGTCGTGATGCTCACCGGCGACCAGCCGCGCACCGCGCACGCGATCGCGAGCGCCGCGGGCATCGATCGCGTCGTCGCGGGTGTCCTCCCGGAAGGGAAGCGTGACGAGATCCGCCGCCTGCAGGGCGGGGGCCGCGTCGTCGCGATGATCGGGGACGGCATCAACGACGCGCCGGCGCTCGCGCAGGCCGACGTCGGCATCGCTATCGGCACCGGCAGCGACATCGCGATCGAAGCGGGCGACATCACGCTCATGCGAGGCGACCTCCGCGCGGCGGTGCACGCCATCGAGCTCGCGCGGGCAACCATGCGCACGATGCGCCAGAACCTGTTCTGGGCCTTCATCTACAACAGCGTCGGGATTCCGCTCGCAGCGGGTGCGCTGTACCCGGCCTTCGGCATTCTCCTAAGCCCGATCATCGCGAGCGCCGCGATGGCGATGAGCTCGGTCAGCGTCGTCACCAACAGCCTGCGGCTCCGACGCTTTCAGGCTTCCACATGAAGAAGAGAAAGGCAGTCGCCGTCGACGCCGGCGCCAAGCGCCGCAACCTCGCGAGGCTCAAGCGCATCGAGGGGCAGGTGCGCGGCATCCAGAAGATGGTCGAGGACGACCGGTACTGCGCCGACGTCCTCATCCAGATCTCGGCCGTTCATGAGGCGCTGCGCGGCGTGGGCCGCGAAGTGATGAGAAATCACTTGAGGCACTGCGCGACGGCCGCGATGAAGGGAACCGAAGCGGGCGCGCACGCCATGCACGATGAGATCCTGGCCCTGATGTACAAACATGTGAGGTAGCGGGTTACCTTTGTAGCTCTGACTTTGCTCCCCAATTGACGACCCGATGACCAAAACCAAGACGCCGTCGGCCCTGGCCGCGGACGACCTCGAATTAGACAACGTGATTGACACGCTCAGCGCCCACAAGCGCGAGATCATGATCGGCGGGATCGTGGTGGTGGTGCTGGCCGGCAGCCTGCTTTTGTGGCGCCTCTCGGTCAACCAGAAGAATGACCGTGCCGAGCGCGCGCTGGCCGAGGCGACCAACGCCCTGTATGCCGGCAACCGGCCGCTGGCGGCGACCGAGTTTCAGGCGCTCGCCGATCGCTACCGCGACACGGCGGCCGGCGTGGAGGGAGCGCTGATCCTGACGCAGCTGGACTTCGAGGACGCGCGGTGGGCGGATGGTCTGAAGGTCCTCGAGGCCATCAAGCAGTCCAGCGTCATCGAGAACTTCCGGGCGCCGGTGGACGGCCTGATGGGCGGGGCCTACGCCGACCTCAAGAAGTACGACGAGTCCGTGAAGCACTATCAGGCGGCGGCGGACGAATCCGCGTACCAGTCCCTGAAGGACGTCTACCAGGCGGACGTGGCCCGGATCCTGGCGTTGGCCGGCAAGAAGGACGAGGCCCGAAAGATCTGGGCGGATTTGGCCTCGCGGCCGGACTCTCCCTTGGTTGCCGAGGCCAAGGTCAGGCTCGGCGAACTGGACGCTGCGCCGGCGGGGAAGAACTGACCTGACGTATCAGCGCTAAGCCCGCCCACTATGCGGCGCGGCGCGTAGAGCGTCTAGAGTTGTGACGTGCAGTTCGGGCACCGCTTGGCGGCGATCGGGATTTGCGTGGCGCAGAACGGGCAGCCCTTGGTGCTCGGCGCCGTCGGCACCGCCACCGGGACCTGCAGGCGGGCTACGAGCTTGACTACCAGGAAGATGGCGGCCGCGACGATCAGGAAGGTGACGGTCTGGTTCACGAACAGCCCGTAGTTCATCGTTACCGCGCCCGCCGCCTTCGCGTCGGCGAGTGACGCGTAGGGTGCGGCAGCCTTCGCGCCGTCCTTCAGGACGATGAACTTGTTGGCAAAGTCGATCCCGCCCGACGCAAGCCCGATCGGCGGCATGAGGATGTCGTCGACGAGCGACTTGACTATGGATCCGAACGCTGCGCCGATGATGACGCCGACGGCCAAGTCGACGACGCTGCCGCGCATTACGAATGCCTTGAAATCCTTGAGCATTTGTTCGGCTCCGTTCGGTGGTTCACGACCTCAAGTAATACCTGAAGTCTAGCGCCCACCCCGGACCTTCCAGAAGAGGGACTTGATGACCTTTGGCCGCTGTTGGCGACTGATACGGGTGCAGATCTTGTTGTCGCTGAACTACGTATAATATGTATTATGTAAATCTCTGAGGCGAATCTGTGTGGGAAACCATGTTCAATACCAATGATTTGCCTACAATTCGGCCAATTCCCCGGTAAACACGACGCGAGCCTCGCCTTTCAGCGATGGCAGGATCTCCGAGCCGACATGCCTCATCGTCGCCGTCAGGATCCTCCCGGACTGGCTACGGAGCATCGTTCGGGGGCCGCTCAGGCCCCAGGCTTCGAGCAGAACAGCCGCCGCGACGGTCCCCGTTCCACAGGCCAGGGTCTCCCCTTCGACTCCCCGTTCGTACGTCCGCATGCGCCATACCGAGCCCTCGGACTTGGACACGAAGTTGACGTTGGCACCATCGGCCAGGCTCGGCTCGAACCTCAGCTCGCGCCCTCTGACGGCCACGTCGACGCCCTCGACGTCATCAACCAAAACGATCAGGTGCGGCACACCGGTATCGGCGAATCCGATGCGTCGTTCGCCGGCGCCGAGCGGCAGGCCGGCGTCCGGCCGGAGTCCCTTGACCGGCTGAAGGTCGATTTCCGGCTCATCCTCGACGAAACGCGCGGAGATCACGCCGGCATCCGTAGCAAATCGGAAACCTGTTCGGTTTCCGATCCCTAGCTCGGTCGCGAGCCGCGCGCTGCACAGCGACGCGTTGCCACAAAGCTCGGCGAGGCTCCCATCTCGGTTGAAGTAACGTATCCTAAATGCTTCAGTGGCATCGTTTTGGATGAAAACAATTCCGTCGGCGCCAACCCCCGTAGCCCGGGCGCAGACCTGATCGATCACTTCAGCTGTCGAAAACGAGCCCGGCGGGTCGATTCGGGCGTCGAAAAAGAGGAAGTCGTTCCCCGACCCGCTCATCTTCCAGAACTTCCGGCCATGCGGGATGCTCATGGTTGTTAGAGGCGCCCCACCATGGTCCACCAGCGCAGCAGCCACGGGATCCGGATGGCCTCGACCATGATTCCCTTGTTCATCTTGCTCAGGCCGTGCGTGCGGTCCGAGAAGACGATGGGTATCTCGACACCCTTGAAGCCCTTCCTGAAGGCTCGAAAGCTCATCTCGATCTGGAATGCGTAGCCGTTCGATCGCACGTCGTTCAGGTCGATTGCGGCGAGCACGCGCCTGCGAAAGCACTTGAAGCCTCCGGTGGCGTCCCAGAGCTTCATGCCGGTGACGATACGCACGTAGACGTTCGCGCCGTAGCTGAGCATCAGCCTGCGCATCGGCCAGTTCACGACCGTCACGTTGCCGTCGAGATAGCGCGAGCCGAGCACGAAGTCGAATTTCTGCGCCGCCTCGAGAAAAAGCGGCAGGTGCGCCGGGTCGTGCGAAAAGTCGGCGTCCATCTCGAAGATGTATTCGTAATCGCGCTCCAGCGCCCAGCCGAAGCCGTCGCGGTACGCGGTACCGAGTCCCATCTTGGCGGGGCGCCGCATGAGGTGCACGCGCGGATTCCGCCCGGTCTCCTCCTCGACGATGTCTCCGGTGCCGTCCGGCGAATTGTCGTCGACGATCAGGATCTCGAGACGCGAGTCGGTCGCGAGCACCCGCTCCATGATCGACCGGACATTCTCCTTCTCGTTGTACGTGGGAATGATGACGAGTGCCTTCTCCGACATCAGGCGGCGCGCTCCATCGCTCGAAGCTCGGCGGCCTTCGCCGCACCTGCCGGCGTGCCGCCCGGAAACGACGGGATGAACAGGCCCGCCAGCACTGCGAGGATCGAGATCGCGAGAGCGGCGAGCGTGATCGTCTTCCCTTCCTTATAGGTGTCGCTCGAAAAGTTCAGCTCGACCTTCTTCGCGCCTTCGGGCAATGCAACGCCCATCAGCGAAAGGTCCGCGCGTTCTACCGTCGCCGGCTTGCCGTCCACCATGGCGCGCCAGCCCGGATAGAAATTTTCCGAGATGACCAGCGCCGACCCCTTCGGCGCTGGGTCGCTCAGCGTCAGCACGATGTGCCCGGGAGCGTACGCGTCCACGTGGGTGGTCAGCATCAGCGGCGCGGGAAGCGAACTGACCTGCGCTGCCTGTACCTTGGACGATGTGTCGAAGATCGCGACGCTTCGCACCGGGAAGTTGGTCGCCTTGTACGCTTCCCTCACGGCCGAATCAGGATACTTGATCATGAGCGGCGCCACCCACGCGAACGGATGTTCGCCGGGAAGGAGGAAGAGCGACACGGTGGTGCCCGCCGCATCGCGTACGGGACCGACGATCCGGCGCGCGCCCGGGATCGGAAGCGAGTCGGCGTTAATAAGGAAGAACTCGACGTTCAGCAACGAGCGGAGCGTGGGGTTGGTCAGTGTCTGCATGTCGTCCTGCAGGAACTGGCCGTAGCGCCCGATCTCATTGCCGTGATAGCCCGTGACCACGCGCAGACCGTGCACCATCAAGCCGTCGCCATCGAGATTGGGGTCGTTTCTCGCCATCGGCAGGTCGTCCGCGCCGAACGTAAGCACACGAAACGGCTGGGTGAGCTTCTTCAGGAATTCGATCGTGTTATCCGTCGCGTACAGCGTCTTCGCGGGCTCCGAGAACTCCCAGTAGAACCGCTCGATGCTCCAGAGATCAACGACCACCAGCGCCACCAGCGCCCATCCCGCGATCCTGGGCGCGATCTTCCGGCGCGCGAGCAACAATATCGTCCCGCACGTAAGCGCGACGAACAGCAGCGACCGGAGCGCGCCCACCTTCACGTCGGCGGCGTTGGCGTCGATATGGTCGGCGAACTGCGGGATTACAAGGAGATTCTGCGCGAGCACGCCGAATCCGCCGGCCAGCGCGAAGAGCGTGACGACTGTGGCACCGATCAGCCAGCCGTACACGTACCGTGTCGAAAAACGGCCTGCGAGCAGCCGCTCCGTGCCGAAGGCGGCGAGCACGGCAACCGCGAACGTCGTGATGAAGAAGATCGTGCTCGGCGCGCGGAAGAACTTCGTGCCGGGAACGAGCGCGTATATCAGCTGGAAGAACGGCGTGCTGCCGCCGAGTGCCCAGAGGAGCGAGACGATTCCCGTTCCGATCCAGAACCAGAAGAAACGCTTGCGTGCTCCGGTCCATCCTCCGCCGAACGCGGCGAATGCGAGCACGAGCACGGCGACGCCGATGTACTCGCTGTGGAAATGAATGCCGTTGCGTCCCCAGTAATTCGTCAGGATCCCGGAGAACTGCGGCAGGTAGGTGTTGATGAGTTCTTCCAGCGGAAACGAATACGACGTGGCCTTGGCGTAGTCGAATCCCGCGGCACGCGGCGACCAGCTCACATACTCGCGCACGGGCAGGTACTGGATCGCGCCGATCGCGCCGCCGATGATCACCGCGCCCAGTGCGGCGGCGAGACGCTGCAACGCCACGCGGCGCGGGAGCTTGTCTGGGCCGACACCGCCGAACGCGAGAAAGAGCGCCCACGCACCGCTCGCGAGCAGCAGGTACTGGAGCAGTTGCGGGTGCGGCGTAAGCACCGTCAGCCCCACCACGAGCGAGAACAGGCCCCACGCCCATCGCCGGCCGTCGCGCATCGCCCAGGTGAGAACGAGGAGCGCGACCGGGAAGAGCGCGGAGACGAAGATCTTCCCATCGTGCCCCGCCGACGGCAGCGACGAAACGAACCCGCCCATCATGTAGGCCGCGCCGCCGATCAGCGCCGGAAAGAACGAGAAGCGCGCCGCGCTCCGCAGGAACCAGAAGGTCGCGAGCCCGCACAGGAAGAAGTGCAGGATCATCCCCCACGTCATCGCGACGTCGGTCGGCAGGATCATCCGAAGGAGGAACGTCGGATAGAAGATGTCGCCGTGCATCGCCGCGACGTACGGCATGCCGCCGAAGATGTACGGATCCCACTGCGGGAATGCGCCCGTGGTCTTGAGCGTCTGCGCCGCGAAATCGCGGAACGAGAATCCCGCCTTGTACTGGTCGCTCAGCGAATTGACCAGGAACTTTCCCGCGAGCGCCGGATAGGTCAGCGTGAGCGCGCTCACGGCATACACGAGCGCCGCCCACGCGGACGCGAAGCGCGGTGTGTACGTGATGTGCGGCGCGTCCGCCGCGAGGTCTGCGTGTTTACCGGCCATGCTTCTCAATGGTGGGATTGAACGATTTCGGGCGGCGAACGACGAGCAGAATCAGGCCGGGCGCAGCCTCGATGATGGTGAGCCACAGCCGCGACACGATGACCAGCGCGCCGCCCTTCGCCCCGGTCTCCAGACCGGCGGCTGCGAGAAGGCTGAGCAGAACGCCCTCCCGCACGCCGATCCCTCCAGGCGCGAACAGGGCGATATACCCCGCCAAATACGATAGGATGAAAACTGCCGTGTAGGCCGAGGTCTTGCCAGCGGCGACGCCGAAAAGTGCGACGTCGAGATCGCGGAATGCGATGCCGTACAGGTTCCAGGCCACGGCACATCCCGCCACGGCAAAGATGATTGCGAGCGGCGGAATTGCAGGCACGGGTACGTTGCGCCCGGTGATCCGTTGCGCCAGGCGCGCGAGTGGCGGCAGGAGCCAGGGCGACGCGAGGACCACCACGCAGAATACGACGAGTGCCGCCACGAATGCCGCTGGAGACCCCACGATGTTGCGCGAACCGGCTACGGCGACCACCAGGAAGCCCGCCAGGATGTTCACGAGGTTCACGACGAGCGACGACCCGACGGCGGCGACGCTCGATACGCCGGCCTGCTGCGCCATGGCGCCCATCGCACCGATCTGCCAGACCTTTCCGGGCACATAGCGGCCGAGGTTCGAGATGAACCAGATGCGCGCGGCGCTGCCCCACGAGAGATGGCCGCCCCATGCGGTCACGATCTGGCGCCAGGTTTCGATCAGCACGACGTAACTCGCGAGCACCCACCCTCCGGACGCAACGATCATCCACCAGTTCGGGTGCAGCGTCGAAGGAAGCGATGCCAACGCGTCCCAGTCGTGAACGATCGCCCGCGCGAAATACGCCAGGGCAACGACGAAGAACGTGACCTGCACCACCTGCCAGATTCGCTTACCGGTCATGGGTCACGCTCTCGTAGATTGAGGCGTAGTGCGACGCGACGACGTTCGGTGAGAATCGCGCCAGCGCAGCGTCGCGTCCCGCTCTTCCCAAAGATGCCCCGCGATCGTCGCGGGCGAGCACGGCGTCCATCGCCGCCGCGAGCGCGCCGACGTCACCGGGCGGCGTGAGGAGCCCGGTGACGCCATCGGACACCACATCCGGCAGCCCGCCCGACCGAAACGCGATCACCGGCGTCTCGCACAGCTGCGCCTCGACGGCGACGAGTCCGAGCCCCTCGTCTTCGCTCGGGATCACCACGGCCGTCGCGGCGCGATACAGCGGCACGAGCTGCTCCTGCGACTGCGCGCCGAGCCATCGCACGCGAGCGGCCACGCCGAGCGTTCGCGCTATGGACTCGAGCGCGGCGCGGCCGTCGCCGTCGCCGACCACGTCGAGCGATGCGCCCGACCCCGACGCGGCGAGGGCCTGAAGCAGCAGCGCGATTCCCTTCTGCTCGTTCAGGCGGCCGACGAAGAGAAAACGGTCCGGCGATCGCGAGCCCGCGGTGGCACCTGCGAGCGGCGAGAACAACTCGACGTTCACCGGCATCGGTTCGACCGCGACGTTCAGGCCGGCCGCCATCGACTTCGCTTCGCTGGCGAGATAACTGCTCACCGCGGTCACTGCCGACGACCTCGCCATCACGCGCCGGAACAGGACCGGCGCCCACGCGCTTCGCCGCGCGAGCCGCACGTCGCTCCCATGCATCGTCGTGACGAGCGGCTTCGACGACAGCGACCCGAACGCCAGCAGACCCGCGGGAAACCACCAGTGCGCGTGGATCACGTCGGGCGCGAACTCCGCGGCCGCAGTGCGCACCGCGAGCGCGCCCCGGCTGAGCATTCCCGCGAGCGCGGCCTTTCCGCGGAACGAATCGCCCACCTGCTCCGCCATCGTTCCCGTGTACGCCAGTGTTTCCCACTTCTTTGGCGCGTACCGAAAGCGGCGCACGGCGATCCCATCGATCGTCTCAACGTTTGTGAGGCGCGGCGCCGACGGCGCCAGCACCCGCACCTCCGTGCCGCCATCCGCGAGCGCTCGCGCGAGACGCAGAATGAATGCGCCCGCCACGTCGCCGCGGAAACGCGGGAACGAATGCGTGACGAAGAGGATTCGCACGTGGCTCGGTCGTTCCGTTCGCTCAGCGGTCGCGCGGCGGACGCCGTTCGTCGAGCAGCCGGCGCAGCTCCCGCTGCTCGGCGCGCAGCACGGCGATCTGCTCGCCGAGCAGCCCCGTCGCGAAGAAGACCGAGCCGAGCACCAGGCACGTCTGGATGACGGTCCACACCGCGCGCACGCCGATGTCCTTGGTGAACAGGAGGATCAGCGCCGCCACACCTGAGAGCAAGCCGATCGCGAACAGCCCCGCACCCAGCATGCCGAACGCGAGCAGCGGCTTCTGGCCGAAGCGCAGCTCGAACCAGACGGCGAGCATGTCCAGCACGCCGATCGGAATGCGTGAGATTCCGAACTTCGATTTCCCCGCGTGGCGCGGATAGAGCGGCACCGGGATTTCCGTGACCGTGTATCCCTTTGCCGCCGCCAGCACGATCATGTAGCGGTGCCAGTCGGGCCGCGCCGGCTGCTCTTCCATGATCTCGCGCCGGTACGCCTTCACGTTGTTGAGGTCCCGCACCGGAACATGGAACAGCGTGCGCGAGAGCCTGTTGTAGATCCCCGACACGAAAGCCTTCCCGTACGCTCCCTGCTTGAAGCCCGTGACCATGTCCGACTCGCCGGCGAGGATCGGCGCGACGAGCCGCGGAATGTCCTCGGGCTTGAACTGCAGGTCGGCGGGAAAGAACACGAGGATGTCGGCGCGCGCCGCGAGAAAGCCGCTCCGGAGCGCGTCGGCGATCCCGCGCTGGCTGCGGTGCCGCACGACCCGGAGGAAGGGATACTTCGCCACGAGGGTCTCGAGCACCTGCGCCGTGCCGTCGGTCGACCCGTCGTCGATGACGATGACCTCGTACGTTTCGGTGCGCGAGCGAAACGTCTCGTCGCAGAGCTGCATGAACAGCGGGAGATTCTCGGCCTCGTCCTTCGCCGGAACCAGCACGGAAACGGCCGGCGGAAGGTTGTTTAGGCTCATATGCGTTTCCTCATTCTTGCCGACAGCACGCCGAGCTGCTCGCGGTACTTGGCGACCGTGCGCCGCGCGATCTGAATGCCGTCCCGTTCCAGAATCTCCACGATGGCTTGGTCCGTCAGGGGGTTCTTGGGGTCCTCGTCGTTGACGAGCTTCGAGATCGTATCCTTGATGCCGCGTGCCGACACGTCCTCTCCGTCCACCGTGGAGAGTCCCGATGAGAAGAAGAACTTCAGCGGCAGGACGCCCCGCGGCGTCTGCGCGTACTTCTCGTTCGTCACGCGGCTCACCGTGCTCTCGTGCATGCCGATGGCGTCCGCGACTTCGCGCAGCGTCAGCGGCTTGAGGAACTGCACGCCCTTTTCGAAGAACTCGCGCTGCCGGTCCACGATGAAGTGCATCACCTTCAGCATCGTGTGCCGCCGCTGCTCGATGGCCTGGATCAGCCACTGCGCGGCGTTGAGCTTGTTCGTGATGAATTCCTTGTTCTCGCCCTCGAACTTCTTCTTGTCGCGCGCGATGTCCTGGTAGACGCGGCTCAGCTTCAGCCGCGGCAGGTTGCCGTCGTTCACGAACACCATGTACTCCCCGTCGATCTTCTCGACCACCATGTCCGGGACCACGTAGTTGTCCTGCTTGCCCGACTGCGCGAGTCCCGGCTTCGGGCTCAGTTTCGCGATGTCGTCCGCCGCGCGCTGCACCTCGACCGTCGTCACACCGACCTTTCGCGCCACGTCGCTCCAGCGGTGCGCGATCAGTTCCTGGAAGAAATCGCGCACGAGGCGCTCGGCGAGCGTGCCGGACTGCCCGGCATCCTGCAGCTGCAGCAGCAGGCACTCGCGAAGGTCGCGCGCTCCGGTCCCCGGCGGGTCGAGCCGCTGGATGATCGCCAGCATTTCCTCCGCCTCGGCCATCGTATAGAACGGCAGCTTCTCGTCGTCACGCCCGGCGCGCTCGGCCGCTTTCGCCACGACGTCGTTGATGCCCTCGAGGATCTCGCTCAACGACGCCGCGAGGTAGCCGTCGTCGTTGATGTTTCCGATGAACTCTTCGGCGAGCAGCAGCTGGCGCGGGTTGAGGTCGAGCAGCTTGATCTGTTCGAGCAGGTAGTCGTCGAGATGATGCGCGCCGACCGACACCGCCTCGTACTGCTCCCGATCGTCGCGCTGCTCGCTCATGCCGCCCGGCGACTCGAACCCGTCGAGCAGGATCTCTTCCCAGTTGGTCTCGTCGTCCGTGTTCGTGTTGGGTTCCTCCACCGCGACTTCGGGCGACGCCTCCAACTCCGTCTCCGCTTCCTCGTCGGCCCCCGGCTCTTCCTCGTCGTCCTCGAGCATGTCGAGGAACGGATTCGTGAGCAGTTCCTGCTTCAGGTGCTGCTGCAAGTCGAGCAACGGCATGTACAGCATATCCATCGCCTGATAGAGGCGAGGATTGATCTTGAGCTCCTGCCCAAGGCGAAGGCTCTGGCTGAGCCCTCCCTTCATCCGGCGGGCTCCGGCGGCGACTCGGTCGGCTGCACGGCGTGCGCCAGCGCGGGCGCCAGCGCGGGCGTGCGGTCTCCGTGCTCGGCCTGGAAGCGCGTGCGCAGGCGGGCCGTCAGCGTCGGACCGAGGTAGATGTCCGCGACGGTGTCGTCGAACACGAGGTCGCGAACGAGACCGGAGACCTTCACCTGGCCGTCGAACAGGATGTATGCGCGATCCACGATGTCGAGGGTCTGCTCGACGTTGTGGTCGGAGATCAGCACGCCGATGCCGCGGTGCTTGAGGCTGGCGACGATCTGCTGAATGTCGTGCACCGCGATCGGATCGACGCCCGCGAACGGCTCGTCGAGCATCATGAACTTCGGCTGCGTGACGAGCGCGCGCGTGATCTCGAGGCGCCGGCGCTCACCGCCCGAAAGCGAGAACGCCTTGTTCGCCCGCAGGTGCTTGATGTTCAGCTCGTCGAGGAGCCCTTCGAGCCGCAGTTCCCGCTCCTTCCTGCTGATGGGGAGTGTCTCGAGGATCGCGAGGATGTTCTCCTCGACCGTGAGCTTGCGGAACACGGACGGTTCCTGCGAGAGATAGCCGATGCCCCGCCTCGCGCGGCGGTACATCGGCATGTTGGTGATGTCTTCCTCGTCGAAGAGGATCCGGCCGTGCTCCGGCGGGATGAGGCCGACGATCATGTAGAACGTCGTCGTCTTGCCGGCGCCGTTCGGGCCGAGGAGGCCGACGATCTCTCCCTGCTTCACGTCGAGCGCGACGTCGTTCACCACATTGCGGCGGCGATACGTCTTCACGAGTCCTTCGGCGCGCAGGACGCTGTGCCCCTCGACTCTCGGCGCTACCGAGAGGCGGCGCGGCGCGGCCGTGAACTCACCCGTCTCGCGCAGGGCGGCACTGAGCTCGCCGCGCAGGCCACGCACCTGGCTCCAGAACTCCGGCGCCATCCGCAGCTTGGTGTGCGTGGGATCGCCGTCCACGGTGACGAGCGCGCCACTGCCCACCAGGCGCGGGATCACGACGTTCGCTAGGTGGAAGCGCACTTCGTCGAGGCTGAGCCGTCCGGCCTCGGCGTCGGCGTCGCGTCCCTCCGCGCGCACGGCAGCCAGGTAGTCCGTGCGCAGTCCGAGCGCGACCTCGTGGAACGACGCGGCACCGTCGTCGTCCGCGAGACGGACGAGTGCGAGCAGCGCGAGCGCCGCGGACCGGTCTTCGCCCGCGTACCGCTGGGCGATCGCGTGGACCGGGTCGATTGCCCCGGGGTTTCCGTTGCCGATCACGGTTTCTTCTTCTCCGCCGGCTTCTGCGCCGGCTTGGTTGGCGGCTTGGTTGGCGGCTTGGTTGGCGGCTTGGTTGCCGTGGAATCCTTCGCGGCCGCGGACTTGGTGCTGTCGGCGACGAGTTCGACGTAAAAACCCTCCGCGTGCCCTCGCACGCGGACGTCATAGACCTGGCGCTTGCGGAACGTGACCGTAATGCTGTCGCCGAGCACGTAGTTCACGTTCGGCCGGTCGGTCTTCTCCTCACCGCTGCGCGCGACCTGGTAGTACGATTTCGCCCTCGCGGCCGGCGTGCCCCTCGCGAAGATCTCCCTCACGCTCGGCTGCTTCACGGTGTCGGTCGCGAGAGACGAGTCGAAGTGCGCGACGATCGTGTCGCCCGCCAGGTAGTCGAGCTGCTTCGACGTGATCTTGGTCGAATCGGGGTTGCTTTCCGCGAGCGCGCGGCCGAGTGCCCGCATCGTCCGCAGCGTCTGGCCGGGCATAGTCACATCGATGAAATCCGCGGTGATGTCCTGGTCTTTCGAGTGGGCGTGCGCCCGCGTGCGGCCCCACGCGAAGGCCCGCTCGAGCTTCTGGTTGGAGACGCGGAGGTCGATCGTATCGGCCTTGAGCGTGACGTCGTCGCTCGTGGCCTGCGCGTGCCCGAGGCTCTTCACCCGCTCCACCTCGTGCTCTTTCGAGTAGATGTCGATGACGTCGCCGTCGAGCGTGAAGTGCCGGTCGCCGCGGCCGACCACCTTCGGCGTCTGCATGAGCCTCGCGAATTCGGTGGCCTTGTTGACGAACGCGGAATCGCTCGTGGAGAGAATATCGGGGCGCTCGATGATCACGATGCCCTTCGCGAAAATCAACGAATCGTTGTCCATGATCAGGCGATCGGCCTGGATGTTGACCGAGTCCTTGGTATCGTTGCCCTGATCTTTCGGGCTGACCCAGATATTGGACCGCGGCTCCGCCACGAGGTGCGACTTTTCCCGAACGCCCACCGCAGGCCTCAGGTATTCAGCGCGCGGGCCGATGAAGCGCGTCCCCGTGTTCGTCATCCCCACCACGTTTCCCTCGGCGAGCAAGCGTTCTTCCCCGGTATAGTATGTAATGCGGTTGGCGTCGAGCTTGAGCCGCTTCTCGGTGTAGTGCACGTGCCCGATGAGGATCAGGATCTTCCGGTCGGCGTAATGCTCGGCGCTGTCCGAGAGGACGCGCTGGTCGGTGCCCTCGCACTTGGCGTCGAAGCCGCCGCCCACCCACGTGGTGTCCTTTCCGTGCATGTCGGAATGCGTGGTGACCTGGCCGTTCACCATGACGCCGGTGGTGATGACGACGCACTCCTTCGCCTTCTCGCCGCCGCGCACGGTTCCCTGCGCGTGAGCCCGGAAGGCGGCGCACGCGAACAGGGCCGGGAGCACGGCGGAACGACGCATCCCTACTTGGGCACCGCGACCGGGCCGGCCTTCGCGCTGAGCATCTTGACCACCTTCAGGTCGTTCAGGTCGGGATCGGTCGTGAAGCCGATGCCGTGCAGCTTCCGGCCGTCCGGGTCGGTAAGCGTGAAGATGCTGTCGCTCGAGACGAGGTTGACGCGCTGATCGTAGCGCACGAACGGTGTCTCGAGGCGCCGTCCGTCGATCGTCGTGATCACGACGTCGCCGCGCGCCTCGAGGGAGTTGAGGCGCTGGTTGTAGAGGCCGGTGCGCGAGGTGAGCACCGCGTCGAGCAGCCCCTGCGAGTTGAAGAATTTGCCGTCGACGATGCGCATCTCGGTGCGCGTGTTCTCGTCGAAGAAGTACGCGGTGTCGGAGTGAATCTCGGCGCGATTCAGTCCGCGGTCGGTGATCAGCATGCGCTGACCGAAGAGCACCTGGTCCGCCGAATCGGCGATGGTCTGCTTGTTCGCGGCGATCGGCGGTCCCTTCTCCTCCTTGCACGCGCAGAGCAGCGCGATCGCGAGCAGCAGCGCCTTCCTCACGCCGCACCGGCCCGCATGAGGTCGTGCAGGTGGACGACCCCGACCACGTGCGATGAGGAGTCGACGACGGGCACGGCCATGATGCCGGAGCGCTCCATGCGATACACGACGGCGCTTCCGAGCTCGTCGGGCGCGGCGGTCTTCGGCGACTTCGTCATCACCGAGTCCACGCGCACCTTGAGAAAATCCGTTTCACGCTCCATCAGGCGCGTGAGGTCGCCTGCCGTGATAACGCCCTGCAGGGTGCCGGCGCCGTCCGTCACGATCGCGATGCCGCGTCGTTCCGCCAGCTGCACCACGGCCTCGCGCATCGTCGCTCCGGGTCGGAGAATCGGCAGGTCATCCGTCACCATCACGTCGCGCACGGCCAGGAGGAGCCGCTTGCCGAGCGCCCCGCCGGGATGAAGCCGCGCGAAATCCTCGCGGCGGAATCCCTTGACCTCGAGCAGCGTCACGGCGAGCGCATCGCCCAGTGCGAGCGTCACCGTGGTGCTGGTTGTCGGCGCGAGATCGTGCGGGCACGCCTCCTCGCGCACGGAGGCGTCGAGCCAGACGTCCGAGTGACGCGCGAGCGTCGACGCGCCCTCGCCGGTGATGGCGACGGTCCGTACACCCAGCCGCTGGAGCTGTTCCAGCAGCGGAAGCAGCTCTTCCGTTTCGCCGCTCTTGGAAATCAGGATCGCCACGTCGCTGCTCGAGACGATGCCGAGATCGCCGTGCACGCTTTCCGTCGGGTGCAGGAAAGTTGCGGGCGTTCCGGTCGACGTCATGGTCGCGGCGATCTTGCGGCCGACGAGGCCCGACTTCCCCACTCCCGCGACGATCACGCGTCCCTTGCTTGCCGCGATCAGTTCGACGGCGCGCGCAAACGTCTCTCCGACGCGTGTCTCGGTTTCGGCGAGGGCCTCGCGCTCGAGGCGCACGACGCGCCGTCCGCGCTCGATGATCTCGTCGCGTGTCACGTGGTCGCCTCGGTCGCGGCGACGTACCGTTCGACGATCGCGGCCCATTCGCCGCGCGCCGTCAGCAGCAGCTCGGCAAACTCGCGCACCGCCCCGTTTCCGCCCTCGCGCGTCAGGTGGACGTTCGCCGCCTCCTTCACTTCCTTCGACGCGTTCGCCACGGCGACCGGCATGCCGACCACGCGCAGGACGCCGAGGTCGGGCAAGTCATCGCCGACGAATGCCGCATCGGCGGGGTCGATCCCGAACTGCGCGAGCATCTTCCGGAGCGCCGAGAGCTTGCGCGCCTTCGAGTCCTGCGCGACGGCATCGACCTTCAGTTCTTCGGCGCGCAGCCGCACGCTCTCCGATTCGCGTCCCGTGATGATCCCGACCTTGATGCCCGCCTTTCGCATCAGGACCACGCCGAGCCCGTCCTGGATCTCGTAGCGCTTGAGCTCGACCCGCTTCCCATCCGCGTCGCCGAGGTAGATGCCGCCGTCGGTCATGACGCCGTCGATGTCGAGCCCGACGAATTTCACGCGCTTGGCCGCCGCCGGCGCGATCATCTGCGCGCGGTGGCCCAGATGTCGACGGCCCTCGCGACGAGATCGTCGAGGCGGTCGAGCGGGATCATGTTCGGTCCGTCGCTCGGTGCGTGCGCGGGATCGGGGTGCGTCTCGAGAAACAATGCGTCAGCGCCGGCGGCCAGCGCCGCAAACGTGAGCGGCGGAATCATCTCCCGCACACCGCCGCTGCTGCCGCCCTCGCCCTTGCCCGGCTGCTGCACGGAGTGCGTCGCGTCGAAGACGACCGGACAGTGCGTCGCCTCCTTCAGTCGCGCGAAGTTTCTCATGTCGACGACGAGATCCCCGTATCCGAAGAAGGTGCCGCGCTCGGTGACCGCGATTCCCTTCGCCGCGTCGTGCTTCGAGGCCTTGCGCCCCTCGCTCACTTTCTTGACTGCGCCGATCATCCCCTCCGGCTGCAGCCACTGGCCCTTCTTCACGTTCACCGGCTTCCCCGTCGCGCCGGCGGCGAGGAGGAGGTCGGTCTGGCGGCAGAGAAATGCGGGAATCTGCAGCACGTCGGCGACGCTCGCCGCTGCCGCGCACTGATCCGGAAGATGCACGTCCGTCAGCACGGCCAGTCCTGTACGAGCGCGCACACGATCGAGCGCGGCGAGTCCTTCGTCGAGTCCCGGTCCTCGATGCGCGCCCGGGTTCGAACGATTCGCCTTGTCGAAGCTCGCCTTGAAGATGATGCCGCCCGGGACTTTCTCCGCGAGGCGCGCGAGATGATCGCCGACGCGAAACATCAGGTCGTCGCCTTCCACCACGCACGGCCCCGCGATCAGAAACAGGCGGTCTACAGGAAACAGATCGGTTCGTCCCGCCATTCACTTCGCCTTCGCGAGCGGGGACTCGGCAGCCAGAGCCGGTTTCGGCGCGACGCCGCCCTGCTCGTCGCGTTTCCGCCGGGCCGTGACCGCCGCAGCGACGAACGCGGCGAAGAGCGGATGCGGACGCGTGGGCCGGCTCTTGAGCTCCGGATGGAACTGGCACGCCACGAAATGCGGATGATCTGGCAGCTCGATCATCTCGACGAGCGAGGCATCCGGAGAGAGTCCCGAAAGCCGCATGCCCTTCTCCTGGAACAGCTCGCGGTACTGGTTGCTCACCTCGTAACGGTGACGATGCCGCTCGCTGATCTCGGGCATGCCATAAATGTCCGCGGCCTTCGAGCCGGGTCGCAGCCTGCACGGGTACGCGCCGAGCCGCATCGTGCCGCCCATGTCCTGCACGTGCTGCTGGCTTTCCATCAGCGACACGACCGGGTTCGAACACTCGGGCGCGAACTCGCTGGAGTTCGAGTCGTCGAGTCCGCACACGTCGCGGGCGAACTCGATGATCGCCACCTGCATCCCGAGGCAGATGCCGAAGAAGGGCGTACCGCTCTCGCGCGCCGCCCTGATCGCCTCGACCATTCCCTCCACGCCGCGGACGCCGAACCCGCCGGGCACGAGCAGGCCGTCGAACCCGGCCATCATCGAGCGCGCCGTCGCGTCGTCGGTGAACAGGTCGCTCGAGGTCCACGCGATCTCGATTCCCACATCGTTCGCGATGCCGCCGTGGATGAGCGCTTCGTGCACGCTCTTGTAGCTGTCGGCGTAGTCCGTGTACTTGCCGACGACCGCGATCCGCACCTTCGACGGCGGATCCATCACGCGCTGCACCATCATCTTCCACACCGAGAGGTCGGGCTCCGTCGTCTCGAGTCCGAGCTTGCGGCACACGAGAGTGTCGAAGCCCTGCTCGGCGAACGAGATCGGAATCTGGTAGATGGTGCGCACGTCGCGGCTCTCGATCACCGCGCCGAATTCCACGTTGCAGAAGAGCGCGATCTTGCGCTTCACGTCCTCGCTGAGCGGGCGTTCGGTGCGGCAGATGAGCACGTCGGGCTGGATGCCGATCTCCATCAGCTCACGAACCGAGTGCTGCGTCGGCTTCGTCTTCACTTCGCCCGCCGCCGTGATGTACGGCACGAGTGTCAGGTGCACGAACAGCGCGTTGTCGCGGCCCACGTCGTGGCGGAATTGGCGAATCGCCTCGAGGAACGGCAGCGACTCGATGTCGCCCACCGTGCCGCCGATCTCGACGATCACGACGTCGTTCTCCGGCGCCATGCGCCGGATCGCCGCCTTGATCTCGTCGGTGATGTGCGGGATCACCTGCACGGTGGATCCGAGGAACTCGCCGCGGCGCTCCTTGGTGATGACGTTCAGGTACACGCGGCCGGTGGTGACGTTGTTCTGCTGCGAGAGCGGCCGGTCGATGAATCGTTCGTAGTGGCCGAGGTCGAGGTCCGTCTCCGCGCCATCGTCGGTGACGAACACTTCCCCGTGCTGGAACGGGCTCATCGTGCCGGGATCGACGTTGATGTATGGGTCGAATTTCATCATCGTCACGCGCAATCCGCGTTCGACGAGCAGCCGCCCGAGCGACGCGGCTGCAATGCCCTTCCCGAGCGACGAGACCACGCCGCCTGTGACGAAAATGTACTTCGTGGAGTGCTGGGGCTGCGTCGGAGTGTTCGACATTAGTGTGTCCCGGCGACTTTTTGTGGGGGGTGGACGGAACTCCAGCGGATATTTGCCGCGACGAGATCTGCTTCCGTGTCGATGCCGCGCGCTCCCTGTGCCTGCGCGACGAGGGCGACGCCCATCGCGAGCCCGTCGGCGAGCGCGCGCAGTTGTTCCAGCTGTTCGCTGATCTCGAGTGCGTTCGGCGGAAGCGAGACCCAGCGATTCAGCGCGTCGCGCGTGTAGGCGTAGATGCCGAGGTGCTGCCGTACGAGGCCATCGCGCGTGGCGCGATCGGCGGGGTCACGCAGGAACGGGATCGGCGCGCGCGAGAAATACAGCGCGCGTCCGTGCGTATCCGTCACGACTTTCACCACATCCGGATTCGTGAGAACCTCCGAACCCGCGCGACACGCCGCGGTGCCGAGCGGAAACTTCCCCGAGGTCACCTGCGAGAGCGCTCCGCTGACGGCATCGGCGCCGATGAAGGGTTCATCGCCCTGGACGTTCACGAACGCGTCATACCCCGTGAACTCGGGTGAGTTGGCGACCTCCGCGACGCGATCCGTTCCCGAGGGATGATCGTCGCGGGTCATCGCGACCTGGGCGCCTGCCGAACGGGCCGCGCCGGCGACCTCGGGTGAATCGGTCGCCACTACCACACGGTCTGCGATGTTCATCGCCGAGACCCGCTCCCAGACCCTGACGATGAGCGGTTTGCCGCCGAGAAGGCAGAGGGGCTTTCGGGGGAGTCTGGTGGCCCCCAGCCGGGCTGGGATCACGATCAAGGTGCTCATGGGAGCACCCTCGGCTGAGACGGCGAAGACGCAAAATCCACGCCACGGAAGATAAACCTAGGGCCTCTCCCGCGCAAAGCTTTGGAGGATCGGGGGTTCGGGAAAGGACGGGGACGGGCGACGAGTGAGGGGCGATCCGGGCGAAGAGGTACGCGCGACGCGTGAGGGGCGATCCGGCGAAGAGCGACAGGTGAGAAGCGAGGAGACGTTCTCCGCACCCCTCACACGTCGCTCTTCACCAAGTCGCCCCTCACCCGTCGCTCGTTCCTACGTCTGCGAGCCCCTCGTCCGTCGCGCTTCCCTGCTCTTCTCCTCGCCATTCGCCATCCTGAGGAAGTTTTCGAGGATACGCTTCCCCTGCTGAGTCAGGATCGACTCGGGGTGAAATTGCACGCCCCAGACCGGATGGCTCACGTGCCGCATGGCGTGGATTTCAGTGGGATCGTCGATGGCGGTCGCGGTCACGTGCAGCACGGCCGGCAGCGAGGCGGCCTCCACCACCAACGAGTGGTAGCGCATGACCTCGAGAGGGCTCGGAATACCGTCGAAGAGGTCGGTCCCGTCGTGGCGGACCTTCGAAGTCTTTCCGTGCATCACGCCGCGCGGAGCGCGAACGACCTTGCCGCCGTACGCTTCCCCGATGGCCTGATGGCCGAGACACACACCGAGAATCGGGATGTGCGCGCCGTATCGCTTGATGAGCGGGATGCAGATCCCCGCCTCGCTCGGTGTCTTCGGTCCGGGGCTGATGACGATCGCGGTCGCGCCCAGCGCACCCACGTCCTCCACCGCGATCGCATCGTTACGAATGACGCGCGGATCCTCGCCAAGCTCGCCGAGATACTGGACGAGGTTGTACGTGAACGAATCGTAGTTGTCGATGACGAGCAGCATGCGGAAAACTACCTGAGTGGCGCGCGCTTCTCAAAATCGTAGAGCGTGAGAGCGCGCAGCTGGTAGTAGCTCGTCCAGTACGAGCGGAGCGCCAGCACGTACGACTGCAGCGCCGCGTCCTTCTCCTGCTGTGCCACGTAGAGATCCGTGTAGCTGATCCGGCCGATCACATACCGGTTGTACGCCACGTCGTAGCGCTTGGAGCCGACGGTGTCCGCCTTGGCCGAAATGATGAGGCCACGGCGCGACTGAACGAATCCGAGGGCGGCGAAGCGGGCATTCTGCTCGATCGTGGCGACCGAGAGCCGGTTGACGAACTGGGTCTGCTCTCGCGCTGCTTCCGCCGCCTGCACATCCGCGGAGTGTGCTCCCCAGAGGAAGATGGGCGTCTGCACCTGGATCGAGAACGCCTGCGCATCGAGCGGGCTCTTGTATGCCTGGTTCAGCACCGACGAGGTCTGGTTCAGGCCGTAGCTCGCCACGACGTTCGCTCCCGGTCCGCCGAGCAGCTTCGCCTCGGCGATCTTGCGCCTCGCGTCGACGTCCGCGAACTCGTTCGCGGGGATCTGGGATTGGTTGCGCAGCGCCTGCTGCACGGCGACGAGGGTATCCACGGCGAAGTCCGGCGGAACGTCCGACGACACTACGACATCGAGCGCCGCCCCGGCCGGCACGTTGATCGCGATCCGCAGCGCGGCGAGCGAACGGTCGAACTCGAGCTTCGCCTGGTCCACCGCGGCGCGCGCCCTGAGCAGCGCGAGTTCGCTCTGCAGCAGGTCGTTCTCGCCGATCTTGCCGACCTGGAACCGTCCGTTGTTCAGGTTGTAGAGCGTGTCGTTCACGGCGGCGTTGGCGACCGAGTTCTGCAGATTGAGGCGCGCCGAGTAAAAATCGAAGAAAACGCCAGTCGTGGCGACGGCGATCTGTTCGCGCGCCTCGAGATACTGCTTTTCCGCGATATCGATGGTGAGCGACTGCTCGCGGATGCTCCATCGCTGTTCGTTCGGGCGGAAGATCGGCTGAAAGAGCTGCACCTGGAACGGCGTCGTGGTGTAGCTCTTGTATTGCTGACCGCCGGTCAGCTGGTTCTGCGAGAGCAGCGACTGGACGGTGAGTGTGCCGCCCGTCAGCGGCACCTGCTGGCTGAGATTGACGCCGAGGTTTCCGTTGGTCTGGTCCAGCGGTGTGTACAGCGTGGTGCCATCCGGCTGCGGCACCGCTGATATCGCGCGGCTGTACTGCGGTACCGTGCCGTTCAGCGACAGTTGCGGCAGCAGCCGCGCGTTGAAACCGCGATTCCGCTGGCGCGACGCTTCGCGCTGCGCGATGGCGGCGCGCGCCTGCGGCCCCTGCCGCTGCGCCATCTCGATCGCCTGCTGGAGCGTGATGGCCTGCGCGCGAATCCCGCCGTACGGGATGATCGCCAGCATCGCGACGGCGCAGAGTGCCGTGCGAAGTTTCATCGAAACGTGCGGCGTGCTGGTCATTCGTACCGGAGACAGGTGATGGGATCCTGCTGCGCCGCGCGGTGTGCGGGCACGATGCCGAATGCCAGGCCGACGGCGCATGAAACGCCAAACGCCACCGCGACGGAGGCGAAACTCACGACGGTCTTGATGGCCGCGAAATGCTCGATGCCGTAGCTGATCGCCACGCCCACGATGATGCCCGCGGTGCCGCCGGCGACGCTGATGAGCACGGCCTCGCTCAGGAATTGAAAGAGGATGTCCTTCTGCGTCGCGCCGAGCGCGCGCCGCACGCCGATCTCCTTGATGCGCTCGAGGATCGAGGCGAGCATGATGTTCATGATGCCGATCCCGCCGACGATCAGCGAGATGGAGGCGATCGCGCCCAGCACCACGTTGAAAATGTCTTTCGTGTGCTGCTCCTGTTTGAGCAGCAGCTCCGGCACGGTGATCTCGTAGTCGATCACCGTGTTGTGGCGCCGTCCGAGCATCCGCCGCGTCACGTCGGCCACGCTGGGGACGAGCGCGGCGTCCTTCACGCGCACGATGATGCGGTCGAGCTGGTTGAAGTTCGTGCGCTCGGCCTGTGCGTCCGGATCCACGACCGCATTCGGGTCGACGTTGAACCGGCTCGACGCCGCTTCGATGTCGCGCTGCGTCACCTCGCCGCGATTCCTGAAGCGGAGCAGCATCGTGGTGAGCGGGATGTATACGTCGAGATTCGCGTCGCGAATGCCGAGCTTCTGCGAGTTCTGCCCCGCGAGCTTGCGGTCGGCGAGGACGCCGACGACCGTCACCCAGCCGTTGCCGACCTTGAGTGGCTGGCCGATCGGATCCACGCTCGTGAAGAAACGCGTGCGCACGCCGTATCCGATGATCGCCACCGAGCGGCCCTGCTCGACTTGTGCCGGCGTGAACGCGGCGCCGCTGGCGATATCGAGGTTCATGAGCCGGAAGTACGACGTGTCCACGCCGACGAGCTTTCCGGTCCGGCGCCGGCTCTCACGGGTGATGAGCGTATTGATCACCACCTCGGAGCTCGCCGCGTCGACGTCGGGAATCGTTTGCCGTATGGCTTCGGCGTCCTTGAATGTGAGGCCCGGCGAAAACTTCTTGGGCTTCTTGTCGCCGTCGTCCTTGGCCTTCTCGTCCTTCTGCTCGACAATAGGCGTGATCATCACGTTGTTCGAGCCGAGCAGCTTCATCTGTGCGAGGATCTCCGATTCGGCGCCTTTTCCGATCGCGAGCATCGCGATCACGGAGGCGACGCCGAAGAGGATGCCGAGCGAGGTCAGCGCCGCGCGCAGCTTGTTGTGGCCCACGGCCTCGATGGCCGTGCGCATGGAAAACGTGACGTGCGCGGTGAATGCGCCCCGCAACTCTGCGAGGCGCTCGCGGTCGAACTTCACGTCAGCCCTTCTTGAGTGCGGGCGCCGCGGCCTTGGCCGCCGGCGCGGGCTTCACGGGAACAGACTGCGGGGCCGGCTTCGCGTCATCACCGGGCTTCGCCTTCGGCACGTTTCGCGAACCGGCGAGCTTTTCGACTTTCAGCTTGTCTTTGTCCGTTGGCGGCGAGAGCAGCACGCGATCGTTGATGTCGAGCCCGCGCTGGATCACGACGTCGTTGTCGTTCATGGCGCCAAGTTCGACTTCCTGCTTCACGACGCTCGCGCCGCTCTTCTTGTACACGTACGGAATACCGGCCTCGCTCGTGACCGCCTCGAGCGGTACGGAGAGCACGTCCTTGATCGAGAGCGTCTCGACGTTGTTGGCCGTGGTCATGCCCGGGCGAAGCGTCGTGTCCGGCTTCTCGATGGACACCTTCACTTCGAACACCTTCGCGTCCGCGTTCGGACGCTGCTCCCCCACGTTCGCGACTGCCGTGACAGTGCCCACCAGTTTCTTCGAGGCGTCGGCATCCAGCGAGACGCTCACCGGCTGGCCGACGGCGAGTTTGCGCACGTCGATCTCGTTCACGTAGGTGATCGATTCGAGCTGCGTGAGATCGGGAAGCGTCGCGACTCCCGGATCCCATGGATTCACGCTCGACCCCACCGCGCGTTTCTTGCCGTTCCACTCCTTGATGTAGATCACCATGCCGGCCGACGGCGCCTTGATGGTAAATCCGCCCATGATGTCCTGGATGACCTTGACCTTGTTCTTCTGCCTGTCGAGGTCGGCACCCACCTCACGCATCTTGGCTTTCGCCTGCTCCGTCTTGGTCTTGTAATCCATCTTGGCCTGCGCGAGGGCGCGGTCGGCCTTTTCGTAGTCGATGTCGGCCTGGCGTTGAATGCTCGGCGCCTCGAACTTCGAGCCTTCCTTGGAGAGCTTCTTTCCCTCGAGCTCGAGTTCGCCCGTGTGGATGTCCTCGCGCGCCTTCGAGAGGTTGAGCGTGGAATCGAGCATCGCCTGCTCGTAGACGGCGTCGGCCTTCGTCAGGGCGAGCTGGAAGTCCGCGAGCTTCTGCGCGACCGTCGTGCGGTCGATTTCCGCGACGACATCGCCCTCCTTCACCACCGTTCCCTCGGGAACGAGCGACGCGATCTTCAGCTGGAACGATTCGGCCTGCTGCGAGTTCTGCGGGAGCGTGATCTGCACGAACTTCGGCGCGCGCAGCTCGCCCGACGACGTCACCGTCACCTTGAAGTCGCCCTTCTTCACTTTCGCGACGAGCGCGTCGTCCCCGCCCTTGACGTCGCGCGCGATCAGCCACGATGCGGATACGAGGACCAGCACGACGACGGCAGCGACCTGAAACCAGCGGCGGCGAAGGAGACGCTTCATGGTGCGCTCGTGTTTGCGGGTGGCCTAACTGTACTGTTATACTAATACACTCGAAGCGGTTTGCAAATGCGCGATCTTACCTGTATGGGACACCGGAACTGGCGATTTGGTTGATTGGCCGGGTCAAGTCGTTCCACACCATGCACCAATCCTGCCGCTCGCGCATCGGCCTTAACCATCTCGTAACACGATCACAATTCGGCGGTTAGTCGGGTGTCTGAATCTGGTCATTCGAAGGCCCCACTTCCCGTCGCCGGTGGCTTGATCTCGTCGTCACCCGCGCGGGTGAAACTGCTTGTGCACCGACCGGAGATACTCACGGTCCACGTGCGTGTAGATCTGCGTCGTCGATATGTCCGCGTGGCCAAGCATCTCCTGCACGGCCCGCAGGTCGGCGCCTCCCTCGAGCAGGTGCGTCGCGAACGAGTGGCGCAGCGTATGCGGGCTCACGCGCTTCTCGATGCCCGCGAGGGTCACGTACTTCCTGAGGATCTTCCACGCTCCCATGCGCGACAGCGGCTTCCCGCGCGCGTTGAGGAAGAGCCGTCCCTTCCCTTCGCCGCGCTCGAGGCGCGGCCGCAGCTCTCGCAGATACATCCCGACCGCGCCAATGGCCGAGCGGCCGATCGGAACGAGGCGCTCCTTCGAGCCCTTGCCGAACACGCGAATCACGCCGTCGTCGAGCATGAGATCCTGCACGCCGAGGTCGATCCATTCGCTCACGCGGAGGCCGGCGCCATAGGCGATCTCGAGCATCGCGCGATCGCGGAAGACGAGCGGTTCGTCGAGCGAAACGGCGGACAGGAGCCGGTTCACCTCATCCACTGTCAGGACCTCTGGCAGGGTCAGCCACTTGCGGGGCGTCTCGAGGCGTTCGCTCGGATCGCTCTGCATCTGCCCCTCGCCGATCATGAACTTGAAATAGGTACGGGTGGCAGACACGGAACGCCTTATGCTAGCTGGCGATAGACCTATGTCTTTCAAGTGATACACGAAGTCGCGGAGGAGTGCCGGTGTCAGCGCGGCCGGCGCGGCAACGCCCTTCGTGGCGCACCAGACGACCATCCGCTCGAGATCGCGACCGTAGGCCTCGAGCGTGCGGGGCGACGCGCCATCCTCGAGCGCGAGGTACTCCTGGAATCGCTCCAGCAGGAAGGCGCGTGCCACGCCGTCCTCGAGCACGTCAGCCTTCCTTCGACTCCGGCGTCTGCGGCTTCACAGCGGCCGATTCGCCGGTCTTCCCTGCCGCGAGCACGTCGGCGAGGCGTTCGGCCGCACGGCGGCGCACCACGATGATCACGACGATCGCGAACAGCGTGGCCGCGACCAGCGCGACGACGCCGACGCGGCGCGCGAAGTGGCGGACCGCCGCCTGCATCGCGACCCAGTCGTCACCCACGCGGAAGGCGATCCAGGCGATGGCGCCGTACCAGATCGATGAGGCGAGGATGAACACCGCTGTCGTGCGTACGGGCGGCACGCGCATCGCCCCGGCCATCGGCGGCGCGACGGCTCGAAACACGGGGAGAAAGCGGCTCACGAACAGCGCCATCATTCCGTAGTGCGAGTACATTGCCTCGAGCCGCTTCTCTACGTTGTCGATTCCCGCCTTCCGGAGCCGCGCGTGGAGCCACCGCGCGCCGAACCGGCGCACGGTGGCGTACACGACCATCGCGCCGCCGACGCTGCCGGCGACGATGCACGCCGCCGTCATGGGAAGGCTCGCCCCGCGCCGCGCCGCGAGGAAACTGCCGAGCGCCACGACGAGGTCGGCGGGCACCGGCGGGAAGATTCCCTCGACGAATGCGGCGACGCCGAGCAGCGCATACAGCGCGCCGATGGGAATCGTCGCGACCCAGTTGCTGACGGTATCGAGGAAACCGGTCATGCGTCAGAGCGATTCCAGCGTCGCGACCGCGATGACGGCCAGGCCCTTTTCCTTGCCGATCCAGCCGAGCTTTTCGTTCGTCTTCCCCTTCACCATCACGGCGCCGGTCTCGACGCCAAGCGCCTTCGCCAGCGAGGCGCGCATCTCGTCGCGATACGGGCCGATCTTCGGGCGCTCGCAGATCACCGACACGTCGACCTGCACCGGCGACCACCCCGCCGCGCGCACGCGATGCAGCGCGAGATGCAGCATCTCGATCGAGTCGCGTCCCTTGTTGGCCGGATCGGAGTCGGGAAACATCTCGCCGATATCACCCACGCCCGCGCCGCCGAGGATGGCATCGGTCAGCGCGTGCGCGACCGCGTCGCCGTCGGAATGCCCGACGAGCTTGAACGGCGCCGGGATCCTGACGCCACCGAGCAGGACGCCGTCGCCCTCCGCGAATCGATGCGAATCGTACCCAATCCCCACACGCGTCTTCACTGCTGGGACCTCACGCCGCGGCCGTCGTCGTTGCTTGCTCTTCGTCGACGAATTGGTAGTTCTGTCTGCGCTTGCGCGGCGTGAATCCTGCCTCGCGAATGAGCCGCTCCATCTCGGCGATCGACGTGCGATAGGTCGTGTTCGCAGCCGACACCACGTTCTCCTCGAGCATGAGCGAGCCGAAATCGTTGCAGCCGAAGTGGAGCGCCGTCTGCCCGACCTTCAGGCCCATCGTCACCCAGCTCGCCTGCAGGTTCGGGATGTTGTCGAGCACTACGCGCGCGAACGCCGTCGTGCGCAGGTAGTCCACCGCGTCGGTCTTGGGCTGCGCGCTCATCGCCGGGGTGTTCTCGGGCTGCAGCGGCCAGCAGATGAACGCGGTGAATCCGCCGGTGCGGCTCTGCAGGTCGCGCAGGCGCTGCAGGTGCTCGAAGCGCTCGTCGAGCGTCTCGCCAATGCCGTACATCATCGTGCACGACGTCTTCAGCCCCTCGCCGTGCGCGATCTCCATGACTTCGAGCCAGCGATCCGCGCCCGCCTTCTTCTTGGCGACCTGGTCGCGCACGCGCTGCACGAGGATCTCGCCGCCGCCGCCGGGAATCGAGTCGAGTCCGGCCTTCACGAGCTCGCGAATCACCTCGACCGCGGGCATGCGGTAGAGCGTGCTCCAGAAGTCGACTTCGCTCGGGCTGAATCCGTGGATGTGGATCGGGTGGTATTGCTTGATGTAGCGCAGCAGGTCGAGGTACCACTCGAACGGGATGTACGGATTGTGGCCGCCCTGCATCAGGATCTGCACGCCGCCGAGCGCCTTCACCTCGTCGATCTTCGCTCCGATCTGCTCGTAGCTGAGCGTCCAGCCTTCGTCGTGCTTGGGACGGCGATAGAACGCGCAGAAGCCGCAGTCGGCGACGCAGACGTTCGTGTAGTTGATGTTCCGGTCGACGATGTACGTGACGACGCCCTCGGGATGGAGGGCCTGCCGCACTCGATCCGCCTCAGCGCCGAGTTCCAGGAGCGGTGCGTGCTTGAACCAGTCGAGTTGATCTTTCATGGGGACGACGGACGGCGGACGGCGGACGGCGGACGCAAGATCGAAGATGGAAGATGGAAGATGGAGGCTGACATCAGGCGGCTGAGAGGAATGCGAGACGGCCTGGGGCGACCTTTCCGGCGAGCGTGAGCCTGCGATAGAACTCGGTCAGTCCGCCCAGATGAGGGTAGCTCAAGCCATAGTCCAGGCCGCTCAGATATTCCTCGCAGGCCGCGAGCGGCACGCCGGTGTTCTCGTGCGCCTGCTGCGCGAGAACGTCGAGGTGCTTCAGGCCCCAGTTGCGCGACTCGATCAATGAGCCGTGCACGGCGAGCGCCTGCTGGGTATCGGCCGTACGCTGCGCGACCCACACGGCGAACACGAACGGGAGACCCGTCCATTTCTTCCACTCGAGGCCAAGGTCATATACGTGCTCGTACGGCGAGGATATCGCGCCGGTTCCAAGCATGAGCGCTGCATCACCGATCACGAGACGGGCAGCCACCGACGGGTCCGTATCCGGCTCGCGCAGGTCCGATGCCTCGGCATCGCCGGCGACGAACACCGGCTTCGTCTTCCACACGTTGTCGAACAGGAGTTCGAGCAGGTGCACGCTGGTCATCGAGCTGCGGCTCACGAGCACCTGCCGGCCGCCGAGCTCCTCCGCCGGCTGACGCGAGAAGAGCATGACGCTGCGCACGGGCCCGTCGCAGGAGATCGCGAGATCGGGAAGCAGCAGGTAGCGCTCCCAGTCGCGCGCGTACTCCACCGCCGAGACCACGCTCACATCGAGCGTGCCGTCCGCCATGTGCTTGTTCAGCGCGGTCGGCACTCCGTCGACGAGCTCCGCCGCGAGCGGCACGATGCGGCGATCGACTGCTCCGTACACCGGATAGCAGTTGATATAGGGAATGCGACCGACGCGCATGGTGGGTGTATTCATGCGCCCACGGGCTCCGGTGCCGGCGAGTCGAACACGCGGAGCACGTTGTAGAACGCGTCGCGCTCGGCGGGAATCTTCCCCGCGCCGCGAATGAGCTCGAGCAGGCCATCGAGGGTCATCCCCTGCGGCGTGTGCGCGCCGACGGCGTGGTAGATCTTCTCGCGCACCACGGTGCCCTCGAGATCGTTCACACCGAAGTGCAGCGAAATCTGCGACAGCGGCTGCGACACCATGATCCAGTGCGACTTGATGTGCCGGAAGTTGTCGAGAAAGAGCCGTCCGACGGCGAGCATCTTGAGGTCGTCGACGCCGGAGGTGGCGGTCCCCTCGCGGTGGAGCTCCGTGCCGAGTGCGTTGTCGTCGGGATGGTACGCGAGCGGGACGTAGGCGAGAAACCCGCCCGTTTCATCCTGCAGGCTGCGGAGCATCATCAGGTGCTCGACGCGATCCTGGTGTGTCTCGACGTGACCGTACAGCATGGTGCAGTTCGTGCGGATGCCCAGCTCGTGCGCCGTGCGATGCACGCCGATGTAGTCCGCGCCCGCGAGCTTCTTCCCCGCGATCTGTTCGCGCACCGCCGCACTGAACGTCTCCGCGCCGCCGCCCGGCATCGTATCGAGTCCGGCCTCGCGGAGCGCGATCAGCACGTCGCGCCAGGTCATCTTCTCGATGCGCGCGATGTGCGCGATCTCGACCGCGGTGAGCGCCTTGATGTGCACGTGCGGGAAGTTCGACTTCAGCGCGCGGAACATCTCCTGGTAGTAGGCGAGTCCGGCCTTCATGTCGAGACCGCCGACGATGTGGAACTCCTTCGTCAGTCCGTCGGCCGCGCTCGCGGCCTCGGCGAGCACCTGGTCGAGCGTGTAACGATACGCGCCCGCCTCCTTCGGGAGACGCGCGTATCCGCAGAAGGTGCACGTCGTCCGCAGCACGCAGACGTTGGTCGGATTGATGTGCTGGTTCGCGGCGAAGGTCACCGTGTCGCCGTTCTTCGCGCGATTCACCCGGTCCGCCAGCGCGCCGATCGCGATGAGGTCATGCGAACCGTACAGCGCCAGCGCGTCGGCGGCGTCGAGCCGCTCACCAGCGGCGATCTTGCCTGCTATGCGCGTGACGACCGGGTCCGCCACCTGAGACAACACGCTACTCCGCGAAGCGCCGGATTACGAGGCAGACGTTATGGCCGCCGAATCCGAAAGAGTTGCTGAGCACCACGTCCACGCGCCGCGGCACCGGCTTGTTCGGCGTGTAGTCGAGGTCGCACTCCGGGTCCGGCGTCTCGTAGTTGATCGTCGGCGGAATGATGTTGTGCTGGATCGCGAGCGTGCCGAGGACGAACTCGACGGCGCCCGCCGCTCCCAGCATGTGGCCGGTGGCGCCCTTCGTGGAACTGACGTTGACGCCGGCCGCGTGCGACCCGAAGACCGCCTTGATGGCCTTGGTCTCGTTCAGGTCGTTCGCCGGCGTGGAGGTGCCGTGCGCGTTGATGTACTGCACGCCGCTTGGCTCGAGCCCGGCGTCCTTCAGTGCACGCCGCATCGCCCGCTGCGCACCCTCGCCCTCGGGAGCCGGTGCGGTCAGATGGTGTGCGTCGCCGGTGGCGCCGTAGCCGCCAACCTCGGCGTAGATGCGCGCGCCGCGACGCTTTGCGTGCCCGAGCTCCTCGAGGATCACGATCCCCGCGCCCTCGCCCATCACGAAGCCGTCGCGCGTGGCATCGAACGGACGACTGGCCGTGGCCGGAGACTCGTTGCGTTCCGAAAGAGCCTTCATGTTCGCGAAGCCGCCGATGGACATCGGGGTGACCGCCGCCTCGGATCCGCCGGCGATCATGACGTCCGCGTCGCCGTACTGGATCGTGCGCGCCGCGTCGCCGATCGCGTGGGCGCTCGTGGCGCACGCCGAGACCGTCGCGTAGTTGGGCCCCTTCGCGTGGAATCGCATCGAGACGACTCCGGCCGCGATGTCCGCGATGAACCTCGGGATGAAGAACGGCGAGATCTTGCTCTGCCCCCGTTCGCGGAACACGTCGTGCTCGTCCTCGAAGCTGCGGAGCCCGCCGATGCCGCTTCCGATGATGACGCCGGTGTCCTCGGGCACGTATCCCTGGCCCTCGCCGAACCCCGCGTCGTGCATCGCCTGCACGGCTGCGGCCATCGCGTACTGCGTGTACGGGTCCGAACGCTTCGCCTCCTTGCGATCCATGCAGCCGAGCGGGTCGAAACCCTTCAGCTCACACGCGAATCGCACGGGCCATCCCGATGCATCGAACTTCGTGATCGGTGCCGCCCCCGACTTGCCGCCGAGAATGGCGGACCACGTCGTCGCGACGTCGTTTCCGACGGGCGTGACGCACCCGATTCCGGTGACAACGACGCGACGCTTCATCAGGCGCCGATCTTCGAGTCCAGATACTTGATCGCGTCGCCGACCGTCCGAAGCTTCTCGGCGTCCTCGTCGGGGATGTCGATGTTGAACTCCTTCTCGAACTCCATGACCAGCTCGACGATGTCGAGGCTGTCGGCGCCAAGATCCTCGATGAAGCTTGCTTCGTTGGTGAGCTTCTCACGCTCGACACCGAGTTCCTTTTCGATGATGTCCTTGACCTTCGCTGAATGGTCAGCCATGACTCAAATCCTCGGTGCGTAGGGGTGAATCAACCTGCGGAAATATAGTTGGAGGAGTGCGAATTCGTCACATTATCAAGCCCCCGTCCACCACCAGCACCTGGCCGGTGATGTACGAGGCGTACTCGGAGCACAGGAACGCCGTGGTCCACGCGATGTCGGCCGGCGTACCGAGCCGCGCCAGTGGGATCTGGGCCATGAGCGCCGTGCGGGCTTCCTCGGCCATCGCGCCGGTCATGTCGGTTTCGATGAATCCGGGCGCGATGGCGTTGCAGAGGATGTTGCGGGAGGCCAGTTCCTTGGCCACCGACTTCGTCAGTCCAATCAATCCGGCCTTGCTCGCGGCATAGTTCGTCTGGCCCTTGTTTCCCATCAGGCCGACGACGCTCGAGATGTTCACGATGCGCCCCCAGCGGCGCTTCATCATGCCGCGGCTCGCGGCCCTGATGGCGAGAAACGCCGAGCGGAGGTTGGAGTCGAGGACCGTGTCCCAATCCTCGTCCTTGAGGCGCAGCATCAGGTTGTCTTTCGTGATTCCCGCGTTGTTCACGAGAATGTCGATCGCGCCGAACTCCTTCTCGACGTCCTCGACGAGCTTCAGCACGTCGGCGGGAACCGCGACGTCGCACGCGAAGCCGCGGGAGTCCTTGAGCTCCGCGGACACCGCGTCCGCCTTCGCCTTGTCGCGGCCCACGACGGCGACCTTCGCGCCGCAGGCGGCGAGCGTGCCGGCGATGGCGCGGCCGATGCCGCGCGTGCTCCCCGTCACGAGGGCGCTCTTTCCCGTCAGATCAATCTTCATTGTGATACCCGCTCGAGGAGGGCGTTCACGTCGGCGACCGTGCCGCAGGTCATGGCAGGATTGTTCGGGGCGAGGCGCTTGAGCAGTCCGGTGAGCACGCTGCCCGGTCCCATCTCCACGAAAAGTGCGCCCGGGTGTGCGGCGGCCATCGCCTGGACGACCTGGACCCAGCGAACCGGGCTCGTGAGCTGGGAGAGCAGAAGCGCGCGCGCGTCGGCGGGCGCGGTGACCGGCCGGGCGGACACATTCGAGTATACGGGCCAGTTGGCCGTGGCGAAAGTCGCCGCGGCGAGCGCCGACTTCAGACCGTCCTCGGCGGGCCGCATGAGCGGTGAGTGAAACGCTCCGCTCA
>Ga0209014_10000157_pt1 | contig 36560 bp, 40 predicted proteins | sample BarGraNGADG00212_FD_184491 | JGI IMG/M metagenome (GOLD analysis project Ga0209014, IMG submission 184491) | Arctic peat soil microbial communities from Barrow, Alaska - Barrow Graham LP Ref core NGADG0002-212 (SPAdes) (version 2) | ecosystem: Environmental > Terrestrial > Soil > Wetlands >...
GAGGTGCACAAATCCTGGCACGCCTTCTTCTCCGCGGCCGCCGACGACGGTCTGCTTCCCGAAGGTGCCGCGCTCGTGGCCGATCTCGCCGACAAGCACGAGATCGTGTGGCTCACCGGGCGCCCCGAATGGCTCCGCGAGACGACTCTGGACTGGCTTGCGAGCCACGGGCTGCCCGGCACCGAGCTGCATCTGCGCCCCCACCGCGACTACCGACCTGCCCGGCTCTACAAGCTCGACGTCCTCCGGGATCTCCACGACCGAGGAATCGCGGCGTTCGTCGACGACGACGAGGAAGTCATCGAGACGGCCCTCGGAGCCGGATTTCCCGCCGTCCGCGCCGACTGGCTTCCGAAGAACGCACTGCTTCGCGACGCTCAGGAGCGGTTGGGGCGGACCTGAACCGGCATCGGCGGAGGGTCGAGGTCACGGGCAGGTAACGATTTCACCTGGACTTCACATTGGATGTACCGATACGCCCTATTCGGGGCGTAACCGCGCGCGAGCCTGCTGGACAAGGAGCGATTCGGGCGCACACTTGTGAGATTGGTAATACCGGAAGCGATTACAGGACCCGTGATGATGACGCAGAACATGCCGGAGACCCCGGCGCGACCCACTTGCCGGCACACCCCGCCGTGCCCACCCTCTGACGCCTCTGACCGAGACGCCGCGCACGTGGTGTCAGCGCACCCCGAACAGGGCTGGAGCCTGCTGTGCAACGGCATCGTGCTGTTCGAGGACTTCGGTGAGCTGCTGCCTGACGGCCAGAGCTGCGGCGCACGACGCCACGAGTTGCTGATGGCGTCCCCCCATCGCAAGGTCAGCTGAACCGCTTCACTCCGTCGCCGGTCGACGTCGCCAGACTCGGCGCCTGCCGCCCGCGACGCGGGCGATCACGTAGATCGCGAAGCTGAACGCGGTGATGAACACGCTGCTCTTCACCTGCACCGCCTCCAGACTCACGATCAACCCGCCGTCGCTGGCGATGAGTGCGAACAGCACCGACAACGCCGTGACCACAGCCGGGCGCGCCGACAACCGGTGCGCGGCCGCCGCCGGTGTGATCGCAAGACTCAGCACCAGCAGTGTCCCGACCACCTGGGCCGCCTCGGTGACGGTCAGGGCGAGGACGAACAGGAACGCCATGCCCGCGAACCTGACCGGGACGCCACGCGCTTCGGCCACTTCTGGGTCCACCGACGCGAACAACAACGGCCGGTAGAGCAGGCCCATCGTGATCAAGACTCCGGCGGCCACAACCAGCAGCAGCACGAGCTGCGCATTGCTGACTCCGAAGATCTGACCGAACAGGATGTTCGTGGCGGCACTGGCGTTGCGGTGATACGCACCCAGCAGAAAGACCCCGACGCCCAGGCCGAACGCCAGCGTGACACCGATCGCCGCGTCGCGCTCGCTCTCGCGGACGCCGAGCAGGCCGATAGCCGACGCCACCACGAGGCTGCCCAACAACGCACCCAGCACGGGGTCGTTCGCCCAGACAAGTCCCGCCACCGCACCCGTGAACGACAGCTCGGCGACGCCGTGCACGGCGAACGCCGCCCGGCGAGTGATCACGAACGGGCCGATCAGGCCGCTGATGATCGCGACGAGGGTGGCCGCGATCAGAGCGTGCTGAACCGCAGCCAGACCGAGGTAGTCGATCAGACCCATGACTGGACTCCGTGCCGGTGCTCGCCTGGTGGGTGATCGCGCTCGTGATCGTCACCGACGGCGTGGTGGTGATGGGCGCCGTCCACATCGCCGTGCGCCGCGTCGGGGGTACCGATGACCACGATCCTGCCCCGCACTCGCAGGACGTCGACGTCGGAGCCGTAGAGCTCGGACAGGCGATCGGAGGTCATCACCTCGTCGGGCGAACCGATCGCCCATTTCGCGCCTGCCAGGTACAGCACTCGGTCGACCATCGGAAGGACGGGATTGATCTCGTGCGTGACGAACAGGACCGACGTGTTCGCCGCCCGGCGGCGCGCATCGATCAGGGTGCTCGTGGCGTGCTGGTGGGCGATGTCGAGGCTGAGCAGCGGTTCATCGCACAGCAGCACGCGCGGGTCGCCGAGCAGCGCCTGCGCGATCCGCAGACGCTGCTGCTCGCCGCCTGACAGCAGACCGAGCGGCGCGTCCGCGTAGGCGCTGGCGCCGACCTCGTCGATGGCCCGGTCCACTCGCGCACGCGCTTGCCGATTCGGCAGTCCGGTCCCCCACCGGTGACCGTCGAGCCCCAGCCGGACGAGGTCGCGACCGCGAAGCGGAGCGTCCCGGTCGAACGCCCTCTGCTGCGGGATGTACCCGACCGCGGCGCTGCCCCGAGTCGGGCGTTTGCCACACACCTCCACCGTTCCAGCTGTGAGGTGCCGCAGGCCGAGCAGAACCTTGAGCAGGCTCGTCTTGCCGCTTCCGTTCGGCCCCAGTACGGCGAGGAACTCCCCCGGCGCGACGTCCAGCTCCAGCCCCGTCCACAGATCTCGCTCACCGAAGCGCAGCCGGGCGCCGCGCAGGCGCACTGTCGGGTCGTCAGCCACCGAGCGCCGCCAGCAGTGCGCGGGCCTGATCGGCCTGCCAGCTCTGGAAGTCCTTCTCGCCGGCCGGAATCGTCTCGGTGACCCCGACCACCGGGACACCGTTGACTCGCGCGACCTGCGCGAGGTGCGATGTGATCGCATCGGTGACCTGCGCGTTGTAGAGCAGAACGCGGGCCTTGTGATCGGTGAGCGCCGACTCGAAGACCGCGTTGTCGATCGGGCTCGGATCGTCGCCGTTCTCTATTGACTGCGAGAACGACGCGGGCGTGACGAGCCTCAGTCCGGCGGCCTCGACGAGGTAGCCGGGCACACGTTCGGTGTAGGCGATCGCGGTGCCCGCGTACCTGGCCCGGATCTCGCCGATGATGCCCTCGACCTGCGCCTCCCCGGCCAGGAAGCCTGCCAGGTTCGCTTCGAACACCGACGCGTCGGCTGGCAGTCGGGCGGCGAGCGAGCGCTCGATCGCTCGGGCGGTCGTGTCGACGTAGGCGGGGTCGTACCAGAGGTGCGGGTTGGCGTTTCGCGATGCGCCGACGATGGTCGACACCTTCAGCACCACACGGTCGCTGCTCGGCGCTGCGGAGAGCAACCTGGGCACGAAGTCGTCGTAACCCAGGCCGTTCTCGATGACCAGGGCCGCGTTCGCGACAGCGGCTGCATCCTTCACGTCGGTCTCGTACTCGTGTGGATCGTCGTTGGGGTTCGTGATGATCGAGGTGACCGTGACCTGGTCGCCGCCGATCTGTGCCGCGATGTTGCCCCAGACGTTCTCACCAGCCACCACCCCGAGTCGGCCGTGAGTGTCGACAGCCGTCCCGCGGCCTTGCGGCACTCCGTTGCCGATGTCGCCCGGCTTCCCGCTCGACCCGCATGCGGCGAGCACGGTGACCCCAGCTGCCGCCAGCAGCCCCGTGAGCATCCGAAGACGCCAGGTGGAACCCATACCGGTAATCCTACTGGATATGAGAACCGTTCCCGATAGCGGCTCCAGCCCGTCAGTCGTCGACGCGCGCGCGGTCCAGGATCGTCGCGGTGTCGAGACCGCTCGGCAGCGTTCCGTACGCAACGCCCCAGTCCCCGGCGAGCCGGGAGCCCACGAACGCGTCCGCGACCGCCGGCACACCGTGGCGAAGCAGCAGGCCACCCTGCAGGAGCAACGCCATCCGCTCTACGATCCGCCGGGCCCGGTACTGCAGGTCATCGACGTCGAACAGCTCCTTGCGTAGCAGGGCAAGCGCGTCGTCGTAGCGCGGATCGGCGCCCGCCGCCAGCCCGAGCTCGTCGAAGAACGCCTCGATCGTCTCGGGCTCCTTGGCCATCGCGCGCAGCGTGTCGAGCGCGGCGACGTTTCCCGAACCCTCCCAGATCGACACGAGTGGCGCCTCGCGGTACAGCCGGGGCATCCCGGAGTCCTCGACATAGCCGTTTCCACCCAGGCACTCGAGCGCTTCGGCCACGTGGGTCGACAGTCGCTTGCACAGCCAGTACTTGGTCACCGCGAGACCGACCCGGCGAACGCCCGCTTCGCGGCGGTCGTCGCCGCCGCGAGCCGTCCGGTCGACCGCCCCGGCAAGCCGCATGACGACCGTCGTCGCCGCCTCGGAGTCGACCGCGAGGTCGGCCAGCACGTTGATCATCGCTGGTTGCTCGAGCAGGCGCTTGCCGAAGGCAGCGCGGTGCGTGGCGTGGTGAATCGCGTTCGCGACACCGACCCGCATCCCGCCGGCCGCCATGATCGCGCAGTCGAGACGGGTCATGTTGACCATCTCGATGATGGTGGGCACGCCGCGACCTTCGTCGCCGACCAGCCACCCGACCGCGTCCTCGTACTCGACCTCGGAGGACGCGTTGGACTTGTTGCCGAGCTTGTCCTTGAGCCGCTGGAGCAACATCGTGTTGCGCGAACCGTCTGGCAACACGCGGGGAACGAGGAAGCACGACAGACCGCCCGGTGCCTGAGCGAGCGTCAGGAACAGATCTGACATCGGCGCAGACGTGAACCATTTGTGCCCGGTGAGTCGGTAGCTCCCATCGCCCGCGGGACGAGCCGTCGTCGTGTTGGCGCGGACGTCGGACCCACCCTGCTTCTCGGTCATCGACATGCCGGCGATGAGGCCGCGCTTGGTGAGCGGCGCGTGCAGCCCGAAGTCGTACTCGCGGTTGGTCAGCAACGGTTCGTACTGCGCGGCAAGATCGGGCGTCGTGCGCAGCGCCGGCACCACCGCGTAGGTCATCGAGATCGGGCACAGGTGCCCCGCATCGGCCGCGCCCCAGGCCAGCACCTTCGCCGCTCGGGCGACGTGCGCACCAGGGCGCTCATCGGCCCACGGCGCCCCATGCAGGCCCTGCGCGACGGCCGTGCGCATCAGATCGTGATACTGCGGCAGGTACTCGACCTCGTCGACGCGGTTGCCGTAGCGGTCGTGCGTGTGCAGTACCGGCGGGTGCTCGTTGGCCAGGCGTCCCCACTGCTGGGCGAGGTCGCTGCCGGCGAGCAGTCCGAGCTGCCGCACCTCGTCCTCTGCCCAGCTCGCGCCCTCACGATGCAGACCTTCGATGAGGGCCGGGTGGGTCGTGATGTCGTGCCCGACGAGCGGCGGGACCTGATTGGTGACCTCATGCGTACGCGACATCGACTACTCCTAGGGCGCGGTGGGCGAACTGAACAAGTGTGGGGACCGTGTCGGGATCTCCCGTTCCGGCGGCCAGCGGGCCCACCAGGGCCTCGCCGATCGCACCGACGAGTGCCGATGCGACCACCGTCGCGTTCTGCGGAGGCAGCGTGGCGTCGGCGACGCCGTCGGCGATCACAGTCGCGATGATGTCGCGGAACTCGGTGCGGAACTGAAGGCGCAGCTCGTCCACGACGGGGTCGACCGGTTCGGCCAACAACGCGTACGCCAGCCGTGGTGACTTCATCGCGCGGCCCGCGAACGTCTCGACCACCGCGCGGATCTTGGCGGACACATCGGGCTCGGTTGCGAGGGCGGTGCGGACGGCCCCTACCTCTCGTCCGACGACGGCGCGAAACACCTCGGCCACCAGCGCGGTCTTGCTCTCGAAGTACCGATAGACGGTTCCCGCGGCTACTCCGGCCCGGCCGGCGACAGCACCCACCGAGCAGCCCGCGTAGCCGTACTCGCCGAGCAGGTCAGCGGCCGCCTCGAGCAGCGTCGCGCGCTGGGCGTCGAGTCGCGCCTGTATCGCGGGAGTCCTGCGGTAGGCCACCTAACTAGTGAATCAGCATTCACTACTTGCCCGCAAGAGTCGAGGACGCGCTATTTCGAGCAGTCGGCGCACGTGCCGAACAGTTCGACGGTGTGGTCGACCCCGGTGTAGCCGTGCTCGTCAGCCACCGAGATCGCCCACCGCTCGATGGCCGGGCCCTCGATCTCTTCCGCGCGCCCGCAGGTGCGGCACACCAGGTGGTGATGATGCCCCGCACGCGGTTCACCGCAGTACCGATAGGTGGTTTCGCCCTCCGGCGTATGGATGACGTCGACGACGCCGTCGTCGGCGAAGGACTGCAGGTGGCGGTACACGGTCGACAGCCCGACCGATTCACCGTCGGACCGCAACGCCGCGTAGACGTCCTGCGCGCTGCGGAAACCGCCGGCCGCGCGCAGCGCATCCCTGACCGCACCGCCTTGCCGCGTCGCCCGGTGCCTCGTGGCTGCCATGGGACGAGCCTACCGGGAACCATTCCCAGATTCAGGTGGCGCGGTCACACATACGCAGCAACCGGTGGACAGGAGCAGACCAGGTGGCGGTCGCCGTATGCCCCGTCGATCCGCCGCACCGGCGGCCAGTACTTGGCCGCCGCGTCGACGCCCGACGGAAACGCGGCCTCGGCCCGTGAGTACGGATGAGCCCACTCGCCGGTGACCGACGCGGCGGTATGCGGCGCGTTGACGAGGGGGTTGTCGTCGGCCGGCCATCCCCCGCTCGCCACGTGGTCGATCTCGGCCCTGATGGCGATCAAGGCGTCGGCGAAGCGGTCCAGTTCACGCAGGTCTTCGGACTCGGTCGGCTCGACCATCAGCGTCCCGGACACCGGGAAGGACATCGTCGGGGCGTGGAAGCCGAAGTCGATGAGGCGCTTGGCGACGTCGTCCACCGTCACCCCACTGGTACGCGTGATCTCACGCAGATCGAGGATGCACTCATGCGCGACCAGCCCGTTGGCGCCGGTGTACAGCACGGGGTAATGGCTGTTGAGTCGCGTGGCGAGGTAGTTGGCCGACAGGATCGCGGCACCGGTCGCCGCGGTCAGGCCTTCGCCGCCCATCATCCTGATGTAGGCCCAGGTGATCGGCAGGATCGACGCGGATCCCCATGGTGCAGCCGCGATCGCGCCGCTGCCCTCGCGCGGACCGGCCGCGGGCTGCAACGGATGGTTGGGCAGGTGCGGGGCCAGATGCGCGCGAACCCCGATGGGACCGACACCTGGGCCACCGCCACCGTGCGGAATGCAGAACGTCTTGTGCAGATTCAGATGCGAGACGTCGGCGCCGAACTTGCCCGGGCGGGCCAGACCGACCATGGCGTTGAGGTTTGCGCCGTCGACGTAGACCTGGCCACCCGCGTCGTGGACGAGCGCACAGACCTCACCGATGTGGTCCTCGAAGACACCGTGCGTGGACGGGTAGGTGACCATGACCGCGGCGAGTTCTTCGGCGTGTTCCGCGATCTTCGCGCGGAGGTCCGCGAGATCGATCTCGCCCTGCTCCCCACCCGTCTTGACGACGACGACACGCATTCCGGCCATGACGGCGCTCGCCGCATTGGTGCCGTGCGCGCTCGCAGGGATGAGGCACACCGTGCGGCCGTTCTGACCTGTGGCGCGGTGGTAGCCGCGGATGGCCAGCAAGCCCGCGAACTCGCCCTGTGACCCCGCGTTCGGCTGCAACGAGACGGCGTCGTATCCTGTGATCTCGGCGAGCCACGACTGCAGGTCGTCGAAGAGCGCGAGGTAGCCGTCGTACTGCCCGGCGGGAGCGAACGGGTGGATGTTGGCGAAGCCGGGGTTGGTGACGGGCTCCATCTCGGTAGTGGCGTTCAGCTTCATCGTGCACGAGCCCAGCGGGATCATGCCGCGATCGAGCGCGTAGTCGAGGTCAGCGAGCCGGCGCAGGTAACGCAGCATCGCTGTCTCGGAGTGGTACGACGAGAACACCGGATGCGACAGGAACGCGGAGGTGCGGCCGAGTGCGGACGGGAGCTCGCTCGGGGCATCGAGGCGTTCGACGTCAGGCTCGCCGAGCTGGCAGCCGAACGCCGTCCACACGCTCACGAGGTGCTCGCGTCGGGTGGTCTCGTCGCACGCGATACTCACCGTGTCGACGTCGATCTGACGTAGGTTGATGCCCGCCGAACACGCGGCAGCGACGACGTCGGCCGCCCGGCCCGGAACACGAGCGGTGATCGTGTCGAAGAACGCGACCTCGTCGACCGCGACGCCCGATTCGCGCAGGCCCGCTGCCAGGATCTCGGCGTAGCGGTGGGCGCGCTGCGCGATGCCCCGCAGCCCCTCAGGACCGTGGTACACCGCGTACATGCTCGCGATAACCGCCAGCAGCACCTGCGCGGTGCAGATGTTGCTGGTCGCCTTCTCACGCCGGATGTGCTGCTCGCGCGTCTGCAGCGCCAACCGGTATGCGGGCGCACCCTCGGCGTCGACCGACACGCCGACGAGACGGCCCGGAAGCTGCCGCTCGAGCCCGGCACGCGCCGACAGGTAACCGGCGTGCGGCCCACCGAAGCCGAGCGGGACGCCGAAGCGCTGGGTGGTGCCGACCGCGACGTCGGCACCGACGTCGCCGGGCGGGGTCAGCATCGTGAGGGCGAGCAGATCGGCGGCGACCACGACCAGCGCGCCGCGCGCGTGGGCGGCCTCGACGACGGGACTGAGCTCGCGGATCGCGCCGGAGGCTCCCGGGTACTGCACGAGTACTCCGAAGACGTCGCCGTCGGGCAGCGGTTCGGTCAGATCGTGGACGACGACCTTGAGCCCGAGTGGCGTCGCCCGCGTGCGGAGGACGTCCACCGTCTGTGGAAATGCATCGGCATCGACGACGAAGGTGTCGCCGGTACGGATGGCACGATGAGCCAGCGCCATCGCCTCGGCCGCCGCGGTGGCTTCGTCGAGCATCGACGCGCCGGCCACCGGCAGGGCGGTGAGGTCCTCGACCATCGTCTGGAAGTTGATCAGCGCCTCGAGTCGGCCCTGGCTGATCTCGGGCTGGTACGGCGTGTACGCGGTGTACCAGGCCGGGTTCTCGAGGACGTTGCGGCGGATCACTGGTGGCGTGTGGGTGTCGTAGTACCCCAGGCCGATCATCGACGTAAGCACCTGATTGCGATCAGCGAGTGCGCGCAGCTCAGCGGCGGCCTCGGCCTCCGTCGCCGCAGTGGGCAGCGCCAGCGCCAGCTTCTCGCGGATGCTCGCCGGGACCGCGTCGGCCAGCAGGTCGTCCATGGACGCGTAGCCGATCGTCTCGAGCATCCGCTGCTGATCGGTGTCCGCGCTTATGCCGATGTGGCGAGCGGCGAACGGCGTGCCCTGCTCGAGCTCGTGCAGGCTGCGATGTGTCATCCCTGGGCGCCCTCTCGGCAAAAGGAGCGAATCGGATGCCGCGGCACCCGACTCCCCCTCTGTCAGACGGCGTCCTCCAGAGTGGCCTTACCCGCACGGTTCCTTTGCCTGAGAGGTTCCGGGGATGTTGCCCCTTCGGCGCTGCCGGCCGCTACGGCGACAGACTCTCCCGAGCGAGAGTGACGACCAGCCTCGACGGTACCAGTCCGGGCCGCGGCGACTCAGGCAGACGCGGTGCGCTGGCGCCGGCGCTGGGCCAGCTCGTCGTCTGAGTGCACTGCCGGCACCTCGTCGATCGTGGCACCGTCGGCGCGCTCACCGGGCAACTGGGCCAGCGAGCCCACGAGCTCACGCAGTGCCCCGCTGACGGCGATACCGAACACGCCCTGCCCGCCGCGCAAGAGGTCGACGACCTCTTCAGCCGAGGTGCACTCGTACACCGTCGTGCCGTCGGAGAGCAGCGTGATCCGCGCGAGGTCTTCGACGCCACGCGCCCGCAGGGCATCGACGGCCGCCCGGATGTTCTGCAGCGACACGCCGGTGTCGAGCAGCCGCTTGACGATCTTCAGAACCAGGATGTCTTTGAACGAGTACAGGCGTTGCGACCCAGAACCTGACGCGGAGCGGATCGTCGGCACCACGAGTGAGGTGCGTGCCCAGTAGTCGAGTTGTCGGTAGGTGATGCCGGCGGCGCTGCATGCCGTGGGGCCGCGATAGCCGATGAGTTCGTCGGCGATCTGTGTCGGATCGGCGAACAGCGTGCCCTGCTCTGGGTGCAGGCGCTCGTCCATCTGCCACCTCCTGATCGAGTCGATCGTGCCGCGGCGTTGCGTTGCAGCCAGCACTGCTCACAGGTTCTGTCGCACCGGCTCCGAGCGAATCCCACGTCGGTAATTCGTCGTACCCCGACGGTAGGTCCGCCAGCACGGCAGGTCAACGCGACGCGCCGGGATTTCTTAACCCTCATGTCGAGGTCCACAGTTGCGGGGGCCTCGGCTCAGCCCTCTGACGCAAAGTCCTCGGGTGTTATCTGATCGAGAAACTCCCGGAATCGCTCGACTTCGTCTTCCTGTTCGTCCGGAATCTCGACTCCGGCCGCGTCGAGGACCGAGTCGCTGCCGAGGATGGCCGCGTCACAGCGCAGCGCGAGCGCGATGGCATCAGAGGGCCGGGCGCTGACCGTGACGCCACCGGTGAAGCGCAACTCGGCGTAGAAGACGTCATCGCGCAGCTCGGTGATGTGAACCGCCTCGAGTCTGACCCCGAGCGCACTGATGACATCGCGAAGCAGGTCGTGGGTAAGCGGGCGCACCGTCTGCACGCCCTGCTGCTGAAAGGCGATGGCGGAGGCTTCGACAGCGCCGATCCAGATGGGCAGGTACCGAATGCCGTCCTCTTCGCGGAGCAGGACGACGGGCTGGTTCGCCGGCAGCTCCACGCGAACCCCGACGACGCGCATCGGATGCACGACACACCCTCCGTTACCCGCTGGTCGACGATCTATCGCAGTAGTCGACGCTACACGCTTCACGGCAACGCCGTTGGCTGCTCAGGCGCCGCCGATCACTTCACGCAGACCGATCTGGACGAGCGCGGCGTGCAGGCGAACCGAGGCCGCCGCCAACTCGCGCACGGTCTCTTCGGCGCGCGCACGAGCCTCACCGCCGCGCTGGCGCGACATCGGCCCGACGACCTGTGAGAACAAGCCGACCTCACGCTCGGCGGCGGTGCGGAATGCGCGCAGGTGGCGACCCTCCAGCCCGAACCTGGCCAGGTCAGCAACGATCTTGGCCACAGCCAGGGCGTCATCGTCGTAGTGACCACCGGCCTTGGGCGTGATCAGGCCGAACTGCTCGAGCTCGGCCAGCTGCTGCTTGCGCAGCCCAGCGGCGTTGAGCAACTCGTCTCGCGAGAGGCGCATTGCCGCCGGTGCCGGTCGGAAGTGTTCGGCGGTCGGGGCGTTGTCCTCGATCGCGGCGATGGCGACGTGTGGCACGCGCGGACTGCCCGACGCCGTTCCCGCCGGGACGAGCCCTCGGTCGATGGCGTCGAGCTGGTCCTTGATGACGCGCAACGGCAGGTAGTGATCCTTCTGCTGCGCGAGTACGTACTTCAGGCGCGCGACGTCCGCGGGCGAGAACTTGCGGTAGCCCGACGGCGTGCGCTCGGGGCGAACCAACCCCTGGTCCTCGAGGAAGCGGATCTTGCTGATGGTGAGGTCCGGGAAGTCGACCTTGAGCTGCGCCAGAACGTCGCCGATGGTCAGGGTGGCGTTCGAGTTGCCCCGCGCCGCGGCGTTGAGCGCCGTCACGTCTTCGCCCCGGCTCCCACGCGAGCCGCGGCGGTCAGGTAGACGAGCCGGAACTTGCCGATCTGCACTTCGTCGCCACCCGACAGCGGTGCGGCCTCGATACGTTCGCGGTTCACGTACGTGCCGTTCAGCGAGCCGACGTCGTGCACGGTGTATCCGCTGCCCTCTCGGCGAAACTCGGCATGTCTGCGGGACACGGTGACATCGTCCAGGAAGATGTCGCTGTCCGGGTGACGACCCGCCGTAGTGACGTCCTGATCGAGAAGAAATCGACTGCCCGCGTTGGGGCCGCGCTTGACGACGAGCAACGCCGAGCCGGGGGTGAGCGCGTCAACCGCACCCTGGTGCGCCTCGGTCGAGAAGTCGATGTCGGTGTCTGGACTCGAGCCGGTCGTCGCGATCGTGCTGGTGACGTCGGGTCCCGCTACAGCAGCCGGTAGCGCGGCACCACAGCTCGCGCAGAATCGGCTACCTGCCGGATTTTCGGTGCCACAAGCAGTGCAGAACACTCGCGTCGCCCTTCGATGTAGGAGCAGTCAATGCAGGGTGAACGCCATCGCGATCAAGCAGGGTTTCGTCGGTCCGCCGAGCCTAGGCCGCCGCCTCGCAAGGGTCAATCGAAGGTCGACGTATAGCCGCAACTTCTCATGATCCACTGAATCGTGGGGCGTCAGCCGGCCAGTGACCCGTACGTCGCCGCGTCGAGCAGGGCATCGACGTCGGCGTCGGCCGCGACGTCGATCTCGATGATCCAACCCCCGCCGTAGGGCTCGGAGTTGATCAACTCGGGGTGCTCGTCCAGGGCGTCGTTACGAGCGAGCACCGTTCCCGACACGGGCGCGTAGAGATCCGACACACTCTTGGTCGACTCGACCTCGCCGAAGGCCTCGCCCCGGGTCAACGCGGCGCCGACCTGCGGCAGGGACACATAGACGACGTCGCCGAGCGCCTGCTGCGCGTAGTCGGTGATCCCGATTCGGACCGTCCGCTTGCCGTCCGCCTCGCCGAAGCGTGCCCACTCGTGCTCGGCGGTGTACTTCAGGTCGTCGGGGATGTCGGACATGGCAGAGCCTCTCGAGTCGTGGGGCGATCGGTTGCGACCATAGGCTAGTGAGTCGAGTGCGCGAACTTCGGCACGGGTAGCGCGCGCACGACAGTGATCGTGACGGTCTGCTGTTCGGTCACCGCGAGATCGCCCCCGGCGGCGCGCACGGTGGCGGCGACACCTCCGGGGATGTTGAGCGCCGTGTCGAGCGTCTTCGAGTCGCCGATCGCCACGACGCGATAAGGCTCGGTCAGGATGACGCCGTCCACCGACACGGCGCCGGCACTGCCGGTGAATGCGGTCGACGTGCTCACGCGTACAGATCCGAACTGGATCGCCTCGGCTCCGGCACCGCGCAGCTCCTCGACCACGGCGAGCAGGTCCTCGGGTAGGAGCTTCGCGCCGGGGTCCGACACCGTGACCTCGATGCCGGGACCCGCCGCCGGGAGTGTCCCGAGCAGGACTCCGAGCGCCGCCGCATCCTGTTCGGCTTGTTGCTGGGCGGCCGCGGCGCGGTCACCGCTGCCTTGCAGCCGAAGCACCGTCTGCTGCAGATCGGCGATCTGCAGGCGCAGCCGGTCGGCGCGTGCGCTCTGATTGTCGAGGATCCCGATCAAGTCGTCCTCGCGCAGGCTCGACAGGCTGTCCGAGCTCGACGTGGCGTGCACCTGCACCGCGATCGCGAAGCCGAGGGCAGCCGTCAGCACGCCGATCAGAGCCGCGGCGCGATGATGCGCGGCCGGCGTGGGTGACCCGGCCGGCGTGGGTGGCCCGGCTGGAGACGACGCCTGCGGGGCCCAACGAGTACGTCGCATCTCAGGCCCGGAAGAGGTGGCGTCGGATGGCTGCCGCGTTTCCGAAGATCCGGATGCCGAGCACGACCACGACCGCCGTCGACAGCTGGCCGCCGACGCCGAGCTTGTCTCCGAGGAACACGATCAGTGCGGCGACGACCACGTTCGAGACGAACGACACGACGAACACCTTGGCGTCGAAGATGCCGTCGAGGCGTGCACGCACACCGCCGAACACAGCATCGAGCGCGGCGACGACGGCGATCGGGAGGTACGGCTCCAGCCAGGTCGGGACAGTCGGTCGCAAGATCAAGCCGAGCACGACTCCGGCGACAAGGGCGAACGCTGCGATCATCGGCTCGATCCAGTGGATGTAGGTGACGGTGAGACGGGGTGGGCGTACCGGGGCGTGACCGCCGGGCTGGCCGGCAGCTGCAGGTCGTTGCGTTCGCTGAACACGAAGCCGATGCCGTCCGCGCTCACCAGTGTCTGGTATCGGCTGGCGACGTCGCTGGACGCGAAGGCGGTAGCCAGATTGTCGGCGTGTCCGATGGCGCGAATCGTGTACGGCGCGCTGATCGGCTGGAAGTCGACCAGCACGGCGTCACCGGCGAAGCGGATCGCGGACGTCGGCGTGAGCCGCACGTCGTTCACCGAGATCGCCTCGGCCCCGTCGGCCCACAGTTCGTTGACGACGCTGCGAACATCACGGTCGGTGAGGATATTCGTCGCCCCTATGGGACTCGATCCGGCGCGCCCGGGCTGAGGACTCGCGGTGCTCTTCGGCGGTTCTTTCAGCACCACCTCCAGTCCAGGTCCCGTAGCCGCGACCTGCCCGGCAAGCAGCTGCTCGCGGTCGAGCTCGCCGGACAGTGATCCCAGCCCGGCCTGGTCGCGCAGTCGGGTCAGCGTCGAGTTCAGCGCCTGGGCACGTGCCGCGAGCGACGCGCCCTCCGCCTGCGCTGCCCGGACGCGGGCGACGAGACGGTCGTGCACCTTCGCCGCCTCGGGCGCTCCTCGGTTGGCGTGAATGTAGGCGAGCACCAGGGTGAACCCGATCAGCAGACAGCCCACCACCACCGCTGGACGGTCATACCAACGTGGCGTGGGATCGGACGAGCGGCGCTTCGCCGCCGCCGCCGCATAGCCCGGGTCGAGTGTGTCGGTGACCAGGTCGATGAGCAGCTGCGTCGTCAACGGCGCGTTCGGTCGAGTGTTCGGTGGGCTCGTCAACGCGGCACCGGGTGACGGATGAGGGCGCGCGCCTGGTTGAGGTAGACGGCGCCCGCGTACAGGTACAGGGCGGTGCCCCAGATGGTGAAGGCCCACGCCAGAGGCCGGGCGATGTCGGGGACGGTGCCGTGATACGTGCCGACCAGCAGCAGCGGGAACGCGTACAGCAGGCAGAACGTCGCCGCCTTACCCAGGTAGTGCACGGCCGGTGGGCCGTAGCCGTGTCGCCGCAGGATCGCCAGGACGACGCCGAGAACGACGTCGCGACCGACGATCACCAGAGCCAACCAGGGCGGAATGACGTGGCGCAGGACCAGCCCGACGAGTGTGGCGAGGATGTACAGGCGGTCAGCGAGCGGATCGAGCATCGCCCCGAAGCGGCTCGCCTGGTCGAGCTTGCGCGCGAGCACGCCGTCGGCCCAGTCCGTGAACCCTGAGGCGGCGAGCACGCCGAGTGCCCAACCGTCCGCATGCGGCCCGAGCAGCAGCCACAAGAACACGGGGACGCCGAGCAGGCGAAGGATGCTCAACCCGTTCGGGATCGTGAGAATGCGGTCTTCGGCGAGCTTCGCCGGACCAGAGGCGTCGTGCGAGGTTGCCGACACACTGCCTCCTCTGGACCGGCGGCGAATGAGCGGCCAGCGCCCGGCAGTTGCGCCGTACGGTGGCTCACGATTTCGTTGTCGGGACGGCGGGATTCGAACCCACGACCCCCTGACCCCCAGTCAGGTGCGCTACCAAGCTGCGCCACGTCCCGTCGTGCTAGTGACCGGCGGTTACCCTATCGCAGCCCGGGCCCCGGCCCGCCGCCACCGAGGTGCCCTCACCGCGAAGGCGCACCGCGCTTCTCACGCACTCGGACCGAGATCTCGATCGGTGTGCCGGTGAAGTCGAAGTCCTCGCGCAGGCGCCGTTCGATGAAGCGTCGATACCCGGCCTCCAGAAAGCCGGTCGTGAACAGCACGAACCGCGGAGGGCGGGTGTCGGCCTGGGTGGCGAACAGCACGCGTGGTGCCTTGCCTCCGCGAGGCGGTGGCGGCGTGGCCGCCACGACCTCGGTGAGCCAACTGTTCAGGCGACCGGTCGAGATCCGCTTGTCCCAGGAGCCGAGGCTGATCCGAAGCTGCGCCGCGAGCTTGTCGACCGCGCGCCCGGTGCGGGCCGACACGTTGACGCGCGGCGCCCACGCCACCCGTGCGAGGTCGCGGCCGATCTCGCGCTCGAGTTGGTCGCGTCGGTCCTCGTCGAGCAGGTCCCATTTGTTGAACGCCAGGACCAGCGCGCGGCCGGCTTCGACCACTTCGGCGATGACCCGCTGATCCTGTTCGGTCACCGATTCGGAGGCGTCCAGGAGCACGACCGCCACCTCGGCCGCCTCGATGGCCGCGGCGGTGCGCAGGCTCGCGTAATACTCCATGCCACTGGCCTGGCTGACGCGCCTGCGGAGCCCGGCCGTATCGACGAACTGCCAGGTCTCGCCGTCGAGTTCGACGAGGCTGTCGACGGGATCGATCGTCGTGCCCGCCACCGAGTCGACGACTGCCCGCTGCTCGCCGGTCAGCTTGTTGAGCAGGCTCGACTTGCCCACGTTCGGCCGCCCGATCAGCGCCACCCGCCGCGGTCCGCCCTCGACGTCGACATCGCGGGGGGCGTCGGGCAGCGCCTCGAGAACGGCGTCGAGCAGGTCACCGCTGCCGCGGCCGTGCAGTCCGCTGACCGGATACGGCTGACCCAGGCCGAGCGACCACAGTTCGGCGGCGTCGGGTTCGGCGCGCTCGTCGTCGACCTTCGTCACCGTGAGGATGACCGGCCGCTTGGTACGTCTCAATATCCGCGCGACAGTGAGATCTGTTTCGGTCGCACCGGTGCGCCCGTCCACGACGAACAGCACCAGATCGGCCGTAGCGACGGCGCGCTGGGCTTGTGCCGAGACCATCGCCTGAAGTCCGCGTGCGTCCGGCTCCCAGCCACCTGTGTCTACGAGGGTGAATCGCCGGCCGCCCCACAGCGCGTCGTACGCGACTCGGTCCCTGGTGACACCCGGGACGTCCTGGACGACCGCCTCCCGGCGGCCGAGGATCCTGTTGACGAGCGTCGACTTACCCACGTTCGGCCGGCCGACCACCGCCACGACCGGTGCGATGGGCACCGTTGGTTCAACGGACATTTCGCACACCCAGCGTTATGTCGATAAGCCGACTAACAACTTCATCGATGTCAATTGTCGTTGTGTCGACTTCGACCGCGTCGTCCGGTTTGACGAGCGGACTCGCCGCGCGGTGGCTGTCGAGGTGATCTCGGCGTTCGATGTCGGCCGCGACAGCCGAGACGTCGGTGCCGGCTCCCAGTTCACCTGCGCGGCGCCGCGCGCGTACCGCCGCGCTCGCCGTCAGGAAGATCTTGGGCTCCGCCTGTGGCCATACGACCGATCCGATGTCGCGGCCCTCGACGACGATCCCGCCGGCGCCGATCAGCCGGCGCTGCTTGGCGACAAGTTGCTGGCGGACGGCACTGATGGCCGACACCGCGCTCACCGCCGCGGTGACATCCGCCGCGCGGATCGCCGCGTCGGCGGGTTCGCCGTCGACGCGTACTGCCGGCATGTGTGGATCCAGCGATATGTCGATAGACGTCAGCGAGACGACCTGGGCCACGGTGGTCACATCGTCCAGCCGCGCCCCGGCTCGCAACACCGCGAGCGTCGCCGCGCGGTACATCGCGCCGGTGTCCAGATAGCGAGCGCCGAGGCGATCGGCCAATCGGCGCGCGACGGTCGACTTGCCCGTGCCCGAGGGTCCGTCGATGGCGACGACTCCGCGGAAAGGCTCGCCGAAGACCGGCGAGTCCGCGTGGTCCGGGCTCGATTGCGCGTGCCCGTCCTGAGCTGTCACGTGATCCCACTCCTCGAAAGGCGACCCACCGGCTTCCTGCCGGGGCCGCTGGCACCTTTTCCGGGTTCCGGATCCGCCTGCCCGACCACGGGGAGGCCTTGAGCGCCCGCAGTCGTAGCCCCGTCTGAGGATACGGGCCGATCGTGGTCGCCGATGCCAGGCGGCGGCCGACAGGCGACGCTTTGGCCGAGATTCGGCTAGAACTCAGGTCAAACTTGAACCTGGCGAGGTGCTATCGACTCACGTTCAACGACACAGACGGCCGTGCAGCCCTGCCGGCACTGCTACTGCGGAAGATCGGTGCGCAGGGCTGCCGCGCCACGGAGGTAGACGTGGCGGACGTCTGACCTGGCCAGCCCGGACTCGACGTGGGCGAGCAGGCGCAGCACTCGTGGCATCGACCCCGGCACCGCGATCTCGGTCGTGCACAGCAGCGGGACGTCGGTGAGGCCCATCAGACGCGCTGCGTAGGCGGGGAACTCAGCGGTGAGGTCGGGCGTGGCGGTGAAGATGATGCTGATCAGGTCGGCCGCGTCGACATGGTTGCGATGCAGCACCTCGGCCACCAGCTCCGACGCACCGCCGAGGATGGCATCGCGGTCGTTGGCCTCGACCTGGATGGCCCCGCGAATAGCCCGTACCGCCACTGGCCCGCCCCTCATGTATTTGCCGGCTCGAAGCATCTTGTCAGGTCATCAACAGATCGGTAGGTAGCGACACTGCTTGCTCGATCAAACACTTGCTCGATCAAACACCATGACAGTTAACCGATTTGTCGATATCTCGTTCTCAGGCTATATCTGTACATCGAGACAGCACCTTCCTCGCAAACTTGCCTCTTCGCTGTGCGCCGGACCACGTTTGGCCCAGCCCCCGAAGGGTTCGGCCCACGTGCTGCGTTTCGGACAGCCAGTCCCCGGGTTCATCCGGGGTAGGAGACGAGAGCGCGCCCTACCCCGACAAAACGGTATGTCGATAGGTCGACTCCGAGACGATCGCCCTGGTCGCAGGCACGGTCATCGATCAGTCGACTAAACGACCTATGCCCTCATCGATATCTAGATAGAAACATGAACAGACAAGTTGACTAAGAAATAAGCCGAGACAGCGCTATGTCGTCTTATCGAGTAAGCCATGTAGCGCCGCGAGCTCCGATCGGGACAGGTCACGCAGCGTGCCCGCGCGCATCCCGCCGAGACGTACCGGTCCGATCTCGGTCCGCACAAGGCGCTCCACTGGGTGTCCGACCGCTGCCAGCAGCCGGCGCACGATGTGGTTGCGCCCCTCGTGCAGGACGACCTCGACGATCGAACGATCTTCTTGGGTCTGCACCACCCGGAATCGATCCACCGTCACCGGGCCGTCCTCCAAGACCACGCCGGCGAGCAACTGACGGCCGACCTGTCTCGACACCGGTCCAGGCACCGTGGCCAGGTACGTCTTCGAGACCCCGAACGCCGGATGCATGAGGTGGTGGGCCAACTCCCCGTCATTGGTGAGCAGCAGCAGACCCTCACTGTCCGCATCCAGACGGCCCACGTGGAACAACCGCTCGGGCCGGTCGGCGACGAGGTCTCCTACAGTCTGACGCCCGCGCGAATCGGACATCGCACTCAATACGCCGCGCGGCTTGTTCAGCGCGAGGTAGACCAGGTCGGACCGGACATTGACTCGAGCACCGTCCACGTGGATGACGGCCGTCAGCGGATCCACCCGCATGCCCATCTCGTCGACGCGCACACCGTTCACCGTCACACGACCGGCCGCGATCAGCTCCTCGCAGGCGCGGCGGGAGCCGAGTCCGGCGGCGGCCAACACCTTCTGCAGCCGGATGCCATCGGCGTCTTTCGTAGACGTCTGACGTGAGAACGACTCACTGTCAGCTTCAGAGTTCATCAGTGTCGATGCCATCCAACTCAGGTAGCAGTGGAGCTAGAGACGGTAGTTCATCAAGTGACTGCAGCCCCATCTTCTCGAGGAATAGATCGGTCGTCCGGAACAGGCCACCACCGGTATCTGGATCTGATCCGACTTCGACGATCAGTCCACGCGTCAGCAGTGTTCGGACAACCCCATCGACGTTGACGCCTCGAATCGCCGACACCCTGGCCCTCGTGACGGGCTGACGGTAAGAGATGACCGCGAGCGTCTCGAGGGCTGCCTGTGTCAGCCGGGTGCGCTGTCCGTCCTGGAGGAACACCTCGACCTGTGCCGACACCGACGGCCGGGTGTAGATCCGCACTCCCCCGGCGGCGTGCCTGAGCTCGATGCCGGCGCCGCGCTCGTCGTACGCCTCCCGCAGCGCCTCGACCGCGTCGGACACCGCCTGCTCCGGCAGCTGCAGGGCGGCGGCGATGGAAGCGATGCTCACCGGGGCCTCGACGACGAAGAGGATGGCCTCGGTGGCCGCCATGAGTTGGCCTGGGTCGGTCAGCGGGGCTTTCGCCGAGAACTCGTCGGGCAGTGTCTGCTCGACCGAGGACTCTTGCGGCAGGGTCTCCTCGACCGAGGACTCCTCCGGAGTCACGTCCGTGCTCTGGTCCATCGGTGCCTGCTCGTGCGGCGAACTCACCCGTACTCCTCGTCCACGGAAAGGTCATCCGCATCGATTGTCTCGTCCGTCGTGTCTTGCGCAGGGCCGGTCCACCGAACCCGAAGCTCGGCAAGAGCCGCGGCCTGATCGAACGCGATCAGGCCCTCACGGTAGAGCTCCAGCAGCCCCAGGAAGCGGGCCACGACCTCCAGCGTCGTTGTGCACTCGGCCACCAGCGAGCGAAACGTCAGTGCGCCCTGACGACGCAGCCGCTCGCGGATGACCGCCATGTGTTCGCGAACGCTGACCCGTTGCGTATGGACGTGATCGGTCATCACGACCGGAACGGGCTTGGGTGTGAGTGCCGCCGCGGCGATCGCAGCCAGTCGCGCGGGAGTGATACCGATCATGACTTCGGGCAGCAACTGCGCGAACTGGGCCTCCAGCTCGACCGATCGACCGTGGCGCCGCGCCTGCGCGCGTTCCAGCTCACCGAGGTAGGCGGCGGCGAGCTTGTAGGCGCGGTACTGCAGCAGCCGGGCGAACAGCAGATCCCGCGCCTCGAGCAGCGCAAGGTCTTCCTCGTCCTCCACATCGGTCGACGGCAGCAACCTGGCTGCCTTGAGGTCGAGCAGCGTCGACGCGACGACCAGGAACTCGGTTGCCTGACCCAGATCCCACGTCGCCGACGCGGCCAGGTACGCGATGAACTCATCGGTGACCTGCGACAGCGCCACCTCGGTGACGTCCATCTGTCGGCGCGTGATCAGGCTCAGGAGCAGGTCGAACGGGCCCTCGAAGTTGTCGAGACGGACTCGGAAGGACCGGTCCTGCGGATCGGGGCTCTGGCGGATCACTTCGTCGGACTCGGTGGCCATTGCCTCGATCTCGAGGGCATCTTCAGCCGAGATACTCATGACCGGTGCGCTGGCTCGAGCCGCGCCGCCTCGAGGTTACGAACGAGGCACGTCACGGCTCGCGCAGCCTGCGAACGAGTATCGACGCCTCGCCTTTGGCCTCCAGATCGGCGAGGACGACGGCGACCGCCTCTCGGACGATTCGGCCGCGGTCGACCGCCAATCCGTGTTCAGCGCGCAGCCGCAGCCGAGCGGACTCGAGGTCGAGCAGCTCGTCAGCCGAGGTGTAGACGGTGATCTTCTCTTCGTGGCGTTCGCGACCGGTCGGTCCACGGTCGCTGACTGCGCGGATCCGTCGTGTCGTACGCACGGCCCGGGGCCCGGCAAATGGGGCCGACTGCGGATAGTCGGAGTACGGCGGCTCATCGACGGCGGCGAACTCATGCACCGGAACCGGCGGCACCGCGCCTACGCCGGGGTGGGCCGGCGGCGCGCCGACGGGCTCGGGTTCGCTCGTCGAGGTCGTGCGAAAGAGCTCGGCCGCGCCGGGCAGGCTGGCTCGACGGCTCATCGAGGTCCTCGCTTCGTAGTGGTGAGTCGAACAGGCATCGTCATGACCGCGAGAGCACCTCGCGGGCCAGGTTTCGGTAGGCGGTCGCTCCCGCGGATGTGGGCGCCCAGCTGGTTATCGGCTCGCCGGCCACTGTGGTCTCGGGAAAGCGGACGGTTCGGGAGATGACGGTGTCGAAGACCGCATCGCCGAAGGCCTCGACCACGCGGGCGAAGACCTCGCGCCCGTGCAACGTCCGGCCGTCGTACATCGTGGCAAGTATGCCGTCGAGCTTCAGCTGCGGATTGAGTCGCTCGCGGACCTTCTCGACGGTGTCGATCAGCAGCGCGACTCCGCGCAGGCTGAAGAACTCGCACTCCAGCGGGATAATCACGCCGTGTGCCGCGGTCAACGCGTTGACCGTCAACAGGCCGAGCGAGGGCTGGCAGTCGATGAGAACGTAGTCGTAGTCCTCGACGATCGGGGCCAGTGCCCGCGCCAACGTCTGCTCTCGGGCCACCTCGCCCACGAGCTGGACCTCGGCCGCTGACAGGTCGATGTTGCTCGGCAACAGATCCATGCCCGCGACGCTGGTCTTGAGCAGGATGTCGTCGACGCTGATGCCCCGCTCCATGAGCAGGTTGTAGGCGGTGCGGTCGAGCTGGTGTGGCTGGACTCCGAGACCTACCGACAGTGCGCCCTGGGGGTCGAAGTCGACGAGGAGCACGCGACGACCCAGCTCGGCGAGCGCCGCCCCGAGGTTGATGGTGGAGGTCGTCTTGCCGACTCCCCCCTTCTGGTTGCACAGCGCGATGATGCGCGCCGGGCCGTGGCGTTCGAGTTGCGTGGGCTCGGGAATGACGCGTTTCGGACGAGCGATCGCCGGGTCGGCCGACTTGCCCGGATCGACGGTGAACAGCTCGCCTGAGTCGGCTCCACCTTCGGGACTTGTCGACATAGACATGAAGCGTTAAGCCCTTCTACCGGTTTGTTCGTGTCGCGCCGGTCGCGAGGCTACCGCAGCCCTCTGACCGTGACGATGGCTCGTCGGCGCGGCGCAGCGATCGGATCGGGGATCAGCCCAGAGCGCGCGGGTGCGCGCTCGCGTACACCTCGCGGAGCCGGTCGACCGTCACGAGCGTGTAGATCTGTGTGGTTGTCACCGAGGAGTGCCCGAGCAGTTCCTGGACGACCCGGACGTCGGCACCGCCCTCCATCAGGTGCGTGGCGAACGAGTGCCGCAACGTGTGCGGGGAGATGCCCGCAGCGAGCCCGGCTCGCTCGGCGGCCGATCGCAACACGGTCCACGCGGACTGCCGCGACAGTGCGCCGCCGCGAGCGTTGAGAAACAGCGCAGGCGTGCCGTGGCCGTTCGCGGCGAGCGCCGGTCTGACCTGGACGAGGTAGGCCTCGGAGGACGCCGCCGCGAACGAGCCGACGGGCACTCGCCGCTGCTTGCCGCCTTTGCCCGAGAGCAGCACTGTGCGCTCGGCGAGGTCGAGATCGTCGACAGCCAGCCCGACGGCTTCGGAGATCCGCGCCCCCGTGCCGTACAGCAGTTCGAGCAGAGCACGGTCGCGGATGGCCAGCGGGCTGCCGGGATAGCCGGCTGCATCCAGCAGGCGTTCGACCTCGTCGACAGTGATGGCCTTCGGCAGACGCCTGGGCGGGGCGGGCGGGCGGACTTCTCGGGCAACGTCCACGTCGACCAGACCCTCGCGAAGCGCGAATCGGTGCAGTCCGCGAACCGCGACCACTGCGCGGCCGGCCGAGGTCGCCGACAGGGGCGGATGATCAGGGTCACCTTCGCGCAGGTACGCCAGGAAACCACTGACCGTCGCGGCGCCGACATCGTCGATGCCCCCGACCGCCAACGCCTCGAGGTAGGCGACATATCGGGAGAGGTCACGCCGGTAGGACGCAAGCGTGTTCGCGGCGACGCCGCGCTCGACGGCGAGATGATCCAGATAGGTGCGCACGACCGACTGCGGCGTGCGGCGCCGCGCGGTGGCTGAGGCCGTCACGCCGGTCAGTGTCCGGGCCGGGCCGGCCACGGCGCGTCCGCCGGGCGCAGCGCCGACCATCCGCTTGCCTGACCACCAGCCGCGGCGAGTACCCCCGCGACCGCGGCAGCGTTGGTCATCGACCCGTCGAGCGCGCGCCGCACCGCCTCGGCGAGAGGTACCCGCTCGACGGTCATCGTGATCTCTTCGTGCTCGGGTTCGAATCGGTCGGCCTCCGCGACAGCGGACAGCTCACGCGCCAGGTAGACCCGGATCGCCTCGTCCGAGAACCCCGGCGAGGGGTGCAGATCGAGCAGGACGTGCCAATCGGCGGCCGTGACGAACGCTTCCTCGGCGAGTTCGCGCTTGGCCGCATCGAGCGCTGACTCGCCCGCGACATCGAGCAGGCCGGCAGGTAGCTCGTCGAGCCGCTCGCCGACCGCGTGACGATACTGGTTGACCAGCAGGACCTCGCCGTTCTCGTCGAGGGCAAGGATGCCGACCGCTCCGGGATGCTCGACGATCTCGCGGTCAGCCACGCTGCCGTCGCTCATCTGGACATGATCGCGTCGTACGGACAGGATCCTGCCGCGCAACAGAACCTCGGTACTGACTACGGGATAGCTGGCGCGCGTCGTCACGGGGCCGCCGACGCCACACCCACGGCGACACCGTCCGCGGCGGCGTCGCCCTCGGCCGGCTCGGCATACGCCCGGCCGTCGAGATCATCGATGTCGTCGATCTCCACAGGCTCGTCCGGTATCTCGACCGGCAGTCGTTCGGCGTTGTTGTAGTCGAGTGCGGCACCGAGGAACGCCCGGAACAGCGGGTGTGCCCGGGTCGGGCGAGACTTGAGCTCCGGGTGGGCCTGGGTGGCGGCGAAGAACGGGTGAACCTCGCGCGGGAGTTCGATGAACTCCACCAGCCGACCGTCCGGTGACGTTCCGGAAACCACGAGGCCGGCCGCCTCGAGCCGCTCACGGTATGCGTTGTTCACCTCGTAGCGGTGCCGGTGGCGCTCGGACACCGACGTAGTTGCGTAGGCCTGCGCGACCACCGAACCCGCAACGAGATTCGCCGGATAGGCGCCCAGCCGCATCGTTCCGCCGAGGTCCGCGTTGCCGGCCACGATGTCGACCTGATCGGCCATCGTGGCGATGACCGGATCAGGAGTCTGCGGGTCGAACTCCGCCGAGTTCGCGGCCTCGATCCCGGCCAGGTGGCGGGCAGTCTCGATGACCATGCACTGCAGCCCGAGGCACAGGCCGAGGATCGGGATGCGGCGCTCGCGTGCGTACTGAACAGCACCGATCTTGCCTTCGATTCCACGGATCCCGAACCCACCCGGGACGACGACGCCGTCGACGTTGGACAGCTGTGCCGACGCCCCGGACGGCGTCTCGCAGGAGTCCGACGGCACCCACTTGATCGTTACCTTCGCGCGGTGGGCGAAGGCCCCCGCGCGTAGTGCCTCGGACACCGACAGGTACGCATCGGGAAGGTCGACGTACTTGCCGACCAACGCGATCGTGACCTCTGACTTCGGATGATGAACACGCTCGAGCAGATCGCCCCACACCGTCCAGTCGACATCACGGAACTGCAAGCCCAGCCGCCGAACGACGTACGCGTCCAGGCCCTCGGCGTGCAGCACCTTCGGGATCTCGTAGATGCTCGGCGCGTCGCTGGCTGATACCACGGCTTCGGCATCGACGTCGCACATCAACGAGATCTTGCGCTTCACGTTGTCGGAGATCTCGCGGTCGGACCGGCAGACGATCGCGTCCGGCGCGATACCGATGCTGCGCAGGGCCGCCACCGAGTGTTGGGTCGGCTTGGTCTTCAACTCACCGGACGGCGCGAGGTACGGCACCAACGACACGTGCAGAAAGAAGCAGTTGTCGCGTCCGACGTCGTGGCGCACCTGGCGTGCCGCCTCGAGGAACGGCAGTGACTCGATGTCGCCGACCGTCCCGCCGATCTCGGTGATCACGACGTGCGGCACCAGCCCGTCGGCACCTGGCGCGGCCATGGCCCGGATGCGGCTCTTGATCTCGTTCGTGATGTGCGGGATGACCTGGACGGTGTCGCCGAGGTACTCGCCGCGACGCTCCTTGGCGATGACCGTCGAGTACACCTGGCCGGTGGTCACGTTCGCCGAACCGACGAGGTCGGTGTCGAGAAAACGTTCGTAGTGACCGATGTCGAGATCGGTCTCGGCGCCGTCTTCTGTGACGAACACCTCGCCGTGCTGGAACGGGTTCATCGTCCCGGGGTCGACGTTGAGGTACGGGTCCAGCTTCTGCATCGTCACGCGTAAGCCGCGTGCCTTGAGCAAGGAACCCAGGCTCGAGGCCGTCAGGCCCTTGCCGAGTGAGGAGGCGACGCCTCCGGTGACGAAAAGATGCGTTGTGCGCTGCGGCGTCCGATCCACGGAAGTCCACGCTAACACGGACTCACCGCCGACCAAGCATCGATCAACCCGACGCGCCGAGTAGTCCGCGCGGCTGCCGGTCGGCGCCGGTGTGTGTCTCGTCGAACGCGGCGGCGTCGGCCGCGATCGCGTACTCGGTTTCGCGAGCCGTCAGCAGGCCGCTGGCGTGTGCCTGGCGCAAGAGGCGAACGCGCGCCTGCGACGTGACAGCGAACGGCGCGGCGGCTCCGACGATGACCATCGCCACCTGGCGGGCAGCGTTGCGCGCGGGTGGGTGCTGACCGGCGGGCACGATCTCGACGCCGTCGAAGCGCGTCCAGAGCGGGGCGAGCGTGCCACCCACGTCGGCCAGCCGGTCGCGAACGAACGCGGCGATCGCGACGACCGCACTCGACGGTGTTGGAAACTCCACTGCTTTCGCCCCTTACCTCGTGGGAACGGGGAACATTGCGTCGGCGCCCTTCTCGGTGCCGTAGTGGCCGACGCTGGACCTGAGGATGTCAGAAACAGCCAGCACCGTCGTCACCTGTCCGATGGCGCTGTCGGCGTTGTCGACCGTCGAGACCGTGCTCTTGTCACCCGCGGCGCCGCGAACGCCTGCCACGATACCGGCGTTGCTGGCCGAGGCCTGGTCGCCGGCGACGACGACGTGACCGCCGTCCTGCTGAAGTGCCGTGACCAGGTCCAGTTCGGCTTGGGCTCCGTAGTCACCGACGGGCAACGAGCCGGTGCCGACGACGACGACGGTCGTCGAGGGCGTGGTCGTGCCGCTGACCGAGATCATGTGCAGTTCGGAGAAACCGCCGATGACCTGGCTCAGATCGGTGGTCTGCCCCTTGCCCAGTAGCACGTACGCCAGGAGCGACCCGCCCAGTTTTCCGGCGTCATTGACCTCGGGCAGCGTAAGTCCGGTCGGATGGTTGCCGCCGGTCGCAAAGGCGATGATCTCGCTGCCGCGGCGCGGGTCGGTGTAGCCCGTGGTGAGCTGAATCTGACCGCTCACCGTCCCCCCGGCAGCCGCGATCTCTTTGGCGATCCCGTCCTGGACGCTGCCGACGGCCCCCGGCAGGCCGACGATCAGGACGTTCTGCTTGGTCAGGCTGCCATTGACGATCTGCGCTCCGAACGAGGTCGCGAACGTTCCGGCATCGCTCACCTGACCTTGCAGCGTCTTCACCTGCTGAGCCAGGACGGTGCGGTCGTGCTTGAGCGTGTCGACCTGCTTGCGCAGGTCTGTGGTGATCGGCCCGTTGAGTGCAGTCGTGCCGACGACTATTCCCAGCGCCAGCGCGAGAAACACAGCGATGATGGAGACGAGATGGTAACGGAATGAGATCACGAGAACAGGTCCTGTACCCAGCGGACGAAGTGATTCCAGCTGTGGTCGAAGTGGGCGAGGTAGTTACGACCCGGTTGGGAGACCGCCAGCGCGGCGACAATGGCGATGAGGGTGGCAAGAACGAGCAGCAGGAGTGCCGCCGCGGAGATCCGATTGCGGTAGAGCCGGGTGACGCCCTTGGCGTCGACGAGCTTTCCACCGACTCGAAGCCGAGTCAGGAACGTCGAGGCCATGCCTGCTCGCCCCTTGTCGAGGAACTCGGCGAGCGTTGCGTGCGTGCCGACGGCGACGATCAGCGCGGCCCCGTTGTGGTCGGCCAGGAGCATCGCGACGTCCTCGCTGGTCCCCGAGGTCGGGAACGTGACGGCGTCGATGCCGAGGTCCTGAACACGCGCCAGCCCAGGGGCCCGGCCATCTGGATAGGCATGAACGACGACCTCGGCGCCCGTGGCGAGTGCCGCGTCGGACACCGCGTCCATGTCTCCGACGATCACGTGCGGCTTGTGGCCGGCCTCGATCAGCGCGTCGGCGCCGCCGTCGACGCCGACCAGCACGGGTTTGAACTCGCGGATGTAGTGCTTGAGTGCCTTGAGGTCGGCGTCGTGGTCGAAACCACGCACCACGACCACGACGTGCCTGCCGGCGAAGCTGGTCCGGACCTTCGGCACGCCCACGCCCTCGAGCAGGAGTTGCCGCTCACGGCCCATGAACTCGGAGGTGTTGACCGCGAACGCCTCGAGCTGCGCCGACAGCCCTGACTTCGCTTCGGTCATCAACACGGCCACCGAGTCGACGTCCTGCGCCGTGCCCGTCGCCACCGGGACCTCACCGATGTAGACGGTGTCGCCGTCGATGCGGATCTTGGTGCCCTCCTTGACGGACGCGAAGATCTCGGCGCCGACGTTGTCGAGCAACACGATGCCGTTCGCGACGATCCGATCTGGGCCGAGGTTGGGGTAGCGCCCGGAGATACTCGGCTGAGCGTTGACGACCGCGGAGACCTTCGCGGCCACCAGAGCCTCGGCGGCGACACGGTCGAGGTCGACATGGTCGATCACCGCGATGTCGCCGGGGTTGAGTCGGCCCACTAGTCGGTTGGTTCGGCGGTCAAGCCGGGCCACCCCGCTGACGCCGGGAAGGGCGTCGGCACGGCGGCGCGTGGGTGCAAGCCTCATGGCTACCCATCGTGCCATCCGTTGCTGTGTGCGCCAGACTGCGCCACGCGGTCATTCGACAGTTTTCGGTCGTTTGCGCTTCGCCGTGCCCTCAGCTGCACTCGCCGGTTCACGTTGCCGGGCCGCCGCCGACAGGAGCTCGGAGGCGTGTGTTCGCGCGGCCTCGGAGTCGGTGCCGGCCAGCATTCGCGCGAGCTCGGTGACGCGCTCGCCACCCGATACGAGTCGAACGTCACTGGCGGTGACCCCGTCGTTCGCGCCGGCAGCCGACTTGTCGACGACGATGTGCCGGTCGGCGAAGGCAGCGACCTGAGCCAGGTGGGTCACCACGATCACCTGGTGGTCGCGAGCCAGCCGCGCGAGCCGCCGGCCGACCTCCACGGCCGCGCGACCTCCTACGCCGGCATCGACCTCGTCGAACACCATCGTCGGAACCGGGTCAGTGCCTGCGAGGCACACCTCCAGGGCCAGCATCACCCGCGACAACTCGCCGCCCGAAGCGCCCCGGGCAATCGGTGTGGCCGGCGCCTGCGCGTGGGCCTGCAGCAGCAACTCGACGTCGTCGGCACCGTCGATGCCCACCATCAGCGTGGCTCGGTCGTCTGCCAGAGCGTGCGCGCCGGCCCCCGGGCCGCGGGGGCGCACCGCGACACTCAGCCTTGCGCCGGGCATCGCGAGGCCTTCGAGCTCGGAGGTCACCGCGTCAGCGAGCTCGGTGGCGGCGGCGACCCGGTCGGAACGGAGCCGATGGGCAAGGCGCAGTGTCTCGTCGGCGGCGGCGTCGCGTTGAGCGCTCAGGCCGGCGATCGCCTCGTCGGACACGTCGAGGTCCGCCAGCCGGGTTCGGGCCTGCGCGGCCCAGTCCAGCACCGAGGCGACGCTCGAGCGCTCGTCCGCGTACTTGCGCACCAGGCCCTGGAGCACGCTACGGCGCTGCTCGATCTGCTCGAGACGTTGCGGGTCGGCGTCGAGCTGCTCGGTGTAGGAGCGCAGATCAGCCCCCAGGTCCGCCGCAAGGCTCACCAGTTCGGTGGCCCGCATCGCGAGCGCCCCGAGATCGGCGTCCGCGTCGGCGTGCTGCGCCAGCGCCCGGGCAGCTCCGCCGAGAAGCGAGAGCACATCCGCGGTGTCGGACGTGGGATCGTCGGCATCACCGGCCACGGCGTCATGAGCGTGGCGTGCGGCCAGGCGCAGGGAGTCCGCGTGCGACAGCCGGCTGGCCAGTGCGCTGAGTTCGGCGTCTTCACCAGCCAGCGGCGCGACTGCCTCGATCTCGGCGATGCCATGAGCGAGCAGGTCGGCCTCGCGACGGAGTTCGCCGGCGTGCGCTGTCCGTTCGGCCAGCCTTTCGGAGGCCTCCCGCCACGTCTGGTAGGCGGAAACGTACGCGGCGAGGTCCAGCTCGCCGAACCTGTCCAATGCGGCGACCTGCTCGGATCGACGGGTCAGCCGCAACTGATCGGACTGGCCGTGGACGGCGAGCAGCCGCTCGGCCAGATCACCGAGCACCGACACCGGGGCACCGACACCCCCGACGAATGCGCGCGAGCGGCCTGCCGAGCTGACGACGCGACGCAGCACCAGCCCGCCCGCTTCGTCGAGCTCGCCCCCGGCCTCGTGTACCCGGGCACTCGCGACCGGGTCCGTGATGTGCAGGAGTCCGTCGACGCTGGCCTGCGCGGCGCCGGTTCGCACGCGGGCCGTGTCGGCGCGTCCCCCGAACAGGAGCAGCAGCCCGGTGACCACCATCGTCTTTCCCGCACCGGTCTCGCCGGTCACTACCGTGAGCCCCGGCCCGAGGGTCAGCACAGCGTCGTCGATGACGCCGAGCCCACGGATCCGAAGCTCCTCCAACACGACTGGCAGGCTAACGCAGGGCTACTGGTCGAGGTGCGGTGGCGCGGCCTCACGGAGGCTGCGCACCGGAAGCTTGAACTTGCCGACGAGCCGGTCAGCGAAGCTGACGTCGCCGATTCGAGCGATCCGCACCGGCTCGGACCCACGCCGAACTCGTATGCGCGCGCCGCACGGCACGGTGATCGACCTTCGGCCGTCGCAACTGAGCACTGCCTCATGCGTCTGGCTGAGGACGTCGATATCGACGATGGAGGTCGGCGCCACGACGATAGGGCGCGAGAACAGCGCGTGAGCGGCGTTGGGGACGATGAGCAGTGCGTCGACGTCGGGCCACACGATCGGCCCACCCGCCGAGAACGCGTAGGCGGTCGATCCGGTGGGTGTCGAGCACAGGACTCCGTCGCATCCGAATCGGAGCAACGGCCGGCCGTCGACCGCGACCGCGATCTCGAGCATCCGTTCGCGGTTGGTGCGCTCCAGCGACACCTCGTTCAACGCCCACGCCGTGTCGACAAGGACACCGTCGAGGCTCACCTCCGCAGCGACCGTCACCCGCTCCTCGACGGTGTAGCTACGTGCTGCGATCGCCCGCACGGTGTCGGCGAGTGCCTCCGGCTCGGCGCCGGCCAGGAATCCCACGTGGCCGAGGTTCACACCGAGCATGGGTACGCCGGCCGGCCGCGCGAACTCGGTCGCTCGCAGAAACGTGCCGTCGCCGCCGAGCACCAGCACGAGTTCGGCGCCGTTCGCCGCGTCGGCCTGCTCAACGATGTGCACGGAGTCGTCGCCGCATGCCGCCGCCTCGCCCGCGAGCATCCGCACCTCGAACCCCGCGTCGCGCAGCTGTTCGCTGGCGTGCGCCGCGAGCGTCAGGATCTGGTGTCGCGACGTGTGCGCGACGAGAAGGACGGATCTCATTGCGCCTCCGCGGAAGTTGTGACGACCGTAGCGATCGTGTCGTCGTCGATCACTGCGATCGTGTCGTCGATCACCGACACGCTTTGCCGGCGTAGCCATAGGAAGAACTCGACGTTGCCGGACGGCCCGGGCAGTGCGCTGCGTACGACGCCGCGTGGGTGCCACCCAAGCTCTCGAGCGGAGCGGGCGACCTCGATGACGGCCGCGGCTCGCAACTGCGGGTCGCGCACCACGCCGCCGCTGCCGAGCCGCTCGCGACCGACCTCGAACTGGGGTTTGACCATGGGCAACAGGTCGGCGGCAGGCGTCGCGCACGCCACCAATGCCGGCAGCACGAGCCTCAGCGAGATGAACGACAGGTCGGCGACCACGAGGTCGACGGGCCCGCCAATCTGATCGGGTGTCAGGTTTCGCACGTTGGTCCGGTCGAGCACCTGAACGCGGGGGTCGCTGCGGATGGCCCATGCCAGCTGCCCGTACCCGACGTCCACCGCAACCACGCTGGCCGCACCAGCTCGCAGCAGCACGTCGGTGAACCCGCCGGTCGACGCGCCCGCGTCCAGACAACGGCGCCCCGCGACAGCGATGTCGGGAAACGCGTCCAGGGCGCCGGCGAGCTTGAACCCGCCGCGGGACGCGTAGCCCGGGTCGCCGTCGTCAGCGCGGACGCGGACGGGTGCGCAGGCATCAACACCAGTGGCTGGTTTTCGGGCCTGCACGCCGCGCACCTCCACTCGACCAGCTTCGATGAGTTCGACGGCGTGCTCCCGTGAGCGAGCCAAGCCGCGCCGGACCAACTCCACGTCCAGGCGCTGCACACGTCTCGGCACGTCGATCGGTCCTGTCGATGGTCCGCGGCTGCGGTCAGCCGCCGTCGATCTCGGCCAGAGCGTCCTGAAGCTCTGCGTGAACCCGGCTGAACACGTCCGCGTGCTCGGCCAGCGGGCGCTCGGCGATGCGGTCGAGGGCAGCGAGACTGCCCGCGATCCGGGTCGGCGCCGGTTCGAGGGACCGGTCCTGGCGAGTCGACTCGTCCGGTCCTGGCTCGATTGTTGACGACACCGAAGGCTCCCTTGCGCGCTGCACGACGTATCAGTTCGTTGCTGACGTTACCCGGCCACCGCCTGATGTAGCGTCGGATCGGTTTGTCCCACGATGATCGGGAGGGAGCGCGATGGCGAGCGTCGGCGACTGCGAGCAGGCCTTGCACCAGCTTGCGGCACGGCTCGCCGAAGCCGACGGAAGCACCAAGAAGCATGCGAGCTTCGACCGCTCGCTGACGTGCAGACTGCGCGACCTGAACGTCGTCTATGCCGCACGACTGCGTGACGGCGCGCTGCGCGACATTCGTGTGGTCGACAGCACTGATGCCCAGATCCGGATGACGATGACGAGCGACGACCTGATCGCGCTGGTCCAGGGCAGGCTCCACATGGGGTCGGCGTGGGCGTCGGGGCGGGTGCGGGTCAGCGCGGGAGTCCTCGACCTGATCAAGCTGAGAACGATCTTCTAGCCGCGGGCCCCGGGCTGACGCGGTCGTGCGTCTGGTCGGCTCAGGAGGGTCCGAGCCCGAGTCGCTCCAACTCGCGTGCCGAATCGCCGTCCAGGGCCGCGATCTGTACCCGAGGCGTGCGGCCCGGGCGATCGGTGGGCGATGGGGTTTGTTCCGCGTCGGCCAGCCGCCAGGCGGCGACGCACACCGCGCGCAACGCGTCGAGGCCGTCGTTCGAGCTGCGGTCCGCACCCATCTCATCACCCACGTGGGCTTCCGGGCCGGCCTCTGGCAGACCCGACAGCTCGAGCGACACAGCTGCGTCCTCGCCCATGCGAGCCGTCCAGCGCCCACAGCGAACGGTGGCTACCGACTCTGTCGGCGCGATGTGCGCCTGGAGAAGGCCGAACAGGTCTCGACCGAGGTACGTCGGTCTCATGACCGGCGGTGCGTGGATGACCTCGGCCGGAGTGGTGACGCCGCTGAGGACCAGCAGGCTGGCACATCCGACCGCGTTGGCGCCCTCGATGTCGGTGTCGAGACGGTCCCCGACCACCAGTGGGTTCCGCGCGCGGGAGCGCTGCACCGACTCGGCGTGCATCGTCGGCTGTGGCTTGCCGGTGACGACAGGCGTTGCGCCTGTCGCGTGCCGCAAGGCCGCGACCAGCGAGCCGTTGCCGGGCAGCGGACCTCGACGCGAAGGGACAGTCGGATCGACGTTCGTCGCGACCCATGGCAACCCGCGGTTGATGGCGATGGCACCTTCGGCGAGCTGCGCCCAGTCGAGATCTGGGGAATAGCCCTGTACAACGGCGACCGGTTCGTCGTCGGCACTCTTGACCGCGACCAACCCTCGTTCGGCGAGCGCCTCTACCAAGCCGACGGTTCCGATGACGAGAACGTTCGCTCCGATCGGAAGCCGCTCGCTGAGGTAGTGCGCAGCGGCCTGCGCCGAGGTGACGACCTCGTCTTCGGAGGCGGGGATACCCAGTTCGGTCAGGTGCTTCGCGACAATCGCGGGTGGACGGGCAGCATTGTTCGTGACGAACGCCAGCCGCATGCCACGCTGGCGAGCGTTGCGCAGCGCCTCGCAGGCACCGTGGACGGCCTGTGAGCCGATGTACACGACGCCGTCGAGGTCGAGCAGTGCGACGTCATAGACCTCGGCCAGCGGGCGCCGGCTTCCGCCCAACGCGTGGGTGTGATCGGCTGCCACACCGTGCATGATTCCATGCGTCGCAGCGTGGGTACGATCGCCTCCCATGACAGAGTCGGCCCGCAACAGCCTCGTCCTGCATCCCTTTCGTGCGCTGCGCCCGAACGTGGCACCGGACCGTCTGGGTAGGCTTCTTTGCCCGCCGTACGACGTCATCGACGACCTCGAACGTGAACGGTTGTTGTCGGTCGACCCCGACAACGCGGTCGGGCTGATCCTGCCGTCGGAAACCGACGATTCCGATCGATACGTGGCGGCGGCGCGCCGGCTGGAGCGTCAGGTGTCCGAAGGGCTGCTGAGCGTTGACTCGGCCCCTGCGCTGTACGTCTACGAGATGAACGATCCGCACAGCGGGGTGACGCGTGGTCTGCTCGGCGCGGTGGAGCTCCGCGATCCTGACGACGGTGTCATCCTGCCGCACGAGAACACAATGGCCGGCCCGGTCAGCGACCGACTGGCGTTGATGACCGCGACACAGGCCAATCTGGAACCGATCTACCTTGTGTATGACGGTGGCGGGCCGGCCTCGAAGATCGTGAGTGACGCCGATGCCGAGGTGCCCGTAGCCGAGGCCACCACGCCAGACGGCATCACGCACCGGCTGTGGGCGCTGACCGACCCCGAGACGCACGAAACCGTTGGCCGGGATCTGTCTGCGAGACGGGCGTTGATCGCTGACGGGCATCATCGCTACGCGACCTACCGCGAGCTGCAGCAGCGCTATGACGACGAACGCGGCTCCGGTCCCTGGGACCGAGGCCTGACGCTGCTGGTCGATTCCACGACGTACGGGCCACAGGTGCACGCCATTCACCGCGTGCTCGTCGGGGTGTCTCTGGATACAGTCGTCGCTGCAACGCGATCGGCTCTGGACGTGCGGGAGCAAAGCTCGCTGGCGCAGGCCATCGACGCGGCGGAGCAGCTGTCCGGGTTCGCCGTCGTGCTGACGGACGGCGCGCGCGCGTTCGTCGTGAGCGACCCGAGCACGTCGCTCGCATCGTCGGCCGTACGCGAGGGCGAGCCGGCCGCTGTGGGCCAGCTCGACGTCACTGTCCTGCACCGGGTGCTCGTCGAACGGGTGTTGGGCATGCCGGACACCGTGGACGTCGTGGGGTACGCGCACAGCGTCGAGGAGGCTATCCGCGAGGCGAATCGAAGCGCTGGAACCGCCGTCCTGTTGCGACCGACCCCAGTGGCCGCGGTGGCCGCGGTGGCTGCGGCGGGCGGCAGGATGCCGCGCAAGTCAACGCTGTTCACCCCGAAGCCGGCCTCGGGGCTGGTCATTCGGCGCTTCGCCGACGAGCTATGAGCCGGGCTGTCGACACGTCGACTTCGTAACGACTGGCAACGCCCGTGGGTGACCGCCAGAACCTGCGATGAAGACTCCCGGTGATCTCCACTTCGTCGCCGGGATCGACCCGTGACATTGTCCGCCTGACGCGTGCGCGGACCGACGAGCAGTCGAGGCCGTCGACTCGCGTGCGCGCACCGGCCGGTCGAGGGACGTTGAGCCGGAACGAGCACAGCTCGTCTCCGCTCGGCAGCTCACGGAGCGAGGGCGCGGCGGCGAGCCGACCTCATAGGAAGACGTGGTTGTCAGGTGATGAGGCGCGCTGCTTGTCCATGCGGGCAATATTTCGCCGAATCGAGCGCCGAGATGGGTGGGTGGTGAGGATCTGTGAACCGGCGGCGGACTTGTGTGCGGGGCCGGATGAATTGTCTGACCGATGGGCTAGAGCAGCGCGGCCGCGCGTTCGGCGGCGTCGGTCTCTCCGTCAGGATCGCGCGCGGCCGAGGCCGCGAACCACGACGCAGCGTCCTGGGCGCGGCCGGCAGCCTGCAGGGCGTCGGCGTACGCGTACCACAGTCGGGCCGACCCGGGCCGCGGATGCTCGCGATCAAGGCCGCCACGCGCCAGGACCGCCAAGGCGGCGTCCAACTGGCCGAGGTCGCGTCTGGCTCCTGCGACGACGATGAGCAGCTCGGCCCGGGTTTCGGGGTCGAGCTTGGCCGCGGCCGGATCGTTGATCGCTCGCAGTGCCTGCGCCGGACGGCCCAACGCACGCTCGCAGTCCGCGATGAGTGGCAGGTTTCGGGAATCACCGAGGATTCGCCGAGCCGTACGCAGCTCGGTCAGCGCCTCGGCCCACTCCTCAGCGAAGTACGCTGCGACACCGACAGCCTCACGAACAGCACCGACGCGCGAGGCACGCGTTCGTGCGGCGCGCGCGTGCTCAAGCGCCCGCTTCGGGTCGTGGTCGAGCAGTTGCCCCGCGAACACGAGGTGAGCTGCTACGGCATCAGCGTTCGGCTTGCTGAGCGAACGTAGCTCGGCACACACAGAGCGGTCGAGCAGCGACGTGTCGATGCCATCGGGCACCGCCGGCTCGGGACTGCGGCGCACCGGCGCGGACCGGCGCTGAGCTGAGGCTATCGGTCGCTCCGATCGCGGCCGGACCAGATCGTCGCGACGGTCAGAGTCGCCACGATGCCGTCGATCTGCGTCGGACGGCGCGCTGGATGTGTTCGGACGGGCTGACCGGCGTGCCGTCGAGGCGTCGGATGAACTGCGTTGCGTACGTCCGGCGCTGTGCTCACGATGCGGAGCGCGCTCACCCGCGGTCGGGCTTGCCTTCGTCGAGGTGCGTCGCCCGGCCGGGAAGTCGGTCCTCGTCCTCGCACCAGCGCTGCCGGACCTGCTCGAGGGGCTCGAGGGGCGCGAGGGGCTCGTTCGCGAGGCCCTGTCTACGTCCGCGCCCGAACCAGTCCGTGGG
>Ga0209014_10000159_pt1 | contig 36469 bp, 33 predicted proteins | sample BarGraNGADG00212_FD_184491 | JGI IMG/M metagenome (GOLD analysis project Ga0209014, IMG submission 184491) | Arctic peat soil microbial communities from Barrow, Alaska - Barrow Graham LP Ref core NGADG0002-212 (SPAdes) (version 2) | ecosystem: Environmental > Terrestrial > Soil > Wetlands >...
GACTGCCCAGCAGCAGGCGAACGCGGCCCAGAAGCCGAATTCCTGAGCCTGTACGTGGGGATCCTATACGTCGGGGCGATTTACTCCAGGGAGTGAGCGCCATCTGACATCGCGGATCCTAAGACTTCAGTGCTCCCTGCGCCTCTCTGGCAGTCATCGGATGGTTGTAGATCGGCGATCCTGGCTGCTGCTTCCGTCCGCCTTCAGCCAGCGAACCCGTATCCACCGGTGCGAACCCGATCTCCTCGATCAGCCGCGACACCGTAGCCTTGGCCGCGGAGTCGTCGCCCGCGACGAATAGCGCCAGCCGCTCTTCCACCAGAGCGTTCGGCTTGCCGGCCGTGCCGAGGGTCTCGAAATACATGGTGTTGAACGCCTTGACGACGCGCGCACCGGAGAGGTGCTGGGCCATCAACTCCGTGGAGGTAAGGCCCCTGAAGTCGATCTGACCGTCGCGCTCCGGATAGTAGTTCTCCGCGTCGATAACCGCCTTGCCCGAAAGATTGGCGGCAGGCAGGGTAGTGTATGCCCCGAAAGGAATTGCGACCAGCACCACCTCTCCGAAGGCCGCTGCCTCCTCGACCGTCGTGGCCCGAACGCTGGGCCCGAACTGTTGCACGAGCGGCGCGAGGGATGCGGGGCCCCTGGAGTTGCTGATCGCGACCTGATGGCCTGCCTTGGCGAAAAGCCTGGCCGCCGTGCCACCGATGTGTCCGGCTCCGATGATGCCGATGTTCACTCTGGTCCCTCCAATAGTGGCCTCGATACACAGCCCCATCGGCCACGAGGCCGGCCGAACGTCGGCTGCAAATTGCTTGTAGCCGCACGATCCGTTCCCGGCTACCAGCCCCACTTTTCCAGGATCGGGCGCGCTCGCTCCAGCGCGCCCATTCGGTTCAGCCGAAGTCGCAGATAGCCCGCATCTTTCGCTGCCCGGCCCGCCAGCGCGTCGATGTCCTCCAGGCTGGATTCTACGCACCCGCGAACACACCGGGCAACAGGCAACCCCTACTCCCAGCTCTCACTCGCCCTTCGGGCGGCCTCTCCCAGAGGTAGGTACGATCCCTGGCTCAGGTTGACACGCCCGCCCGCCGCTCCTATCATCCGCAGGTGCCCGCCAGCCGTCTGCAGCTGCCCGTCAGCTGTGGATCGCCGGATCCTGCCGCCCTTCCGAGCCCCCGTGGCATCCCGGGCGCAATCCCGCACAGTGGAGGTGTCGTTCCGTGAGAGCGTGGTGGGTAGAGGGCGCCGGCAAGCATACCGGACGTCCCATGATTATGGGCGCCAGAGGCGCTGTTTCCTCCGGGAACCCCCTTGCCTCGCAGGTCGGGCTGAGGGTGTTGATGGAGGGGGGTAACGTGGTAGACGCCGCGGTGGCCGCGTCGGCCACCCTCGCCGTGGTGCGCCCCCACATGACCGGGCTGGGTGGCGACCTCTTCTGCCTGATCTACCTTGCCCGGGAGGGCCGTGTGGTGGCGATCAATGCCAGCGGTGCTGCGCCCGCCGCGGCCACATTGGATCTATTTCAGAAGCGTGGCCTCCATCAGATACCTCTTTATGGTCCGCTGGCCGTCGAAACGCCCGGCTGCGTGGCAGGATGGCAGCTGGCACTGGAGCGATTCGGCACCATGCCACTATCTCGCCTGCTGGACTCCGCCATCAGCTACGCCGAAGGCGGCTTCCCCGTCTCGCCCAACCTCTCCCAGTCCATCGCCGAGTGCATGAGCCAGTTCGCCGGCCTCGAACCCTGGCGCACCAGCTTCGTGCCGGAGGGCCGAGCGCCCCGCCCCGGTGAGATGCTCAGACTGCCAAGGCTGGCCCGCACCCTCCGAAAGCTCCAGGATGGCGGGGCCGAGGCATTCTACAGGGGACAGATCGCCGAGGAGATAGCCGCGGCCGTCGAGCAGGTGGGGGGACTGCTGGGCAGGGGAGACCTGGCCGGCTGCCGGGCAGAGTTGAAGGAGCCGATCCAGCTAGATTACCGGGGCTACACCGTCTACGAGCAGCCCCCCGTCTCCCAGGGCCACCTGCTGCTGCAGGAGTTAGCTCTGGCGGAAGGCTTCGACCTGGCCAAACCCGGCCAGGGGTCTGCCGAGGCGATCCACCTGATGGTGGAGTGTAAGAAGCTCGCCTTCGCCGACCGGATGCGCTACCTGGGCGACCCCTCCGTCGTGCATTTCCCCATGAGGCAGCTGCTATCCAAGGAGTATGCCTCCAACCGCCGCAAGGGGATCGACCCCAACCGCGCCATCGCGGCGGCCGCCCCAGGCATCCTGGCTGCAACAGGCGGCGACACCACCTACCACTGCGTCATGGACTCCGAGGGCAATTCTGTCTCGATGATCCAGAGCCTCTTCAAGCCGTTCGGCTCCGGGTTCGTGGCGGGAGAGACCGGCATCACCCTGAACAACCGGCTGGCCGCCTTCTTCCTGGATCCCGCTCATCCAAACGCCCTAGCACCCGGCAAGCGAACGGCCCACACCCTCAACAGCTACATGGTGTTCCACGACGGCAGGCCGCTGATGGCGGGAGGAACCCCCGGAGCGGACGACCAGGTTCAGGTGAACTTCCAGATAATCTCCAACCTGGTCGACCACCATATGAACCTTCAGGAGGCGATAGAGGCGCCTCGCTGGTCCAGCACCCCGGGTACCATGCCGGATGAACCCTCCATTCCCTATGAACTGAGGGTGGAGAGCCGCTTCCCGGCAGGCGTGGTGGATGAACTGCACGCGAAGGGGCACGTGGTGAGGGTGGCGCCACCCTGGAGCTTCGGGAGCCAGAAGTGCGTGCTGCTGGACCCAGAAAGCGGCGCCGTTTACGCCGGGGCAGATCCCCGGCGGGACGCCTACGCGGTGAGCTGGTAGAGGAATATGGGGAAGGCCAATCGAGTAGGAGGGTAGGTTACCCTACCCTCCTCTCACACCACCGGACATGCGGGTCCGCATCCGGCGGTTCGCCATTCATTCCGGGTCTTGCGGTACTCTTCCGTCAAGCTCACCAGCCCCGACTTGGCCCAGTAGGCTTTCGTCAGCACGGCCTGCATCGGCGGGCTTCCCGCATTGCGCCAGGGTCCCTTCTGCGAGATCACCATCCGGCCCATCCACTCCGGCATCCCCAGCGCCCTCAGGTTCCGGCGTCGCGTTCGCCCTCGCTTCCACTGCCGCCAGTACACCATCCGAAGCCGCCGTCTCAGCCACTTGTCCAATTCCTCAAACACGCTCGCCGTGTCCGCCAGCGCAAAGTACCGCACCCAACCTACGAGTTTCACCCGCAGTCGCCGGATGCGCTCCCCCATCGTCCAGCCTCCTCGGCTCGCTCGCGTCAGTCCTCGGATCGCGGCCTTCACCCGAAGTACCGTCTTCGGCGCCAGCCCTATGCGTACTCCCGCCTTGTCCCTGAACAGGCGAAACCCCAGGAACTTGCGGAGCTTCGGTCTTGCCACCCCTGACTTCCCTCGGTTCACCTTCAGCTTCAGCTTCTTCTCTAAGAACTCCACCACCGACTCCTTCACCCGCTGCCCCGCCCGCTCGCTCTTGACATAGATGTTGCAGTCATCGGCGTAGCGCACGAAGCGATGCCCTCGCTTCTCCAGCTCCTTGTCCAGGTCGTCCAGCAGCACGTTCGCCAGCAGCGGGCTTATCGCTCCCCCTTGCGGCGTCCCTTCCTCGCTCGCCACCACCACCCCGTTCAGCAGTACCCCCGCGTTCAAGTAGCCTCGGATCAGCTTCAGCACCCGCTTGTCCGTCGCCTTCCGCGCCACCCGGGCCATCAGCATGTCGTGGTTTACCCGGTCAAAGAACTTCTCTATGTCCAGGTCCACAACCCACCCGTACCCTTCGGCAACATAGGCTTCGGCTCGCTTCACAGCCTGGTGGGCACTCCGTCCAGGCCTAAACCCAAAGCTCGCCTCGGAAAAGTGCGGCTCAAAGATCGGTGTCAGTAGCTGCAGCAGTGCCTGCTGGATCAGGCGGTCCACCACGGTCGGGATCCCCAGCTCCCTCACGCCACCATCAGGCTTCGGTATCTCTACCCGCCTCACCGGCTGCGGTCGGTAGCTCCCCTCCCGTAGCTGCTCCCGTATCCCCTCCCAGTGGACTCGCAGGTAGGCCCTTAGTTCCCCTACCTCCATCCCGTCCACCCCGGCGGCTCCCCGGTTGCCCTCCACTCGCGCAAGCGCCTTCAGCATGTTCCCACGCCCCAGCACTTCCTCCAACAGGTCCGTCCCCTGCTCTCCGTGGACCAGTTCCTCGGTCGGCGCCATCGGCACCCTCGGCTCTGCCTGCGGCCCTCGCGCTTCCATCGCTACCTCCGCTGGCAAGTCCCTCTTCGGGCTTGGCTGCTTTCCCCGCGTGCCTCTTGAGCGTTCCGTCTCACTGCTCCCTGAACGACGTTCGGCCCTTCCCAGCGGAGCGATACGCTACTCACTGGTACTATGGCCTCGGCTGACCCCTGCCCCAGCTTACCTCCCCTCTCGGTTCGGCTCGCCTTCCGGCACTGAAGCAGCTCTCCCCGGGTAAGGTCGCGGACCTTCGCTGCGCAACCGCCGCGTTTACGTTGCCGCCCTTCGTGCAGCATCGGGCTTCGCCCAACATTGCGGGCTCGCCCAGAACGGCCCCGCCTCATACGCGGTTCTTGTTCATCGGCTCGCAACTTTGCCTGAGGCTTCCTCCAGACCCCACCTCGCGGTGACGCCCTTGCCTTCGGCTAACGGTTCGGTGCTGCATCCACCGTGGGAGACTCCCACTCCCAAGTCCGCGCCCATGCCGGGCGCACAATGGAGAAAGGGCCCGGGTTCACACCCGGGCCCTTTCGTTTTTCCAAATCTACGCTCAGTCCGCATCCGTATTGATCTCACGCGACCTATCATAGCCAACCTGTCGGTGCTGAGCACCGTCTGTGGCCTGGTATCAGGATGCCGAGATACGGCTGAGACCGCGCCTGCCCTGCACACATACTCGACGCAGGGCCTTATATGTCAACCTGCCAAACTCCAAACCTTATCCTCGCAACCACCTGTCTTCCCTCCCTTCGGTGGGTTTCGGTGAATGCCATACCCAGCGCTAGGGTGAAACGAGTATAGCGTCGCTACTCTGATTTGTCAATAGTTTCCGGGTTTTCTTCAATTCTCGGGGCAGTCTTTCCCAGTTCTCGGGGCAAAAGGCCCCCCACAGTGGGTATCTGGCACGGAAAATGCTAGGTAGACATGGCTCACTAGTAGGAAAACATTGCTGTGCGCCTCCACGCGCGCCGCTAGTAAGGAACGCCTTAATTGATTACTGAAGGAAGCGCTGCAATCTCCACGCTAAGACGAAAGCGACGACGTCACCCCAGCCTGATCAATACGGCAAACGGCGTGGAGGAGATCGTTCCCGGACTCTCCAGCTGGACCGCGGAAGATCTGCTCGAGGCCGGTGCCTGGGATGATGAGCTCGCCGGGTTCGGCGGGATAAGCGAGGAAGAAGAGAGGCCCAACGAGGATCCGGACGTAGACTCATAGCCGCGGTTGGCACCCCGGTGGAGGGTGGGTGGCCGGTGCCGCAGTCACATCCTCGGCAGCCCTCCATCATCCGATATGGATTTGCGCGCGGTTGGGGGTGGAGTTCGTCCGCCTGCTTTTTTGTCCCCTCCCTTGCGGCGGCGTGGGGTCGTCGTGCTACAATGGCGCCGTGATTACCTACTCGAGAAAACAGATAGAGAAGGAGCTCGTCTCCGATCAGAAGCTGTGGAGGCGCGTTCCGGCGGCTGCTACCGCGATCCTGTGGTCCCTGGAAGTCGTGCTGCTGGGCTGGGGCACCGGCTGGTGGCTTGGGCTGACCACCCTGCTGCTGTTCAGCGCGGCCTCCGTGGTAGTTCCGCCCCGGCTCAGGATCAGCATCTACGTCGTAGATATGTTGGACCGCGTCGTCAGGCTTCCGCTGGATCTCTGCTGGTTGCTGCTGGTGTGGGACCTTTGGATGCGTGAACCGATCTTCCCGCTGCTGAATACGCCTGCCGTCGGCGCCATCGGCGTGACGTTGGGCCTTTTTGTCATCACCAGGCTACTCTCGCTCCTGACCCGGTTCGCCACCGGCAGGCTGTTTCCCCAGAAGCTGCTCTGATGCGACCCTTCAACGCCGTCTTCCTCGATGCCCAGGGAACACTAATCCAACCTCGGGCGTCCACGGCCGCCTTCTACGCGGAGGCGTGCCGAAGCTGCGGCGGGACCGCCGGCATGGCCGAGATCGTCCCGATCCTCCGGCAACTGTGGATAGAGGCCAAGCGATCCGCCGATGGACAGATCCGCTTCGACACATCCGAGGAGCTCACGCGGAGCTGGTGGGGGTTGTACAACGGCAGGGTCTTCGACAGGTTGGGGATGAAGGATGGCCGGGAACGCTTCGTCCAGCTGCTCTGGGAAAGCTTCGGCTGCACCGATCGCTGGCGGACATTCCCAGAGGTGGAGCAGGTGCTGGCAGAGCTGAGGAGGCGCGGCTACCGTCTGGGGATAGTATCCAACTGGGACTCCCGCCTCGTTTCGATCTGTCACGCCCTGGGGATCACCGGCTACATGGAGTTCGTCCTCGCCTCCTCGGTTGTGGGGGTGGAGAAGCCGGACCGGAGGATCTTCGAGATGGCACTGGCCCGGATGGGGGTGGAGCCGGATCGGGCGATCCACGTGGGAGACGACTTCGAGGCGGACGTGCTTGGCGCCCGGGGCGCGGGCATAGCAGCCGTGCACCTGAACAGGGATGGCGCTGGCCCTTCGGATGGACCGGCAATCGGCTCCCTTGAGGGTCTGCTGGAGATGCTGCCCTGCGATCAACCTGAGGCTGGCAGCTCGTCCTCTCCCTGCTCGGCCGTCGGCCGCTCGCCTGTTGACTGCTCGCCCGGGGGTTGATTCGTCGGGGGCTGCTCCACGCTGGATCGCTCCACCGGTGGTTCTGGCTCCGTCGGCTCCTCGATAAGCCGGTATTTCTGGTCCAGCCGGCCCAACTCCCGCTCGGCCTCTCCCATCAGTTCCACGTACTTGTCCAGGTAGCCCATGCCCCGGCTCACCACGTAGAACTTGCTGAAGCGGAAGCCGCTTTTGGCTATGTCCGCGCCCTCGCTGGCACTTCGCAGCGCCTCGGCGAACAGCTTGTAATACCGTTCTGCCGGCTTGGGAGGCTTGATCAGACGGAACTTCCGCAGCTGATCGGTGATCTGCCACCAGAAGTTGGCCGATATGTTGGCCGCCTTCTGGCCATCCTGGATCGGCTCCGAGATCGCCTCGCGCCACCTACCGTAGTGCCCTTCCGCAAGCAGCGCCATGGGCGTGGCCTCCTGGAAGTAAGCCCGCAGCGCCTCTCGATCCCTCTGGATCTGCTCCCCGCGCCGCCACGCCCAATAGGCAAATGGGTTGGGGAAGAAGGACACACTCGGCCGAGAATCGTTGTTCGGTTTAGGGACGGATTCGGGCATGTCACCGTGTCCATAAGTGCCTGATCAGGGTACAGCTAGTCTACTGGCCGGCCGTCAGGGCGTCAACCGTTCCGTAGGGGAGTACGCGAGAGAGAGCGTGGAGAGGCGAACCCGAGGGTTTGAGAGCGGCTAAGTTGTTGGTTGGGAGTGGATGGGCAAGCCGAGCCACTCCCAACTGCTATTCCAAACCCATCCCGAACGCGTCGTACCCAAACTCCCCCAGCAGCTCCGCAAGCCGCCGCACGGGCAGCCCGACCACGTTGTTGTAATCCCCCTGGATACCCTCAACCAGTAGCGCACCGTAGCCCTGGATCCCATAGCCGCCCGCCTTGTCCAGCGGCTCGCCCGTGGCCACGTAGCGATCGATGAGTTGCTGCGCGAGGGGAACAAAACGGACGCCGGTGGAGATGCTGTCCGACCGAGAGACCGCTGTGGCCGCGTCCACCACCGCGATCCCGGTGATCACCTGGTGCTCCCGGCCGCTGAGCTGCCGCAGCATTGCCTTGGCCTCTTCCGGCCCCGAGGGCTTGCCCAGCACCCGACCGTCAATCACCACCACGGTGTCGGCGCCGATCACCAGTCCCTCCGCCCGACGGGATGCGACTCGGCGGGCCTTCCCCAAGGCGAGCCGCTCCGCGGCCACCGCCGCAGATGCGCCGTCCGGCGGCGACTCGTCGGCATCGCTCGGCTCCACCTCGAACTCCAGCCCCATCTGCCGCATCAGCGCCTCTCGGCGAGGTGACCCGGAGGCAAGGATCAGCCGCGACACTCACTCATCCCCGACGCCGGCTTCCCGCGAGCGAACCGCTCAGCACGCAGCACCCCCCGTTACTCATCCTTGGTGCCGACCTGCGGCTTCGCCGGCTGCTTCAGCGCCTCCACCACCACGGGGTGCTGCCGGTTCAGCCGGAAGATGTTGATGTCCCGGTACTCGCCCGTGGCCCTGTCCAGAATGGTCCGGGAGTCGGTGAGGAACACCCCACTCTGGATCGCCTCGTCCAGCAGCGAAGAGATCTCCGAGGCGGAGAGGGGAAGGGAGTGGCTCTCATAGGTCCTACCAACTATATAGTTGAATGACATGAAGGGGCTACTCTCCTCCAGGGTCGTCACGAAGCGGGAGAGGGTCTTCAATGCCTCCTCGTTCCCCCCAGCCTGAGCTACCGAAAAGGGAGCAGATCCGTCGGGTCGCGGCGGCAGATGCATCCGCTCCTCCGCCCCATCCGGAGCCCCGCCGGCAACCGACTCCTCCTGGTTCTCCCAGGGGAGGTAGGCCCGATCGATCAGCCCCACGGTGGTGGTCTTGATCAAGCCGCGCTTCTCCGCCTCCTTCATGAAGTCCTTGAACTTGGCGAAGCCGTAGTTCTGCTCGTCGAAGTTGCCCGAGCGAGAGGTGAGCAGAAGCTTCACCTGGGCGAAGACGTTGGGGCGCCCCTTCTCGCGAACGAACTTCACCACGTCCACCAACGTCTTCAGGGCATCGTCCAGGGAGAGCACGGTGCCGTTCTTGCTGCTGTTGGCGGGGCTGGTGGGGTCCACCTTGACGTCGTACGCGAGGAAATGGTCCGCGCTGCTGGTCAACTGCCAACTCGTGCTCCACGAGGTGCCGATGACCACAACCTTCTTGCCGCGCAACCGCAGGGTGTTGATCAGGTGGACGAAATCGCCGTCGCCGGTAACCAGGACAAAGGTGGCAATGTTGGGATTGGAGAGGGAGGCATCAACGCAGTCAACGGCAAGCTTAACATCGACGCTGTTCTTCCGTCTGGGTGCCCCGCCCGGCGAGTCCGTGAAACCCAGGATCACCGTGGGAACGTAGATCGGCTCGATCCCCGCGGAGTAGAGGTCGTTGGGGTCTCGAAGATGTTGGCCCTCCTGCCAGTTGGCGTAGGCCTTGGCCGCCACAACCCTGCCGTACTTGGCGGCCGCATCCTTGATCGCCATGGCGTTGGGAAGGCGACCCTCCTTGTTAAGCAGGCTGTACTTTATGTTTTCCCAATCGATGTATAGGGCGACGTCGCCCTGAGGTGATTCGTACAACTACCCTTTACCTCCGCTCGAAGCAATGACCCGGTCAAGCAGGAAGCAATAAGATGCAGCTAGTGTACCACTCGGAGGATCGCTATCAGCATCACCAGTTGGATGAAGGGCGTCGCCGCCGCCAGTATCCTGCCGGCCTCCCGCTGGCTACCGTGAACGGCAGCCGCAACCACCAGGTTCACCAGCAGGATGAACGCCCCGATGGCAGGCATCCGGAAGGCGTCCCTGGGAGGGCCAATGAGGTCCGGCTCATTGGCAAAGTTGAAGTGCAGCGGCATCAACTCCGGCAGCCCCGGGAACTTGGCGCTCACGTAGCCGAAGGAGGCCAGCAGCAGCAGCAACGCCACGCCCATCAGCCCCAGCGCCACTCCATCCCGCAAGATGGAGAAGGTGAGCAACCAAGGCATGCTGGTTCGCGGTTCCCTGGCCCGCGCTATCTCATCGGGCGGCAGGGCCTCTAGCCGGGAGATCAGACGCGCGCGGAATCCATCCAGGTCGGCCGGGGTGATGGCGTAGCTGCCTTTGGCCGTTGCAATGATGATTGACGTCGACGGTTCGCGGCTGGTGCCATAGTACTTCACCCTGCCCAGCTCCTCGGCCATGGCTTGGCCGACGTAGTGTCCCGGCCAGGCCACCCCATCCACCTCGGCCATCTTGCCGAAGCGGTGGCCGCCGAACACCCCCTCGACCCGCCCCAGCGGGACCGTCTCTGTGATACAGAGCCACGAAATGGTGAGCTTCTGATCATCCAGCCGGTACTCCATGGAGCGCCAACCATAGGTGAGCGCTCCTACCCCGGCGGCGAGCGCCAGAGCAGCCAGCCCGGCCACCCAGCCTAAGAAGCTCTCAATGCCAATGGAGTGTCCGGTGGCGTAGACCAGGGCAGCGACCGCACACAGCGCCAGCAGCGCCGTGGCCCCGATACCCAACCTCCCCCCACCGGAGGAAATCGGCCGGAAGGCGGTCTGGCTGGATGCAGCCGCAGGACGGGGGGCCTTCGAGGCACGCTTCCTGGAAGACGCCTTGGAACGGGGCGCATCCTGCGCCATTCGGCGGGACACCGCCGCGAACTGCGCGGTCACCCCGGGATCAGGCACCAAGCTGGAAGGGCTTGTCTGCCCGGACTCGGCAACGGCGTCTGCCTCCCGCGAGATTGGCTCTTCCCCCTCAGGCTGCTGCGCCGCCGGCTCCAGCTTGGTTCTCTCTTCGCCTTCCATTCCGGCCCCCTCGATGAGACGTACATAGCAAGCGAGGCGGGGCCAGCCCGGACCCCGCCTCACAGTCGATCACTGGGAAAAGTGGACCGCCTCGCTCGGTGCCTGGCCAGCACCCGACAAAGTTATGTAACTTCGGCTGAATATAGCAGAGCGCCGCACCAGGGTCAAGGAAACCTCGCGCCGCTTGGGAGCACGGGCGTATCGTATTCGAGCAGCGTCCCGACGCCGATGTCCTCCTTCACCCCGATAACGCCCAGCGTGCAACATAACAACGCAACGTCGCTGGGGATCACACTCGGCTCCAAGAGCCGCATCTCGCGGCCATGCGTCTGTGGTAGACTGTGCGCCGCATCAACTACCGGAGGAGCTCTCCGTGCGCGTCGGCATCAACGCCCAACTGCTCTACCTCTCCGGCTCCTACCGGGCGGCGGGCATTAGCCGCTATATTCATCAACTCACCGCCAACCTGCGGCCGCTCATGGACGGCGACGATTCCATGGTGGCTTTCACGGGCAGGTGGGCCCTTCCACCGGAACTGACCCCTAAGCGCGGCTTCGCCGTACGCCAGAGCGCTCTCCCCACCTGGAAGCCCCCCGTGCGGATACTGTGGGAGCAGCTGCTCCAGCCGCCGGCCATCGCCTCGGAGCGGCTGGATCTGGTCCACTCCCCCAGCTACGTCCAGCCGTTGATCTGCCCGGCGCGCTCGGTGGTCACCATGCTGGACCTCTCCTTCCTGCGAATGCCGGAGACCTTCAACCGCTTGAACCGAGGCTACCTCTCCACCATGGCCAGGGTCAGCGCCCACCGCTGCGATCGCATCCTAACCATCTCCGAGAGCACTCGCCAGGACGTGATCCGCTTCTTCGGCATCCCTGCCTCCAAGGTCGAGGTGACCTACCTGGGAGTGGACCCGGTGTTTCGGAAGGTGGAGGACGAGGGTCTGCTGGCGCGCTTCCGGGCTGAGCGGGGAGTGCCAGAGCACTTCCTCTTCTACGTCGGCACACTGGAGCCACGCAAGAATGTGGAACGGCTCGTGGAGGCCTACGCCCGGCTGAAGAAGCATGAGGCCATTCCCCACAAGCTGGTGCTGGGGGGAGCCAAGGGGTGGCTGTACGACCGGATCTTCGCGCGGGTCCACGAGCTGGGCCTGGAGGAGAGCGTCCTTTTCACCAGCTACATCCCGTACGATGAGCTTCCACTGTGGTATAATTGTGCCGATATCTTCATCTACCCCTCTCTTTACGAGGGGTTTGGACTCCCCCCGCTAGAGGCCATGGCCTGCGGGACACCTGTGGTTACGTCGTCGGCTTCTTCATTGCCGGAGGTGGTGGGCGAGGCTGCTGTTACGGTCGACCCCTATGATGTGGATGCCTTGGCTGGCGCCATGGCGAAGGTCCTCACAGATCACACCCTCCGGGACCGACTGGCGGCCCAGGGGCCGCAGCGGGCGGCACGCTTCACCTGGAAAGAGACCGCAGCCCAGACCCTGAATGCCTACAAGAGGGTCCTTGAGGCAAAGCGCTAGACTAGATTGGACAGCTACATCCTGTTTGAATCCCAGAACTCAGCACTCAGCACACAAGACCGGCAGTGACGATCGTAGAAATGAACGCGCCACAGCAGACACCATCTGAGGCTGCTCCCCCGGAGAGCGGCAGGCCCGACCATACCCTCCCCACCCTGCTGAACCTCCTCCTCGCTTTGGCCGACCTGCTGGCCTTGAACCTGGCCTTTGTCGCCGCGTACCTGCTGCGCTACACCCTGCAGGTCGGCGGCGAGATCCCGGGCGAGTTCGACGTCTCCTACCCCGATTACGTGCCGATCCAGGCTGCCATGACGGCCATTATGGTGGTCAGCTATCTGTTGAAGGGGCTCTACCGGCTGCCCAGGGGCGTATCCTGGATCGACGAGTTGTCGGCAGTGCTCAGCGCCACCAGCATCGGTGTAATGGTTCTGTTTGCCATGGTCTCCATGACCCGCTATCCGGCCTCCTCCCGTGCCCTCTTCATCTACTTCTGGCTGCTCTCCGTCCTGGCCGTCGGGCTATCTCGACTGCTGATGCGACTGCTGAGGGCCACCCTTCGACGCCGCGGGGTCGGGGTGAAGCGGGTGGTCGTGGTGGGTGGCAACAACGCACTGGGCCGGCGCGTCATGCACGGCATCGCCACCGAGCGGAGCGCCGCGTCTCGGGTCATCGGATTCGTGGACCTGGAGCCCTGTGCCGATTTTGGTCGCTTCCGCTTCCTGGGCATCGTGAGAGAGCTTCCCAGGCTGGTGGGCGAGCTGAGCCTGGACGAGATCGTCATCGCCCTGCCTGCGGCGTCCCACGACCAGATGCTTCGGATCATGGACCTCTGCCGCCGTAAAGGGGTGGGGTTCAAGGTAGTTCCGGACCTCTACCAGATGCGGCTGAACAGGGTGGATGTGGACTCCATCAACGGCATTCCGCTGATCGCCGTGAGCGAGTCGCAGATAAGGGGCTGGAACCTGGTTCTTAAGCGGGTGCTGGACGTGGCCGTATCCATCGTCGTCCTTACCCTACTCTCGCCGGCCCTGGGGCTCATCGCCCTGATCATCAAGCTGGACTCCCCCGGCCCGGTCCTGTTTCGGCAGGTGCGGATAGGTCGAGACGGGAAGAGCTTCGCCCTCTATAAGTTCCGTTCCATGCGGCAGGATGCCGAGAAGCAGCTGGACGAGCTGCTCTGCCTCAACGAGGCCACCGGCCCCCTCTTCAAGATACGGGACGACCCGAGGATGACGAGGGTGGGGAGGTTCCTCAGGCGCACCAGCCTCGACGAGTTCCCTCAATTCATCAACGTGTTCCGGGGGGAGATGAGTCTGGTTGGGCCGCGTCCGCCCCTCCCTCAGGAGGTGGAACATTACGAAGAGTGGCACATGCGTCGCCTGGAGGCACCGCCCGGGCTGACCTGCCTGTGGCAGGTCAGCGGCCGCAGCGAGATCCCCTTCGACGAAATGGTGATGCTGGACATATACTACATAGAGAACTGGTCGCTGGGGTTGGACCTCGGCATCCTGCTGCGCACCATCCCCGCCGTCCTTTCCGGCGGCGGCGCCTTCTAGTCCGTCCGCACACACACCAACACGAGTTCACACATAATGAAGCTTGCCATTGTCCACGACTATCTCAACCAGTACGGCGGCGCCGAGCGGGTGCTGGAGAAGCTGCACGAGCTTTTCCCCGAGGCGCCCATATACACCTCCATATACGACGCCAAGGTCATGCCCTCGGCCTACCGGCAGTGGGAGATCCATACCTCCTTCATGCAGCGGCTGCCCAGGGTGATGCGGCACCACCAGTCCTACCTTCCCTTCTACCCGCTGGCCTTCGAGGGGTTCGACCTGAGCGACTACGACGTGGTGATAAGCAACAGCAGCGCCTGGTGCAAGGGCGTGCTCACCCCTCCCACCACCCTCCACCTCTGCTACTGCCTCACCCCCATGCGCTGGGTGTGGAGCTATCCGGAGTATGTCCAGCGAGAGCGGCTCGGGAAGCCGGCGCGGATGGTGCTGCCGCTAATGATGAACTGGCTGCGGATGTGGGACAGGGTCAGCGCCGACGGCGTGGACCAGTACGCCACCATCTCCCGGGCCGTTGCCGCCAGGGTGGCCAAGTACTACCGCCGGGAGTCCACGGTAATCTACCCGCCGGTGGACACCGCCTCCTTTCCCATATCCGAGGAGCACGATGACTACTTCTTGGTGGTTTCCCGACTGATCCCCTACAAGCGGATCGACCTGGTGGTGGAGGCGTTCAACAGGCTGGGGCTCCCGCTGGTGATCATCGGGGACGGCCGCGACAGGACGGCGCTCCAGGCGGTCGCAAAATCCAACATCCGCTTCCTGGGCATGATCCCAGACGCGGAGGTGCGCCGGTACTACTCCCGCTGCCGCGCATTCCTCTTCCCCGGCGAGGAGGATTTCGGCATTACCCCGGTGGAGGCGCAGGCTTGCGGGCGGCCGGTGATCGCCTACGCGGGCGGTGGCGCCCTGGACACGGTGGTGGACGGCGTGACAGGGAAGCTGTTCCACCCTCAGACGGCTGAGGCGCTGGCGGACGCGGTCGCCTCCTTCGGCGACGCGGATTACGACCCCGCCGCCATCCGTCGCAACGCGGAGCGATTCGACACCGCCTGTTTCAAGCGGGACCTGCTCCAGTGGATCCAGTGGAACCGGGAGCAGCGCCAGCCTGCCAGCCCCCTACCTTTTCAGGCGGTAACCCTTTGAGCGGCTCCTCCTTCTGGGATCGGCGCTGGGCCCAGCCGGTGGTGGCCTGCCTGCTGTTCGCCGTCACCGCGGCCTCCAGGCTGCCCTTCGTCTCCCATATGTTGTATGCCTGGGACCCTGCCAACTTCGCTCTAGCCCTCCGGAACTACAACGTCACGTTCCACCAGCCTCACCCGCCCGGCTATCCCCTCTATGTTGGGACCGCCAGCCTGGTAAACCTCTGGGTCCAGGATGCCAACGCAAGTTACGTCTACATCAGCATCGCCACCAGCGCGGCGGCGGTCGCCATCGTCTTCCTGCTGGCATCGCGGATGTACGACCCGTGGGTGGGGATCTGTTCCGCCACGGTCCTGGGGGCCACCGTCGGCTTCTGGGGCTACGGGGAGATCGCCTACCCCTACACCTCCCTGGCCTTCTTCGGCGCCCTGGTGGCCTGGCTCTGCTACCTGATGTGGCAGGGGCACAACTCCCTCGCGGTGCTATGCGGACTGGTGCTGGGGATCTCCGGCGGGGTCCGGCAGGACACCCTGCTGTTCCTCGGCCCGCTCTGGCTGGTCAGCGTGTGGCGGACCGGCTTCTGGAGGCTGCTGCTCTCCGGGCTGGTGCTCTGCCTCACGGTGCTCGCCTGGTTCATTCCGGCCATCCAACTGTCCGGCGGTTGGGACGCCTACGAGAAGGCCAGCACGGCCCAGACCGGCTACATCTTCTCCACCTACTCCGTGGTGACCGGGGCCCTGAGTGCGCTAAGGCGAAACACCGAGACCGCAATCCTATTTCTGAAGCAGATGTTCGGCCTCAGCCTGGCCGTCACCGTCTACTTCATCGGACGCTTCCTAACCTTCAAGTCGCTGGTGGCCGACCAAAGGCTCGCCTTCCTGCTGCTCTGGTTCCTGCCGCCCGCGGCCGTCTACCTGCTGCTGCACATCGGCGATCCCGGCTACATCCTGTCGCTGCTGCCCCCGCTGTGCATCGTCACGGGAGTGGGCATCCGCGACATCGGCCGCGACGCCCGGTCCGCCCTGCTGCTGCTCTCCGGCCGTCACCCGCGACTGAAGGGGCTGGCCAGCGTGGCGGGCAGCGGCGGGGCGCTCCTGTCGGCGTTGCTGCTGCTGGGTTTGGTGGCGTGGAATGTGGATGCCTTCACCAACACCCCAGGCCCCGTGCGCCTGATCGAAATTCGCACCATCGACAACATACTGGCCCGGCAGGTAGAGTATGCGCGCAGCTTTTCGACGGGCGACGTGGTGATCCTGGCGAAGGAGCGGTACCGGCAGTTCAAGTACTACTTGCCGGATCACAACGTGCAGCTTCTGTTCGACGAGTATCAGCCAGACTACAGACAGGCCCGCTACAGCTTCCAGATCCCCCAGGGGGTGTCTACCGTCCTGGTCATGGACTTCGGCAAGACCCCTCCCCAGTTCCCGGGGGCCAGGGGTGGCGATGTGAGGCTGGCGAGCGACCCCGACGTGTTGCTCTGGCGATTTGACGTGAAGCCCGGCGACACAATACAGTACGGCTACGATTTCTTCGCCATGAACGGGAGGAGTTGAGATTTGGAACTGAGAGAGTATTGGGCGATCCTGACCCGCCGATGGCAGTTGATCGGCGTGGTTACAGCCCTCACCCTCGCGGTCAGCGCCCTGATGATAGCCTTAGGTCCCAGCTACTATAAATCCGACCTTCGGATGTCGGTGAGCATCGTGCCGGAGCCCAAGCAGGGCGACTACTACACGTACGACCGATACTACACCTGGCTCACGGCCGAATACCTGGTGGACGACCTGGGTGAGTTGATCCGCAGCGACGTCTTCCTCAAAGATGCTTCCCAGCGTATAGGAGGGATGGTGATCCCCAAGGAGGAGATCCGCAGGGACATCAGTACCAAGAAAACCCACAGGATCCTGACGATCAGCGTGACCACCGAGAACCCCCACTACAGCTACATCATCGCCAACGCTATTAAGGATAGCTTGAACGAGCACGCCAAGGACTACTTTGGGCAGTTGAACGCCGACAATGCGATGATAACGGTACTGGACGATCCTGCCGCCCAGGCAGAAATGGGGCTGCTGAGGAAGGCGATAGAGGTTGGGTTGAGAACTGTGGTGGGATTCCTGGCAGCGGTGGCGTTGGCCTTCCTGCTGAACTACCTGGATCCCACGGTGCGCAGCACCAAAGAGGTGGAGCAGCTGCTGGGCCTGCCGGTGCTTGCTGAGCTGCCCAGCTAGAGGAGAACAGTCTCGCACCGGACCCTCTTGTAGGGTTGCGGCACACGGAGCCGGCCCGGTTGCCTTGACAATACGCGAGAACCGACGCTATAGTGCCCAGCGTTGACGAAGCGGAGAAAGCAGTGCAGCTTAAGGACTACCTGTCAGCAATATCCAGGTGGTGGTGGGTCATAGCCCTCGTCGTCCTGTCCGCTCTCGTGTGCAGCTTCCTCTTTAGCCGGTTCCAGGCACCCGTCTACCGCTCCTCCGTACTGCTGATCAACACGGCCCGCCTCGAATGGGGCACCACCATGACGGTCCAGATCCTCTTGAAGCAGCAGGAAGAGCAGTTGCAGACCGTGGACATCGCCTCCAAGGTGAGCGAGAGGATGCACCTGGATCTGCCGGCGGACGACATCCTGAGCAAGATCCAGACGAAGCCGTACACCGACTCCATCAGCATTCGCATCGACGTGGAAGACCTGGACCCGGAGCGGGCGCGAAAGATAGCGCTGGCCTACGGACAGATCTTCGAAGAGGAGAAGGCGGCCGAGTACGCGCTGGTCACTCCGGAAAACCGAGTCCGGGTGACCATGCTGGAGGAGCCGAGAACCGGCATAAGGGTCCGCCCGGACACCAAGCTCAACACTGTAGGCGGGGCAATCCTCGGTCTGCTGTTGGGATTGGTGATAGCGATGCTGCTGGAGTTCCTGGACGACACCCTGAAGACGCCCGAGGATGTGGCGCGATACCTGGGTATTCCCACCCTGGGGTTGATCCCGCGTGTCACACCAGCCCGCCGTTAGCAAAAGCAGGGCGGTGGACTTTGAAGCCGTGATCGAAGCGGCGCGGTTGTGGTGATAGGATTACATCTAACCTTTGGGAGGCAGCGGCAGGTGAAGTCAGACGCTGACAGGCTCATCACCCTCGGCGACCCCAGGTCGGCGGCGGCGGAAGCTTACCGAACCCTCAGAACCAATATCCAGTTCGGCAGTCTGGACAACCCTGTCCGCACGCTGCTGGTCACCAGCGCTGGGCCCGACGAGGGGAAGTCCACCATTCTGTGCAACCTGGCCGTCGCCATCGCCCAGGCCGGCACCCGCCTGACTGTGGTCGACTGCGACCTCCGCCGGCCTTCAGTTCACGAGATCTTCAACCTCTCCAACGACAAGGGGCTCACCACGGCGCTACTGGACGAGAAGGGGGAGGACTTGCCCCTCCAACAGACAGCCGTACCTAACCTCACCGTCCTCACCGCGGGACCGCTTCCGCCCAACCCCACGGACCTGTTGGGCACCCAGAGGATGCGCAGGGTCATCGACACCCTGTCCGCCTCCGCGGAGTTGGTGCTCTTTGACTCCGCACCGGTAGGCTTCGTCGCGGACGCCGCGGTGTTGGCTTCCAGGGTGGACGGAGTGGTCCTGGTGGTAAGCGCCGGCAAGACGAAACGGGAGATCGCCAACAGGGCCAAAGGCATACTGGAGAAGGCCAACGCCCGGATCCTGGGCGTGGTGCTGAACAACGCTCGGCTGGACTCCAGCCTCTACAAATACTGAGGCGCGGAAAGCCGCCCCCGACCACGTGTCGAACGGAAACGATGATAGACCTGCACTGCCATATCCTGCCCGGTGTTGACGACGGGCCCGAAACGCCGGAGGATGCCTTGGCGATGGCTCGCGTGGCCATCCAGGATGGGGTGCGTACCATAGTCGCCACACCCCACGGCGCGGAGGGCGTCTACGCGGGCAGGCTGTCTGAGACTCAGGATCGAGTTGATGCCCTTCGTTCCCTTATGTCGAATAACGGCATCAATCTGGATCTGCTCCCGGGACTGGAAGTGTACCTCACCCCCAACACTCCCACCCTCTGTCGGGAGGGAGCCCTGTACCCGCTGAACTCCAGCCGCTACCTGCTGGTGGAGTTCCCGATCGACATGGTTCCCCCCTACGCGGAGCAGACCCTCTTCGAGCTGCAGCTCTTGGGACTGGTGCCGGTGATCGCCCACCCGGAGAGAAACGCGGAACTGGCCGCGTCGCCGGAGATGCTGGAGCGATTGGTGAGAAGGGGTATGCTGGCCCAGGTCACCGCGGGCAGCCTAACCGGCGACTTTGGGAGCAGGGCCAGGGTGACCGCCGAGGCCATGATCTCCGGGAGACTCGTCCAGATCATCGCCTCCGATGCCCACGCCTCCACAGGCCGGCCGCCAGTCCTGTCTGGTGCGGTTCGCCGGGCTGCGGAACTGGTGGGCGAGGAGGCCGCCAACGCAATGGTGACCACCGTGCCGGAGGCAATCCTCAAGAATGAGGTTGTGGAGCCACCCGAGCCGCGACCGGCACAACGGAGAAGCTGGTTCCACATCAGGCGCAAAAGATAAACGCCAATCGTACCCCGGAGCCTAAGAAGCGCGAGGAGGCACGGGATGATATCGTCCCGGCTCGCCGCGCACTCTACGGCAAAGCTGCTTTGGAGGGAGACAGATGAAAGGTGTTATCCTGGCGGGAGGAGGCGGAACTCGCCTTTACCCTCTGACCCGCATAACCAACAAACACCTGCTGCCCATCTACGACAAGCCGATGATCTACTATCCGATCCAGACCCTGGTGAACGCCGGTATCACGGACATCCTGATCGTAACCGGCGGGAACAACGCTGGTGATTTCCTTCGGCTTTTGGGCAACGGCCGGGAGTTCGGCCTCAAGCACATCAACTACACCTATCAAGAGCGGGCCGGCGGTATTGCCGAGGCGCTGGGGCTCGCCAAACACTTTGTGGGCGGGCAGAAGGTGGTGGTCGTGCTGGGGGACAACATCATCGAGGGCAACATCCTCAAGTCCGTCCACGCCTTCGAGAAGCAGGAGCGGGGCGCCAAAGTGCTGCTGAAGGAAGTCCCGGATCCGGAGAACTACGGTGTGCCGATCCTGGACGGCACCCGGATCGTAACCATCGAGGAGAAGCCGGCCAAACCCGCGACAAACCTGGCTGTGCTGGGCATCTATATGTACGACGCCCAGGTATTCGAGATCATCCAGACCCTTAAGCCCTCGGGGCGCGGGGAGCTGGAGATCACCGACGTCAACAACGCCTTCATCGAGCAGGGAAACATGACCTGCGACGTCCTGGAGGGATGGTGGGCCGATGCGGGCGCATCCATCGACGCCTATCTCGGCGCCAACAACATGGTAGCCCAGCACGCCGCCAACAAGATATAGGGACAGGGGTCGGGGATCGGAGGACAGGGGCCAGGGCCCGAGTAACGCTCTTGAGGTGGCACCGGCCCCCAGCACCCGGCCCCCGGCTGAAAGCCAACGGAGGTAATGGTGAAGAGACTTCTGGTCACCGGCGGTGCCGGCTTCATTGGGAGCAACTTCGTCCGATACATCCTTTCGAAGCACCCAAGCTACCAGGTGGTGGTGCTGGACAAGCTGACCTATGCCGGCAACCTGGCCAATCTCGCCGACGTGGCGGGCAACCCCAAATACCGCTTCGTCCGCGGCGACATCTGCGACCAGCAGCTGGTGGACGGCCTGATGGCGGAAGTGGATGCGGTAATCAACTTCGCCGCGGAGACCCACGTGGACCGTTCCATCCTCGACGCCGGCGGCTTCATCCAGACAGACGTCTACGGCACCTTCGTCCTGCTGGAGGCGATGCGGAAGCACAAGATCCAACGCTTCCTCCAGGTGAGCACCGACGAGGTGTACGGAGACATCCCCTCCGGCTCCTCCGTGGAGACGGATCCCTTCCGACCCCGCAGCCCCTACTCCGCCAGCAAGGCCGGCGGAGAGATGATGGTCCAGGCCTACCACGTCACCTACGAGCTGCCGGTTCTGATCACAAGGGGCTCCAACAACTACGGCCCCTCCCAGTACCCGGAGAAGCTGATACCGGTGCTGATCACCAACGCCCTGGACGACAAGGACCTGCCGATCTATGGCGATGGACTGCAGATCAGGGACTGGCTCTACGTGATGGACCACTGCAGCGCCATCGACGTGGTGCTCCACGAGGGGCAGATCGGCGAGTCGTACAACATAGGCGGCGGCAACGAACGGGTCAACCTGGACATAGCTGGGAAGGTGCTCGATCAGCTGAACAAGCCCAGGACGTTGCTGAAGTACGTCAAGGACCGGCCGGGCCACGACAGGCGCTACTCCCTGGACTGCACGAAGCTGAAGCGTCTGGGTTGGGCGCCGGCCAGGGACTTCGAGGAGGGGCTGGCCGAAACGGTGCAATGGTACGTGGAGAACCAGGCATGGTGGCGGCCTCTGAAGTCCGGCGAGTACTGGGAGTACTACAAGAAGAACTACCGGAGCCTGTAAGGGCCACATGGCAGCGAAAGCCCTGTGACAACGCATCACCCCTTCAACAACTCGTAGAGCTTGATAACCGTCCTCCAGTTCCTCCCGGTGCTGGTGGTGGCGAGCTTCGAATCGAAGTAGGCGTTGGTCAGCTTGGTGCGCGCGACCCCATTTGGAAGCCACAGGTAGACCTCTCGGCCCCGCACGAGGAATGCGTCCGGCCGCGACCGGTCTTGATCGAGGGCCTCGATGCGATGGGGTTCCGGCAAGCCGGCAAGGAACAGGACGTGCAGCGCGTCTTCGGCTGCTCCCGCATCGAGGAAGGGGTTCTTGCTGACCACGTCATGGACCTGCGCGGTCGTCCGCAACAGTATCGGCATCTCGTAGCCAAAACGCTCCGCGACTGCCGTGGTGACTCGAACAGTAATCTCGTCAACGAGCCCCGAATCCGCGCTGAACACGACGTTGCCGCTCTGGATGTAGCTCTGCACATCGCTGCATCCTGCCTCGACGAAAAGCTGCACCAAGTCTTTCATCGGAAGCTTATTCTTGCCACCGACGTTTATTCCTCGAAGTAGCGCAAGGTAGGTGGACGACACTCTAGAGACCTCTCATCCTCAACCGCCGGGCCACCGGCGGGGCCACCAGCAGCGCCATCACCAGGAAAAGAGCTATCCCAATCATGCTCACCACAACGGTTGGTGAGAGCCACGTACCCAAAACGCCGTCGGACGGCCGATTGGACATACTCGTCCACCTGCAACCTTATGTTGGGAAGCAAGCCGGAAAGCGACTATGCCGGTATCAGCCCCTTCCGGATGGCGTACCTCACCAACTCGGTACGGTCGTGCATGTGCAGCTTGCCCATGAGATTGGCGCGGTGAGCCTGCACCGTTCGTACGCTGAGGGAGAGGTCGTCGGCGATCTCCTTGTTGGTCTTGCCCTCGGCGACCATCCGCAACACCTCCCTTTCCCGATCGGTGAGGCCATCGTAGCTCCCTCTCTCCTCACCGCTCTGCACCTTCTGAAGATACTCCTCCAGCAACATGCGGGCGATGGATGGATACAGAAAAGCGTCGCCCTGATTCACGGCCCGGATCGCGCCGACCAACTCCTGGGCCGCGGTGTCCTTGAGAACGTAGCCCGAGGCGCCAGAGCGGAGAAACTGGGAGATGTACTGGTTGCTCTCGTGCATAGTGAGGATGAGGACCTTGACGCCCGGCTTCAGCGCCTTGATCTGACGGGTGGCCTCCAGCCCGTTCATCCCCGGCATAGTTATGTCCATTAGCACCAGGTCTGGAGAGAGCTGCTGCGCCTTGGCGACCGCCTCGCCCCCCTCGGACGCCTCCGCCACCACCTCGATGTCGGGCTCCTTCTCCAGCAGACTCCTGATCCCCTCCCGCAGGATCCTGTGATCGTCCGCCAACAGCACGGTGATCTTCTTAATGCCCACTACCGTTCGCCCCCTCAACCGGAAGCTCAACTCGAATCCTTGTGCCCTGTCCTGGGGAAGATAGCACGCGGAAGCTACCCCCAGAAAGGGTGGCTCGCTCACTCATGGAGTGCAACCCCAGACTGTGCCTGGGGCCGGAGGGACCTAGCATTCGTTCCGCATCGAAGCCGAGGCCGTCATCCTCCACCTCCAGTATCACCCTCTTGCCGATGACGCGCATTCGCACCGTGGCCACCGAAGCGCCGGAGTGCTTGACCACGTTGGTCAGCGCCTCTTGGGTAATCCGGAACAGCACCGTCTCCATGGGCGGAGTCAGGCACCCCTGCACCCCGTCCAGATCCAGCTTCACCTCCAGCCCTCGTCGAGGCAGCTGCTCTTTGGCGTACCAGTCTATCGCCATGACCAGCCCCAGGTCATCCAGCATGCTGGGGCGCAGATTCAGCGCCAGCGTCCTCACCTCGCGCAGGGTGCCCCTCACCTGTTCTTTCAACCGCCCCAGACTCGATCTGGCGGCCTCTGCCGACTCCGGCAGCTTCTCCTCTACATCCTCGAGGCCGATACCCAGGGCAGCCAGCGACTGGCAGGTGTCGTCGTGCAACTCCCGCGCTATGCGCCGCCGCTCCTCTTCCTGGGCCACGATGACCTTGTCCAGGAGCTGCCCGCGCATCCTCTCCTTCTCCAGCACCTCCTGATACAGCCTGGCGTTCTCCACGGCTACCGCCACCTGGTCGGCCAGTGCCTGGGCCAGCCGGAGATCGGCTTTGTCGAATGAGTGGTCGCCCCTGTGATGCTTTATCATCATCGCACCAATGGTGCGACCTTTCACCATCAGCGGCAGCGCCATAATGCTGGTCGCCACGCCCACTCCGGACCTTGCCTGGGTCAGCCATGCCCGGTTCTCCGGGCTGAGGGTGGCCAACGCCTCTTCCACGGCTTCTGCGCTCTCCAGCAGCACCGGCCTACCTTCTTTGTAGGCCAGACCGCACGCCCCCTCCCCCGGGGCGAAAGCCATCATCCGAACGGCATGGCCGTATCCCCAGCTCGCCCGAACCTCCAACCGACCGGTACGTTCGCCGAACAGTGCCATCAGCCCCCCATCGGCCTGTTCCAGCACCTCCCCGGTCCGAGCAGATACGGCCTCCAGCAGCTGCCTCAAGTCCAGCGTGGAGGCGAGAACCTTGGAGACTCCGAGCAGCGCCGAAAGCTGGCGGGTCCGCTGGTCCACCTGTTGCTCCAGGCTGGCCCTCACCTGCTCCAGATTGTTCACTGAGCTACGCAGCGTCCCCCGCATGCCGTCGAACTCCCTGGCCAGCTCCCCTATCTCTGCCGGCCCCGAGGAGGGCACCTGGCTGTTCAGGTCACCCCCGGCGATCCGCCTGGCAGCCGCCGTCAACTCCCGCACCGGCCTGACCACCATGTGAGCACCAAACCAGGCCACGGCCAGAGCGACCAACAGTGAGAGCGCTGCCACAATTGCCAGCGATTGCTGCAGACTCCGAGTCGGGGCCAGCACCTCCTCTTCCGATTGGCGAATCGCCACACCCCATGGAGCCGCCGAGAGGGGGGCGAAAGCCAGAATATCTGGACGCAACGGGGAGGCGCCGCTGTCCTGGTGGCAGCTGTGGCACGCGCCCACGGTCGGTCTGCCCCCCTGGATCATGTCGGCGAACTGGTCGGTATGGTCGCTCTTCTGGAAAAAGCGGCTTCTGTCACTACTGGCCAGCACCACCCCGTTGCTGTCTACTATCTCGACGTAGCCGGTGCGCCCAAGCGACACAGGCTGGACAAAGCCGTTGAGCAGGGATCCGGTCAGGTCCAACTCCAGCACCAAAGCGCCCGCCGGGCTGGCATCTCTGCCTCGAATCGGGACGGCCAGGGAGACCATCTGCCTGCCAAGGGGATCCTGATATGCATCGGAAACGCCATTCCGTCCGCTCTGCGCGACTTGGGCCGTAATCGAGCTGGCCATGGCATGGAGAGGCTCGGCGCGCGCCGCCTCGGGCTCCGCCCACACCGTCCTGCCATCTCGATCCAGCAGATAAATGGCGCGGCCTATGCCCACTCGTGGGCTGTAGATCTCATCAAGCAGACGCTGCGCAGGAGCTGTGTCCCCGCTGAGGAGGTCGATATCACCGGCATTGGCCGAGCGACTCAGCATGTCTAGGTAGAGGTTGAGGAAATTGTCAATGTGGCTGGCCGACAGCTGCGCGGCCACCAAACGCTCGTGCAGCTCGCGCTGGGTGCTTTCCTGGAGGCTGTGCAGGCTGAGAAAGCCGAAAAGGGAGAAGGCCAACGCCAGACCAAGAGCGACGAGAAGCGCTATCCGCGTCCCCAGGGTCAAACGGCCTGCGAGCGCCATGAGCTACCTTTCGAGCCAGCAACGTTGCCGCGGCGCATCTGCGGGACCCGGCGCCCGGATAATCAACACTCCCCTGCCCCAAGCCGATGAGGATGGGTGTAGACAGAGACCCTGCCGCCCCTGGCGTACCCGACCACGGTGATCCCCAGGTCCCGGGCGAGCTGCACCGCCCTGCTGGTCGGCGAATTGAGAGAGACGGTCATCGGGACCCCCATCTTCGCGGCCTTGATCATCATCTCGGAGGAAAGCCGCCCGGTGGTCAGCAGCATCTTTCCGCTGGGGTCGATCTCACGGAAGAGGCACTCGCCCCATATCTTGTCCAGGGTGTTGTGCCGACCCACGTCCCGAGAGACAACCAGCAGCCGATCCCCATCGGCGAGTGCGGAAACATGCACCCCGCCCCGTCCGCCACGGTCATCCCCGGATTGCAGCATCGCCTTCATGCAGGCCAGCAACTGCTCCGGTGTGGCCCGCAGATCGGAAATCACCGGTGGCACACTGTCACCGGTGTCGAAGGTCACGCCGCCCCCGCAGCCGGAGGTCAGGATCCGCTTCCCCGACGGCTGCTTGGGCCGCACCAGCCGAACGTCGGCCACCTGTTCATCATCGCAAACCCGCATCAGCGCGATGTCGTCCAGCCCCTCTATCAGACCCTCGGACCTCAAGAAACCGGCAATCAGGAAGTTAAGCTTCTCAGGAGTGCACATCATGGTGGCCAGTTCCGCCTGATCCAGGTAGAGAGTGAGGGCCATCTCCTCCCCGAAGTGAGCGGGCGCACCTTCCCAGCCGCCCCGCTCGGTCCATGTATACACCATCGTGCCATCCGACCGCTCGGTCGAGAGAGTGTCCTGCATATCGCCCAAACCTTCCACCACCAGACTTGATAGAGAAGCCAATTATACCCTCTAGTTTGATATCAGCCAATCACCCCGAGGGTCGGGCCGCTCCGGCCGCTCCCAGGCACTTGACAGCTTGCCTTGCATCGTCATATCATCACTTACGGATACGAAGATACGAGGTGATGCCGATGTTGACCGTCGAGCTTCAGACCCTCGGCCTGAAGGCCAAGCTGTTCCGGGGCTTCTCCGATCCCACCCGCCTTGCCATACTCGAATCCCTGCGCTCGGGCTCCAAGAGCGTGGGGGAAACGGTTTCCGCCACCGGCTTTGCGCAGTCCAGCGTCTCCAGTCACCTGGCCTGTCTTTACGAGTGCGGGCTCGTCTCTCGCCGCCAGCAGGGGAAGTTCGTCTACTACAGCCTGAGTGACGGGCGGGTAGAGGCCATCCTCCGCCTCGGTGACGTCCTCCTCGCCGACGTGGCGAAGGGCGTCTACGAGTGCACCCGCTACGAGGAACTTGAAGTGAGGGGCTGATCATGACGAAAGGACAGACTATCGAGGTCCATGTTACGGGGATGGACTGCGCCGAGTGCACCATGCACGTCCAGCACGCCCTCGCCGAGCTACCGGGCGTGTATTCGGCCAAGGTGCTCCTCTCCTCCGAGAAGGCGATCATCCAGATGGACCCGGGCAAGGTAGAGATGAGCGCGATCCGCCAGGCGGTGGCGATGGCGGGCTACTCGGTCCCCGTGGAAGGCTCAGAGCCTGGGCCACCCACCCCCATGACCGACTTCACCAAGAAGGTGCTCACCCTGTTCGGCGTCGTCTTCGGGGCGGTGCTCTTCATCGTGGTCGTCGGCGAGTGGCTGGGCTTCTTTGAGACGGCCACCGAGCGCGTCCCCTGGCCCGTGTGGCTCGTCGTCGTCCTGATCGGAGGCTACCCGGTCTTTCGCAACGTGGTGCAGGCCACCCTCCGCCATCAGGTGATCTCCCACCACCTGATGACCCTCGGGGTCATTGCCGCCGCCGTGGTCGGCCAGTGGGCGACCGCCGCCGTGGTCGTCTTCTTCATGCGGGTCGGCGACTACGCTGAACAGTTCACGATGGAGAGGGCTCGCCGTGCCGTGAAGGACCTCACAACCATGATTCCCCAGAAGGCGAGGGTGGAGCGAGACGGAGGGGAAGTGGAAGTTCCAGTCTCGCAGGTGCAACTTGGAGAAACCGTGGTCGTCCGACCAGGGGACCAGATACCGGTGGATGGCGAGGTGGTGGCGGGCCAGGCCACCGTCGACCAGGCGGCCATTACCGGGGAATCGATGCCGGTGGAGGCAGCCGAGGGCTCAAAGGTCTTCGCTGCCACCATCGCCAGATTGGGAAGCCTCAGAGTGAGAGCAACCGGCATCGGTGCAGATACCACCTTCGGCAAGGTGATCAAGCTGGTGGAGGAAGCCGAATCGAACAGGGCGGACGTCCAACGAATCGCCGACAGGTTCAGCGCCTACTACCTGCCGGTGGTGGCCGGTCTCGCGGCCCTCACACTCGCTATACGCCACGACCCGTTGGCTACCGCCGCCGTGCTGGTGGTGGCCTGCTCCTGCTCCTTTGCTCTAGCTACACCCATCGCCATGCTGGCATCAGTCGGAGCAGGGGCGAAGCGAGGGCTCCTGATCAAGGGGAGCAAGTACCTGGAGACCCTGGCGAAGGCCGACGTGCTGCTGATCGACAAGACGGGCACCCTCACCCTCGGTAGGCCCCAGCTCACCGACGTCGTGCCATTGAACGGCCTCGCCCAGGACGAGGTGCTTCGACTGGCGGCCTCCGCCGAGCGGTACTCGGAGCATCCCCTGGCCGAAGCGGTGCGAAGGGCAGCCCGTGAGAGGGGAATGGCGGTCTCCGAAGCCGAGGGCTTTGAGGCCGTACCGGGCCAGGGCGTGAGGGCCAGGGTCGGGGACAAGGATGTGGCTGTCGGCAGCCGCCGCCTGGTTGGGCAGGTCTCCGATCTCAGGGCCGCTGGAGAGATGGAGGCAGAGGGCAAGACCCTGCTCTTCGTCGCCGTGGACGGAGAGATGGCAGGGGTGCTGGCGGCCTCGGACACCCTTCGGGAGGAGGTGCCTGAGGCTCTTCGGGCAGTGAAGGCTCTCGGCATGAAGAGGGTCGAGCTTCTCACCGGCGATAACGAGCGCACGGCTGCCGCTCTCGCCGCTCGCCTCGGCATCGAGTACCGGGCCAACCTGCTTCCAGAGGACAAGATCCGTATCGTGAAGGAGTACCAATCCCGTGGGCACACCGTGGTGATGGTGGGCGACGGTGTGAACGACGCCCCAGCCCTGGCTCAGTCGAACGTGGGCATCGCCATGGGGGTGGCGGGGACAGACGTGGCTCTGGAGGCCGCCCACATCGGGCTGATGCGTGAGGACTGGATGCTGGTCCCCGAGGTCTTGCGCATAGCGAAGCGCACCATGGGCGTGGTCAAGACCAACATCGCCTTCACGGCGCTGTACAATGTCGTGGGCCTGTCCCTGGCTGCCATCGGCATCCTCCCGCCCATTCTCGCGGCGGCTGCTCAGTCCCTTCCCGACATCGGCATCCTGGCGAACTCTTCCCGGCTTCTCAGGCAGAAGTGACGGCTCATTACGGGCGACTGGCGGAGATGGAGCCAGCCACGTCGCTCGGAGAGGAGGATAACCTTGCATAGCCACGACCACGGCCACGATCACGGCTGTCACTTCGACGGACCAGTGCGGGACGTGCGTCCGCTGCGAGCAGCCCTCGGCATCATCGGCGTCTTCTTTGTAATTGAGGTGGTGGGCGCGATCCTCACGCACAGCCTTGCCCTCCTGGCAGACGCGGGCCACATGCTGTCTGATGTGGCTGCCCTCGCCCTCGCGCTATTTGCCATCTGGATCGCCGGGCGCCCGGCCACACGCGAGCGCACCTACGGCTACCATCGGGTCGAGGTCCTGGCGGCAGGTGCCAACGCCACGACTCTCCTCGGAATCTCCCTGTACATCTTCTGGGAGGCTTACCAGCGCATGAGCCAGCCCCCGGAGGTCGCATCGGGACCTATGCTCGTCATCGCCTTCGCGGGCCTCCTCTCCAACCTAGCCGCCGCCTTCGTACTCCATGGAAGCTCCCAGGAGAGCATCAACATGCGGGGAGCCTTCCTCCACGTCCTCACCGACATTCTGGGCTCTATCGGGGCCATCGCAGCCGCCCTCGTTATGCTCACAACCGGCTGGTACTACGCCGACCCCCTGATCAGCGTCGTGATCGGGTTGCTGGTCATCTTTAGTGGGGGAAGGTTGCTGCGGGAGACGGTGGAGATCCTCATGGAGGGAACCCCCAAGAGCGTGGACATCGGAGGGGTAGAGAAGGCCCTACTGTCCCTGCCGGGGGTAGTCGGGGTCCACGACCTCCACATCTGGACGGTGACCTCGGGCTTCCTCTGTATGAGCGGGCACTTGAAGCTCTCCGAGCCCGATGGCGGTCGCATCCTGGGGGATGCCACGAAGCTGCTGCAGGAGCATTTCGGCATTGGGCACTCGACCATGCAGATCGAGGGACCGGGGGAGGTGGCGGACCTCCACCAGGGCTACAACGGGGACCCAAAGGGGTGCGGCTGTACAGGGGACCTCCCCCATACCTGTTGATAAGGACGTCATGGCGGAGAGTCGCGTATCGACGGAGAAGAGGAGCACTACCATGGAGTGACGAGGAGTGACGAATACCGATCCTGGGGATGGCGCTGACAAGCGCCGGTTGCTGGCGGAGATCAGGCACTTCCTGAATCCCGGCGGCACCTTCCGCTTCATCGAGCACGTTCGGGCCGAGGGAGGGGCGGCTGCGGGCGCACAGCGAAGGGCCGGCGGTGTTGCCCGCCGGCCCCCTGGTATCGCCTGGCCAGTGTGGGTCTTTCTACTGCCAGAATCTAAGATAAGTGGCAGGCGAGGCAGCTACTGCTGGCGCGTCCCGCATGGCCTGCGGGTGCTGGGACTACCCCGCCCCCGGCCTGATGGCACATAAGGCAGTTCTCGCGACCTGCCACCGCATGCGTCACCTTGGAAGCACCGTCGGCTGACGCGGCCGCTGGAGCTGAGGCAGGCGCGGGCGGAGCGGGTGCGGCTGCGGGGGCTGGAGCCGCGTCAGCCTGAGCCTGCTCGGGAGCTGCAATATCCTGCGGGGCTGGAGCCGCATCAGCCTGATCGGCCGCGGGCTGGTCGGCAGCAGGCGCCGCGGGCGCCGAGTCGTGGCAGGTCATGCAGGTATCTCGGGTTCGCCCGATATGATCCGCCTCCGTCGGAACCATGCCGCCGAACGGCTCGTGGCAGATGGTGCAGTTGTATCCCCAGTAGCCGGCCACCGAATGGGGAACGGCCTTCGCCGGGCCAGATGGGGCTGCCAGTGCCGTCCCGATCACGATCAGCCCGGCACAGGCAGAGATGGACGCGATCACCAGCGTCCCTACTATCCTTCGTGTCACCTTTTTCGACATCTTTGTTCCTTCCCGGTGCCCGTCATAAGGCACCACGCATTCAGGGGCTCGCGTTCTTGCCGACCTCTTCCCACTCCACCAGCGATTGAGCCCAGTCCGGATCGAGGAAGCGGTCCGAATGCAGATATATGGCTCCCGTGGAGGCCTCTATCAGTTTGATGTCCTTGTACTGCTCGAGCTGCATCAGCTCGAGCACCAACTGCTCAATCCGACCCGGGTCCAGCCCAAAGGTGTGGTTGCGCAACGCGGCAATGGGGGTCGGGCGAGGGTACACTTCGGATTCCTCCCTCACCGTGGCAGCTATAGTCTCATAGGGGTTGTCCTCTTCCACTCGGAGCAGTATGCGGGCATAACTATCGCTTACGTGCAGGCTGCTGTAGAAGTAGGCAGCTCCAGCAGAGCTTCGCAACAAGCGGAGGTCGGCGCACCGCGGGTCGGCCAGCACCTCCTGGATCAGCTTCTCCCGATCCTCCGCCTCCAACGGCTTCTCATCAACTTCCAGGGAGGCGATGGGAGTCAGTGATGCTTCGGTTTTGGACTGGTCCCGCACCAGTTCCGCCACCTCCTGCGCCAGTGTCAGCTGAGTGACTTCGGCCGGCATCGCCTGAATGGTATCGTCCGCCATGGTAGTAGTCCTTCCGGCAGTCCAGCGGTGGCTCAGCAACCACCGCTACCGGTTTGATATCTATGGGGATATGTGAGGATAAGAGTGGGGCGGGCCTTGTGCCCGCCCCTAAGTCCAATAGCTACAGCAGCCCCTTGCTCTCCAGGGCATCGGCGACATCCTTCAGGCCCAACCGCTCGTAAGTGGCCCGGGTCGGGGTGCCTGTGGTCCCATCCCAGCCCAGCTCTGTGTACATCATGTCCTTGCCCGTCTCCATGTCGGCCTGATCCATCTTGTAGTGGCCCGGCGTGAAGGGCTTCTTGTCCGCGGGATAGTCGAAGACCCACGGGGGAATGGTGTCGTGCTGGGCGCGCATCTCCTTGGTGCCCATGTCCCGGATGGTCAGGGCTCGGTGGAGATTGAACAGCCTCTCGCCGATCAGGTCCAACTCTTCCTTGCTCTTCTGATCGCCGGTGACGAGGGAGTAGAGCTTGGCCTCGACTGTGTCATCGCCGATGTAGTTCCGCTCCTTCAGTGGCGATCCGGACAGCGGGTACATCCACTGGCAGAGGGTCAGCGAGTCGTGCAACTCCTTGCGCAGCAGCGACCACTTGGCGAAAACCGCCTTGTAGCGGTTCATCGGGGTGTAGTTGTTCACCGCATCCACCGCATCGCCCGACCCGAACAGCTTCTCCCCGATCGCCTTTTGCTGCTTGAGAGGCAGCCCGTTGCGGACCAGGTTGGTGTGGGAGTGGCACTGAGCGTCGCGGTTGTACATCAGGTTGATCAGCACGCCCGTCTGGCCGGCATCCTCGGCGGAGTGGTGCTTCGGGTGGCCCATCTTCCAGTACACGACATCGTGGTCGTCCATGTACTCGGGACCGAACTTCCACCGCGTCATCAGCCGCCCGGAGCCCTCGCCGAATGCGGTGCCGAACTCCCCCTGCTTGAAGGCGATCCTCTTGTAGAACTCAAAGAGGAACTCGGGGTCGCCCTTCTCGAACTTCGCCCACGGGATGCTGTCGTATTCAGCCTTGCTCAGGTTGTTCTTGATGTAGCCGTTGTCGTAGGCGAACTTGAACTCGCGCTGGAGAATGCCGTAGTTGCACCAGATGCCGTAGTCGTCGGCAAGGTGCTTGCCCACTATGTTGGCCTCGATGCTGGTCAGCCCCTGCGGGCCATCGGGGAAGGTCTTGAAGACGCTCTTGCCCTGCCAGCCGGCGCAGGTGTTGGCAGCGTAGCGGGACACGCCGTACTTCTCAACGCTGGGGACGTCCATCTGCTCGTGGCAGCGGATAGGGCAGGAGTGGCAGCCGCCCTGCCGTACGTGGTATCGCTCGGCCAGCGGACCCATGTCGAAGGTAGCCTTGGCCGTCCGGTAGCCTATGCTGTTCGCGTCGTGGGGATCGCAGGTGCCGGTCTCAACCGGCGGATCGGCAGCGCCCCAGTAGAGGCCCTTGGTGGCGGTCCAGCGGCTGCCCGCGGAGTAGAACTCCGCCCACGGCTGCGGCGTGCTCGGGACCGAGTGCTGGTTGTTGGCGCCCAGGATGGAGTCGATGTACTTGATGTAATCGCGCCAGTCCTTCTTGTCCGCCGCGATCTGCACCGCACCTGTACCACGAACGCCGATCGCCTTCAGCATCTTGGAGCCCATCACGGCCCCCATGCCGGCGCCGGCCGAGTGGGAGTTGTCGTTCATGACAACGGACATACGGACGAGGTTCTCGCCGGCCTGTCCGATGGCGGCCACGTGGCCCTCAGGACCGATCTCCTCCAGGATCTGCGCGGTCGCCCGGTAGATCCCGTTGCCCCACATATTGGTGGCGTCTCTAATCTCCACCTTGTCATCCACGATGGAGAGCCACACCGGCTTGTCCGACTTCCCCTCGACGATTATGTTGTCCCAGCCGGCGAACTTCAGCTCGGCTCCCCAGTGCCCGCCCATGTGGCCGCTCGCGACCAGCTCAGTTGGCCAGGGAGTCGGGCCAATGGCCGTGACGGTGACCCGGCCACCGCAAGGTGCGCCGGTTCCAGTCAACGGCCCGACGCCGAAGATGATCTTGTTGGCCTCGTCGTATGCCTTTGTCCCGGCGGGCACTTCGTCCCACAACACCTTGTAGGCCACGCCCGTCCCGCCCAGGTAGTCCTTGTACTTCTCTACCGTGTTCTCGGTCGTGATCGCCCCAGTGGACAGGTTGACCCTCAAGGTCTTCCCGGTCCATCCACCGAAGTTAGCCATCTCTGCCTCCTGCTGACATCGATGTCATTCGTCACCCCTAGCCCGCATCGCGAATCAGAGGGAAAGGAGTGTATTCTCTGTGTAACACCCGCGAAGGCTCAACTCGTTCGCCTCCGACCCACTTCAGACGGAACCTGCAAGAACGCAACGCTTGCTCGCGTTCGTCCTTTGGACACCCCCCGACTCTATCGAGGGCCGATAAGCCTACTGCTGTGCGCTGCCGTGGCACGGGCCACAGCCCTGGCCCACTGCCGCTGTCCCTATCACCTTGAAGGCGGACTGCCTCGGCGGGGTGCTCTTCGTGAGGTCCTTCCACGGCACCATCTTCAACGCCCCGGTCGGGCAGGCACCCACGCACTCACCGCACAGGAAGCACTTCGTCGCCTTCTTCGTCTGCGCGTCTACCTGGATCATCTCCCATGGGCACGCACCCGTGCACATCCCGCAGCCTATGCACTTGCTGGCATCGACCACACGGGCACCGGTCGTTGGATCCGCCACTATCGCTCCCTGGGGGCAGGCCGTCGCGCACGGAACAGGATGGCCGCACTGCTTGCAGGTGTCCTGCACCAGTCGCAGATTCCCAAACGTGCCATCTGTGTGATAGAAACCCATCCGCGCCCCTTGCGCCCCAAAATTGATGTTCCGCCCTACCTGTACCCTGGCTATCGACGGCTGGCTCTTCCCGTCGTTGAACTCGGTGCACGCCAGCTCGCATCGCCGGCACCCGACACACCTGGTCGGATCTGCCAAGATCATGCCCTTCGCGTTGGTCATGATCACCAGACCCGACGTCGAGGCGTTGTATCCGGCTGCCTTCACGACGCTCCCGAACGCCGACACCATAGCCAGCGACACTCCAGCCGAGGCTCCTATCTTCAGGAACCCTCGTCGGCTGGTCACCCTGGTCAGTCCCAGCCTCTCCATACCTTCCTTTTCCTCTCGCTCGTTTAACATCCCTTTGCCTCCCTACGACCCTGTTGGAAGGTGTTCACGCCGCCACACCAGCGACACCTGGATCTAAGAGGAACATTTGCGCGGGGTTGCTGCGCACATGGCTCGACCCAGCCACTACAATGCCGGAGAATCATGCTGGACACAGCTTCAGGTAGAAGTTAGCTTTCTTGGGGCCAAGGGGGAATCGGGTCTCAACGCTATCTCGTGGGATTCCGCGCGGACTACGGGCCCCGTCTATCCGCTCCACTACCTAGTACCTACGCGCCAGTCCTCTGCCACGCTGATCCTGCGGCCAGGAGTTGTGGTCGTCCCCGACCTCTAGGGTCGGCATCGGGTGCGGCGGGTGCGGTACAGCTTACGGATGCCCTGCAGAGGATCGTCGACTCCGCTCGTGACCTGGTGAAGGCGCGATAGGCAGCCATGCGTTGTGGACGAGGCGAGGCAGGTGTTGAGTAGTTTCATCGTATCTGGGGTGACCGACGGGCGGGTGGGGGCTATCGACCACCGGCACCGCGGCTTTGGGCTGCTGGGCGAGCTGATTCGTCTCCCCCCGCCGCCCAGTGGCGCTCGGCTTACTGCGGCGGCGTGTAGTCCTGCCCCAGGATCACCCGGATGTCCGGGCCTGCGTTGGCACTCTTCTGAGAGGCGGCAGTGGCCGATGGAGTGGGACTCGGCATCACCACCACGGCCTGCTGCCCAACCTTGAGGGTATCGGCGATTAACGCCGCGGTGGCCTTCTTATCCGTGAACAGCTGAATCTGTGTGGTCTTGTAATCGGTCCGGTCCGCGCCGGTCACCTTGGCCACGTTGCAGCCCAAATCGGTCAGAAAGTCGCCGGCCTTGGTGGCCAGGCCGGATCGGGCCGTGCCATTCTGTAGCTCGATATTCGCCGCTTCGTTCTTGATAGCCGGATCGGCCAACAGCGCCGCGATCGCCTTTCGGATCTCAGGTACGTTGGGAGCCAGTAGGTCTGCCCCCCCCTCACCCCTGAAGGGAATCGCCAGCTTCTCGTCGATCACCAGGCTGCTCACCCTCGTGGAGTTGATTCCCTTCGCGAGCCCGGCCAGTCTCAGGATGTCGGTGGGGGGTATATCAGTGTCGATCATATCTTTCATGGTGCCCATGAGGGAGGGGATCTTCGGGATGACGTCCAGGGCCAGCGCCTTGTCCTTGATCGCCACCAGCAGATTCTGCTGCCGTTTCGCCCGGCCAAAGTCATTCTCGCTGTGGCGCGACCGGGCGTACTGCAGGGCGACCTTCCCGTTCATGTGCTGGACGCCGGTCGGTATGTAGATGCTCATAGTCCCGTAGTCCTCGGTGGGGTACTCATTGTCACGGATGGGGTTTTCCACATCCACGGTAACGCCCCCCAGAGTGTCCACGATCCTCTCAAAGCCTCTGAAGTTCACCCTGGCGTAGTAGTCCATCTGTATCCCGAAGTTGGCCTCCACCGTCTTCTTGGCCAACGCGGGGCCGCCCCCCGGATACTTGTATCGTAGATCGTCGCCGAGGAAGTTGGCAACGTTGATCCTGTTGTCCTGGAACCCGGGGATCTTCACCCACATGTCCCTGGGCAGAGAGATCATCCCAACGGTCTTCTTATCCTGATCCACGCTGACGATGATCATGGAGTCGCTCCGAGTCGGAGTCCCTTTCTCATCATCGCGCTGGTCCAGACCCATCAGCAGTATATTGATACGCCGCTTGGAACCATCAGCTACAGGATCGGCAATCGACTTGTTGCTATCGTCGGGCTTGCCTGTGATGGCAGGCAGCAAGACTGCCCCAATCTTCGGCAACACGTCGGGATATATCTCGGCGGAAGCGGAGAAGACGAACAGATAAGCGAAGACGAAACTTCCTGCCACGAAAACGGCGAAGGAGAAAGCCATGACGGCCAGCAAGAGGGCCCTGCCGCCCTTCCCTGGGCGCGAAACCCCGCCGGAGGTGATATCGGCCACCTGGGAATCGACCTCCCTCTTGGACACCTGCTGCCCGCCCGCGGGTAGCAGCTAAATGCTCGGTGCGTGGCGTGCATTTTAGCACAACCTCTATCTTGGCTGCATACTGAGGTCTCGCA
>Ga0209014_10000160_pt1 | contig 36448 bp, 30 predicted proteins | sample BarGraNGADG00212_FD_184491 | JGI IMG/M metagenome (GOLD analysis project Ga0209014, IMG submission 184491) | Arctic peat soil microbial communities from Barrow, Alaska - Barrow Graham LP Ref core NGADG0002-212 (SPAdes) (version 2) | ecosystem: Environmental > Terrestrial > Soil > Wetlands >...
TGCAGCGAAAGTTGCAACGATCCGTGACCGAGATGCGCAGGTCGTGGATCGGCCGGCCGAGGGTGTCGCGAATAAGCATGTCTGGACATTGTCGCCGCTCGTCCCGAAGCAGACCCTGACCGACCTGGGGCACGTGCGTGACGCCGCGGTGCCCGCGGCGTCAGTTGGCCGCCCGGCGAACGCCAGTCGCCGGGCGGCCGGCCGTCAGTGGATCAGCCGCCTCTGGCCAGGAAAGCCTCGACCTGCGTGCGAAACGCGTCAGGCTGCTCGACGAAGGTCATGTGCCCGGCATCGTCGATGAGCACGGTCCGCGCATCGGCGATGCCATGCTGCAGCTCGGCCGCCGCGGCCGGTCCGCAGATGAAATCGTCACGGCCCGTGATGATCAGCGTCGGCGCGCGAATGTCCCCAAGCGAGCCACGGACGTCGAAGCCGTCGGCATTGAATGCGACCAGCGGCGCGCCGGCGGCACCCTCTGCCGCCGCGACCATCTGCGGCCGGAAGCGCTCGTCCCAGCGCGAGAAATAGAGCGGCGCCTCGCGCTGCCAGAGCGCGCCCAGGTCGGCAATCTCGCCGCTCTCCTCTTCCTTCAGGGCGGCGACCGCGTCGGCCAGCCATGGCTCAGCCAACTTCAGCTCGATCCAGCGCGCCATCTCGGCCTGGACGTCGTCGCTGAACGCGGCAACGCCACTGGCGAGGACGAGACTGTGGACGCGATCCGGATAACGCGCCGCATAGGCGATGGCGACGATCGCGCCGTGCGAGAAGCCGAGCAGATCGACTTGCTCGACGCCCAGGTGGGCGCGCAGTTCGTCGATGTCCGCGGCGTATGAATCGGGCGCGTAATCGGGCGCGGGGTCGGAGCCCCCGGTGGCCCGAGGGTCGAGAAGGACGAGCGTCCTGTGCCCGGACAAACCCCCCAGATCGCCCAGCTCCGCGCCCGAAAAGCCCGGCCCGCCGGGATGGCAGACGAGCATCGGCCCAGAGCCTTCCAAGCGATAGGTGATCTTCCGGCCGTCACCGGTGTTGAACCACATGACGGCGAATATACCGTGCCTTCCTGTCAGTCGATCATCTCAGCCACCATCGACCGCCGCGAGTTCAATCAGCGGCTTCAGTGCAGCCGTTGCATCGATAGGTGGCGCTGCCGGCCAGTCTCTACTGTGCGTTCAGCGAAACGTCATCCACCCACACCTGGCCGACTGACTGGGCGAAATTGAAGCTCAGCATGGCATTTGCTTGGCTCGCCGGAATGGTGAACGTCATCGAATATTCGTGCCAGTCAGTTGACAGCGTCAATGCGCGCGCGAACAACTTGTTCCACGGTGACGAGCTCTGATTCACACCCACTGTCAGTGAGCGCGTGCTTGATCCCTTGGCAAAGAAGTCGATCGTGTACGGCGTTCCCCCGCTCAGTGCCACGCCCCGCTGGACCAATTGCAGGAAGTAGTCGTTATTCGGCGTCGTGATGTCAGCCCGTGCGCTGAAGGCACCGTCGGCTGAGGTTGTTCCATCCTGTGCGACAGATCCCGTTGCGCCGCTCTTCGAGCACCACTCCCACGGACCCAGCCAGCCATCACCGGGACTCTCGAAAGAGGAATCGGCGATCAGGTTGTTACCTGCGGGCTGAGGTGTTGGCGTGGGGGTGGCAGTCGGGGTCGGGGTCGGGGTGGGCGTGTCAGTTGGCGTGGCCGTGGGAGTCGGGGTGGGCGTCGGAGTGGCAGTCGGTGTTGGGGTCGGGGTCGGCGTCGGGGTGGGCGTGGGCGTCGGCGTCGCTGTCGGCGTCGCAGTGGGCGTCGGCGTCGGCGTGGCAGACGGATCCAAGGGATAGGTCAGCGACATGTCGTCGAGCCAGACGGTGCCAGCAACCTGGCCCAGATTGAAGACGAACAGCGTGTTGGCATCGCTCACGGTCGGTACGAAGCTCGTGGTGTACTGCTGCCAGGTGGTGTCGATGGTCAGGGTCTGCTGGAAGTACGTGGTGTACGGCGCGTAGTTCTGCTGGACGGCGATGCGGATCGGTCGGCGCGAGTCGGCCTTGGCCCAGAAGGAGTACGTATGGTTGGCGTTCGCGACAAGCGGCAGCTTGCCCTGCATTAGCTGGGCATACCAATCGCTCGAGGCATTCGTGACGGTCACAGCGGCGCTGTACAGTCCGCCGCTCTGAACGCTGGCGTCCTGCGTGACGCTTGCCTGGGCAGGCGCGCGCAAGTTGAGAGTCCACGGCGCTAACCACTGGCTGCCGGTCTTCTCGAAGCCGGGGTTTGCCACCTGGTTGTCGGACGGCGGTTGCGTGGGTGTGGGAATCGGCGTCGGTGTGGGCGTCGGCGTGGGTGTGGGCGTCGCTGTCGGCGTCGGCGTTGGCGTCGGCGTGGCAGACGGATCCACGGGATATGTCAGCGAGATGTCGTCGAGCCAGACCGTCCCGGCAACCTGACCCAGGTTGAAGACAAATATGGTGTTGCTGTCGGTGACGGTGGGAACGAAGCTCGTGGTGTACTGCTGCCAGTCGGTGCCGATCGTGAGCGTCTGCTGGAAGTACGTGGTGTAGGGCGCGTAGTTCTGCTGCACGGCAATGCGGATTGGTCGGCGCGTGTCCGCCTTGGCCCAGAACGAGTACGTGTGGTAGGCGTTCGCCAGCAGCGGTAGCTTGCCCTGCAATAGCTGTGCATACCAATCGCTGGCAGCGTTCGTAACGGTCACGGCGGCGCTGTAGAGCCCGCCGTTCTGAGTGCTGGTGTCCTGCGTGACGCTTGCCTGGGCAGGCGCCCGCACGTTGAGGCTCCACGGCGCCAGCCACTGGCTGCCGGTCTTCTCGAAGCCAGGGTTTGCCACCTTGTTGTCCGACGGCGGTAGCGTGGGCGTCGCTGTGGGCGTCGGCGTCGGGGTGCCCGAGTCGGTGATTACGTAACTGTCCGTGTACCCGTTGGACGGATAGGTGGGCACGAATCGCGCTGCCAACGTATTCGCCGACACGTCCACTTTCAGGAAGCCGTAGGTCATACCATCGCCGCCATTGGACGTGACGAAGTAGGGCGCCTATGCATCACCAGGGTCCACATCGTCGTAGCCAGTGCCACCAGTCCCGACGATGGTCAACACCGAACCCGCCCCCCTGACATAGGTGTTGGTTGATCCATCGTTTGCGACGCACGAGGGGTTGTAGGAGTCGGGCACGATCGCCGAGCAACCCGTGCCGAGCGCAAGTTGCTTGCTGCGCTGGTAGTCGTGATCGTGGCCCTGGAGCATCAGATCAACTCTCTTGCTGAGCAGGAGGTTGAGCAGATCCGGGCCGGTCTCGCAGGCCTTAACGCCCATCGATATGCAGTTCTCGTGGTTGACGACGATAACCCACTTGATGCCGCTGCTGTGAGCGTCGTCGATGGCCGCGCTCAGCCAGTCGTAGTGCGGGTTGCCTTCGACGTAGTCGTAGTACTGGCCGTCCAGCTTCAGGTTCGGCGAAATCAATATGAAGCGCGCCAGGCCGGCATAGTCGAAGTAGTACTCCTTCGCATATGTCCCGGTGATGTTCCCGATTTTGTCCGGAAGGCATGCGGCGAAGTTATCAATTTTACCATCCCCCGCAGGATCGTCCTCATGGTTCCCGGAGATCAGCTCGAACGGCAGGTCGTTACCAACCTTGCTCCGCACGTAGTCGCACCAGGCCTGCTCGGACGATGTCGAGCTGTAGCTGAAGTCGCCGACCGCAATATTGAAATTGGGAGCGGCCATCTTTATGCCATTGAGAACCGTGTCAGTGCGCGGGCTGCTGGCATAGTCACCAGCCACGGTGAAACTGAAGGACGGGTCATCGGCTCGAGCGGGCCGGGCGGCCGCGTAACTCGCAACGGCCAGACCGAGCAGACATCCGATGATCAGGACGTCTCTCATCTTCATTGCAGGAATATCGCGCGGCGACGGTGCCCGCGGACAACTGTTTTTGAGGTGCCTGACCAACTACGACGGACGCCGTCCCATGTGGGCCGAGACTCGCTGTAGCCGGCTAGCCCTCCTCGGCGGCAACTCCGCTTCGATCGCGGATCAGTTCGACCACGCCCGAATCGGCCAGGGTGGTCGTGTCGCCCAGCGTCCGGCCCTCGCCGATGTCGCGCAGCAGGCGGCGCATGATCTTGCCCGAGCGCGTCTTGGGCAGGTCGGGCGTGAAGAGCAGGTACTTCGGCCGCGCGATAGGCCCGATGACCTTGGCCACGTGCTCGCGCAGCTCGACGGCGAGCGCGTCCGAAGCCTCAGCGTCGCCGCGCAGGATGACAAAGGCGAAGATGGCCTGGCCCGTGACCGGGTCGTTACGCCCCACGACGGCCGCCTCGGCCACGGAGTGGTGGTCGACCAGCGCCGACTCGACCTCGATCGTCGAGATGCGATGGCCGGAAACGTTCATGACGTCGTCGACGCGGCCGAGCAGCCAGAAGTAGCCCTCTTCGTCGCGCTTCGCGCCATCGCCACAGAAGTACTTTCCGGCGAATCGATTCCAGTACGTCGCCTTGTAGCGCTCGGGGTCGCCGTAGATGCCGCGCAGCATGCTCGGCCACGGCCGAGTGAGCACGAGATAGCCGCCGCCTCCGAGCGGCACGGGATTGCCGTTGGCGTCGACGACATCCGCACCGACGCCCGGGAACGGAAACGTCGCCGAGCCCGGCTTGGTCGTGGTCACACCGGGTAGCGGGGTGATCATGATCATGCCCGTCTCGGTCTGCCACCACGTGTCGACGACGGGCGTCCGCCCGTCGCCGATGTTCTGCTGGTACCACAGCCACGCTTCGGGGTTGATCGGCTCGCCGACGCTGCCCAGCAGGCGCAGGCTCGACAGGTCGTGCTTGCGCGGCCAGTCCTCGCCCTGCTTCATGAAGGCACGGATCGCGGTCGGCGCGCAGTACAGGATGTTGACCTTGTACTGCTCGATGATCTGCCACCAGCGGTCCCAGGCCGGAGTGTCCGGCGCGCCCTCGTACATGACGCTGGTCGTCGCGTTGGCCAGCGGTCCGTAGACGATGTACGAATGGCCGGTCACCCAGCCGATGTCCGCGGCGCACCAGTAGACGTCGTCGGGCTTGACGTCGAAGACGGCCCAGTGGGTGAAGCTCGCGCCGAGCAGGTAGCCGGCGCTGGTGTGCATGATGCCCTTGGGCTTGGCCGTCGTGCCCGATGTGTAGAGCAGGTAGAGCATGTGCTCGGAGTCGAGCGCGACCGGCGGACAGGTCTCGCTCTGGCGCTCGACGATGTCGTGCCACCACACGTCGCGGCCCTCCTTCATGGTCACCGGCACGTCGCCGGCGTCGCCGATGCGGCGCGCGACGAGGACGTGTTCGATCGTCGAGCCTATCTCCACCGCTTCATCCGCGGCAGCCTTGAGGTTGACGGCCTTGCCGCGCCGCCAGCCACCGTCGGCGGTGATCAGCAGCCTGGCCTGCGCGTCCTCGATCCGGCCGGCGAGCGCCTCTGCCGAGAAGCCACCGAAGATGACCGTGTGCGGGGCACCGATCCGCGCGCAGGCGAGCATCGCGATGGGCAGCTCGGGGATCATGGGCATGTATATCGCGACCCGATCGCCAGTCGTGACGCCCAGCTCGAGCAGCGCGTTGGCTGCCTTCGACACCTCGCGCTGGAGGTCGGCGTAGGTCAGGTCGCGAGTGTCGCCCGGCTCGCCGATCCAGTGGTAGGCGACCTTGTCGCCCAGGCCGTTCTCGACGTGCCGGTCGACGCAGTTGTAGGCCAGGTTGAGCTTGCCACCGAGGAACCACTTGGCGAACGGCGGCTCCCATTCGAGCGTCTTCTCGAAGGGCGTATCCCACGACAGCCGTTCACGCGCCAGGCGCTCCCAGAAACCGACGTAGTCGCGTTCGGCCTCCTCGTAGAGCTCCTGCCTGGCGTTGGCATGGGCGACGAACTCGGGCGGCGCCGTGAACGTCCGGCGCTCGGCCATCAGGTTCTCGATCTCCGGCTGGCGCATCGAGCCGGGCAGGGTGGCGTCGCTCACGCAGGGCTCCTCTCTGGCGTCGGGGAAGCTGGGTCGCTGGGCGGGGTATCGCGCTGCGGGACTGGGCGATAGCCGATGATCAGGCCGCGCTTGTCGCACTCATCGAGGATCAGGCCGCGCAGCACGCCCGGCGCGGTGAAGCGGTGCAGCGCGGCGACCGACCCCTCGACCCGGACGACGATACCCGTGTCGCCCAGCCGCTCGACGCGCGTGACGTGTGGTTTCTCGAACACCGCCGCTCGCCACTTGGGGTCGGCCGCGAACGTGTCGCCGGCGGCATCGATCGCCGCCGTCACCGCGGGCAGGGCCTCCTCGTACGGCACGGGCACGTCGAGGCTGACGCCGGCCCAGTTGCGGCTCAGGTTGCTCGCCGTCTGGATCAGGCCATGGGGCACGTAACGGACGGTCCCGTCGCTGTCGCGCAGGACGGTTCGGCGCAGGCTGATGTCCTCGACCGTGCCGGTCTCGCCGGCGATCTGGACGATGTCGCCCTTGGAGTACTGGTTCTCGATGAGCACGAACGCGCCGGCGACATAGTCGCGCACGAGGCTCTGCGTGCCCAGGCTGAGGGCGAGGCCGACGATGCCGAGACCGGCGATGGCCGGGCCGATGTCGAAATGCAGGACGGCCAGCGCCATCAGGAACGCGATGACCAGAATGATGATGCGCAGCGCCCGGTAGGTCAGGTCCGCGAGCGTGTGCCGCCGACGCTCGAGCTCGACGGCGCTGAGCTGCTGTGCGGTGCCCTCGGCAACTTCGCGCTCGAACAGCCGGCGCAGCGCGCCGACCACGACGCCACGCGCGAAGCGCAGGGCGACAAAGGTCAGGACCAGGATGAGCAGTAGCTGGGCGAGTGCGACCCACAGCCCGATCGACTTGAGCTGGTCCATGATCGCCTGTGGGTCCGGCACGGCGACTAGGTTACGCGAGCGGCTTGACCCAACCCGGCAGCACACGGCGCATCGTCGCCAGCGGGAGCGACCCGTGGCCGATCAGCTCGTCGTGGAAGTTCGAGATGTCGAACCGCTCTCCGTCGCGCTCCTCGAGCTCGTTGCGCAGCGCACGGATCTCGCGCATGCCGGTCATGTACGCCAGTGCCTGGCCGGGCCAGCAGATGTACCGGTCGGTCTCGGTCTCGGCTTCGAGTCTGGACAAGCCGACGGTCATGAGCAGCTCGACCGACTGCTCGCGCGTCCAGCGGAAGGCGTGTATGCCGGTGTCGACGACGAGGCGGGCGGCCCGCCAGCCCTGGGCGTCGAGCATGCCCAGGCGCTCCCAGGCGTTCTCGTACAGGCCCATCTCGTCGGCCAGCCGCTCGCTGTACAGGCCCCAGCCCTCGCCGTAGGCGACGCCCGCCAGGCGCGCGCCGAAGCGGCGGAAGTCGGGCAGGTCCTCGAGCTCGCCCTCGATCGTGATCTGGAAGTGGTGGCCGGGCGTCGCCTCGTGGTACGTCGTCGTCGCCAGGCGGTACAGCGGCCGGTTCTGGGGCTGGTAGGTGTTGACGAAGTAGATGCCGCTGCGCGAGCCATCCGGGGCGGGCGGGAAGTAGAACGCGGGCGGCGCCTCTGCCTCCTGGTACGGCTCGACGGCACGGACCTCGACCGGTGCCTTGGGCAGCCGGCCGAAGAAGCGCGGCGCCACGCCGTTCGCCTTTTCGATCTGGCGCCGCGCGCGCTCGACGATCTCGCCTGGCGTCGCGGCAAAGTTCGACTTCTCGCTCGCCAGCGCCGCGCGCATGGCCGGCACGTCCTTGAAGCCCAGCTCGGCGGCGATGCCCTCGGCCTCGGCGCGGATCGAGTCGAGCTGCTCGAGGCCGTACTGGTGGAGCGCCTCGGGCGACTCGTCGAGCGTCGTCGAGGCGACGATCATCGTCTCGTACAGCGCGGCTCCGTCGGGCAGCGCCCACAGGCCCTCGTGCTGTCGGGCGAACGGCTCGTAGCCTTCGAGCGCCGCGAGATGATCGGCGAGAGCGGGCATCACGTATTGCTCGATCGCGGCGCGAAGTCGTTCGCGCGTCTCGTCGTCGAGCTCGGGATGGCCGACCAGCAGCGGTGACTCGTCCACGCCGCCGGCGACCGCGCGCCGCACCTGTTCCACGACGCGGGCGACGACCGGCGCCGCGGCGGTGCGCTTGGCCGCGATGCCCTCGAGCAGGTTGGCGCGGTGCGCGGCGAGATAGTCGGGGTATTGCTCGAGGCGGCGGATGAGCCGGTCGACGCGCTCCGGGCTGTCGACGCGCTGAAAGCGCGCCAGGTCGCCGGCCAGATTGTGCGGCCCGCCGGACTGGTCGATGGCGTCGAAGTGGTGGACATCGTGGTCGAGCTGGCGGAGCCAGATCCGGGCGACCGTATCGAGTATGTCGAGCGTGATCGCGTCTTCCTGGCCCAGAACGCTCCGGTCCACCGCCTTGGCGTCCTCGAGGAAGCTGCGCAGAGCCGAGCGCTCCTCGGCGCGTCCGCGATCGGTCACATCTGGCAGGCGATCGTCGTAGCGCTCGTCGCCGAGGACCGTGGCGTACATCGGCTGGCGCGACAGGAACCACTGCCAGAAACGATCGGCAAGGTCGGCGACTGATTCGATTGCGACGTCGGTCACGGAAGCCTCCGGTTTGGTGCTCGTGCGGGCAGTCGCCGGCATTCAGCCGAAGAGGGGCAGCTGTTCCGCTTCACGTTCGATCTCCGGGTCGAGCCCGAGCACTGGGCCGAACTGGTCGAGGTCAGCCTCCTCGCGCGCGACCAGCCGACGCAGGTGATCCGACTTGAGGATATGCCAGTTCTGCTCTTCGAGAGCCTTGGCCAGGAGCGGCGAGCGGGCGAGCTTGAAGCGCACCAGCTCCGTCCGTTCAGGCGGGATGACCAGGAAGCGAATGACCGCGTCGCTGCTCGGGATGCGCGGACCGCGACGGAGCAGCGCGTCGGTCAGCATCGCCGTCCACTCGACCTCGAACAGGAACGTGGCCTTGCCGCGCAGGTACCAGACGCAATCGAGCGATTCGAAGGTGTGCGCGTCGCCCGGCGCGATGAGCGGCAGGTAGGCGCGCTGCTCGTCCTCGCTGAGCAGATCGGCAACGGTCCCGCCGAGATACGCGCGGCGTGACTCGCGCTCGGAAACGTGGGCGCGCAGGCCAAGGCGGTGGCCGTAGTCGACGAGCATGCCGCACATCTCGCCGTGCTCGTGGTGACGAGCGGTCAGCTCGTCCTGCGGGCGGAGAGCCACGACGTTGAGCGCCGGGTCGCGGTACGAGTCGAGCACGGCACGGACGAGGGCGGCGTCGGGCGTGTCGTGGCCGCGAAACATGCCCGCGACGCGTTCGAAGTAGGTCTCCTCGTCCATGCCGCGGCTGGTCGAGAGCAGGCCGTAGGCAGCCCACTCGAGGCGATCCGACAGCGGCGGCCGAGCCTTGGCCAGATCCTTGCTGTCGCGCAGCCACCACCGTCCGCGGTCGACCTCGAACAGCCGCGGATGATCGGGCCGGCGCAGCTCGCCCATGACGATCTCCATCAGCAGATGGACGTGATCCGTCGCCCCCGCCGAGCCCAGCGCCCAATCGGGCGTGTCGGCGGCGTTTGGCTCGGGCTCAGGCTCGGCGGCTCGGTCCCGGTCCGCGGCGTCTTCTTCGTCGTCGGCGGCTCCCTCCGCCGGCCGCGCGCTGGCCGCTTCGCTCTCGCCGAAGGTCTGCGTGCCGACCAGGTGGCGCAGATGGCCCAGGCGATCGAGCCCGACGAGCACTTCGCCCAGCAGCCGCTCGCCACCCGCCGGCTCGCCACGCGCCTCGAGCACGCTGACCGCGACCTGGGTGACCGCACGTTCGACGTCGGCCAGCGCGAATGGCGCGTTCGGGTCGGCATGGGGCAGGTCGGCCAGCTCGTCCTGGACCTCGACATTCTCATCCGCGGGTCCGACGTTGAACTCGAGCAGGCCGCCGATCTGGTTGCCCGACTCGGCGAGCACAGCGCTCGACAGGCGGAATCCGGCACCGATCCCACCGAGCACGCCCGCGACGAGGCCTGCCGCTCCGCCACGGTCGAGGATCACGACCGCCTTCGCGTCGCGCGCCAGTACGGGCCGGACGGCCAGCAGCGACCGACGCAGCGCCGTTGCTTCGCGCCCGCGATCGTTCGCCGGCGGCGCACCGAAGACCCATTCGAGGGGCAGCTCGCTCGCGGCCTCACGGCCCAGGACGAGGGCCGTGGCGAGATACGCGAAGCTGACGTTCTCGACCGACCAGCGCACGGGCGGCTGGGTCAGCACGAGCCGTACGCGCGAGCGCGGATCGAGCCGCCCGGGCAGGACCGGCCGGCGCGACCAGAACATCGGCTCGTTGCCGCTGACGTACGCGGGGCCCGTGCGCAGGACGACGTTGGCGCTGCCATCGATGAGCGTTTCGATGTCGTCGCCCGGCCGCGGCTGGAAGCTCGCCGCGCCCGGTTCGACGCGCGAGATGAAGTTGCGCACCTCATGCACGCCCTCTTCAAAGGCCAGCCACGGGTTGCGCTCGCGCCACTGCTTCGACGTTGGCTGCTGGAGATGACCGTGCCGGATACGCAGCGCCGCGATCCGGCCGGGATAGCCGTTCAGCCGGCTGGCTGGCAGCAGCGCGTGGACGAGGCCCAGTCGCAGGCCGGCCGCAACCGCGGGTGCCTTGAGCTGGCCGTCGAGCTGGGCGACGATTTCGTCGAGCGCGATAAGCGTGCGCGGCGTGTACAGGGCGAGCAGCTCGTCGGGCAGTCCGCGGCCGCCGTCGAGCACCGGGAAGCGGTTGACCAGGTCGGTTCGCGCCTGTTTCGCATCGAACTTGCGCGCGAGCTTGATGTCGTCGTCATCGACGGGCGCCATCCGCGGCTCTGTGCCGTGCGCCTGCTCGCGACAGAACGAGCAGCGGAAGACCTTGAGCTTGGGCGCATCGGCGCCGGTGTCCCAGATGAACTCCTGGACGACAACGGGCCGTCCGCAGGTCGGGCAGCGCGAGGTGAACATCAGCTCGATCCGCCGGCGCAGCTCGACCTCGCCGCGCGGCACCGTCGCGACCGTTGACAGGCCGGCGTCGAAGTGGCGCAGGTCGGGCGGGCGCAACACGATCTCGGCCAGCAGGCGCGTCAGCGCCGTCGACTCGAGGGCATATACCCGGCGCAGCGCGGCGATGGCGTTGCGCGCGATCCAGCCACCGCGCCCGTGAGTGTCGATGACCACGTCGCCGGGCGCGGTGCATGCGGCGAGCTCCGCCGCCACGACGTTATCCGGCGGCGGCGGCGCGAACCGCTCGAAGGCGGGAAGCTGCGGCCCCAGGTTCGGTCGGATGAGCGACGAGAGCGGGTCCGCCATGTGATCGGAGTCTATCGACGCGTGGCGCCCGCGCGGCGGGACTCAGCGCCTCTGAGGCGCCGAATCTGCGACCGAGGTCCGCTGTATTCGAAACCCCATGTAGCAAGACGCCTGGGTATGGACCGAGCGGCCTGAATATGCCTGGCCGAGGCGGACGAGCCGGCCAGACGACGGAATATGCGACCCACGTATATCCAGGCCGATCGATCCATATCCAGGCCGATCGATCCATGGGCCGCAAGAAGTAGGGTCGGCCCGATCAGGGCAAAAAATAAGCGACGGCCCGTTGAGGGCCGCCGCGCTGCGTCTCTACTGGGCAAACAAGGAAGTTACGCCTCGTCGTCCTCGCCCGGCTCGTCGGCCGACTCCTCTTCGACGAACGCCTCGTCCGTGGTCAGGTCGTCGGGCACGACGCGGCCGATGTCCTCGATCTCGTCGTCCTCGTCGTCAAGCTCGAGCTCGTCCTCGAGATCCATCTCCTCGCGGATGAGCGTGCCCTTCGTGTACGGACGCAGGTCGCTGACCTTGGCCGCGGTCGGGAAGGAGACCTTGCCGTAGTTGGCCGGATCCTGGTATGTCTCGCGGATGATGATCCGGACGTCGCGCTCGCCGATGCTGGTGACGCCGGCGGCGTACTTGTTGCCGTCCGCGATGAGCTTCAGCAGCCGTGCCGCGACGCGCGGCTCGACGTAGCCGATGTGGCGGCCGTTGGACTTGGCCTCAAGGCGCGGCCCGTCAGGCGACAGCTCGACCGCGTCGCCGGGGTTGACCTGCGCAAGCTGCTTGGGGTCTGCGAGGTCGATCAAGTGCGCGAAGCCGGTCTTGCCGGTCTCCTCGACGAAGATCGACACCGCTGCCTTGTCCGTCTTGTGCGCGGCGACTGTCTTCTTGCCCGCCTCCGCGAGGAGCATGCGCAGGCGCGCGATGTTCCGCTCGGCGATGCGATTGGTCGGATCTATGGCCAGCGCGGCCTGGTAGTGCTCGCGCGCCGTTGCCAGCTCCCCCATCTCCCAGAATGCCTTGGCCAGACGGTTCTCGGCCTCCGAGTCGGGGCCCATCTCGAGGATGCGCCGGTTGAGCTCGGCGGCCTGGTCCCAGTCGGCGGCAGTCGCCGCGGCGATCGCCTGCTCGTTCAGCTGGCGCTTGAGTCGGGTGGCATTGAGGGCGGGCGCTGGGACGCCGTCGGTGATCGAAAAACTCATGGTTTGCTTGGGTTCCTTCGCCTTGGGCTCGCGCACGCGCGCTGGCGCACGCAGGGACGGTCAAATCGGGAAAGCCTGCCTACTATACTCACCGAGGTCCCCTCGTGCGACCAGCGCTGTGGCGCGGGCGCGAGATGACCGCGGAACAAGCGCTGGAGGAAGCTCTCCACTCGTGGACACAGGATGCAGAAGCTGCGGCGCTGAGCGCGCCGCGAGCCCAATAACGGTCCGCCCCGTCCACCCGGAGGCGCTCGCTCTGTAGAGCACCGGGCGCCTCGGACGAGACGGCCACCCGTCGAGGTAACGGATGCTCTACTTGAGTCAGGTGATCGGCCGGCCCGTTCGGGACATGAACGGCGAGTCGATCGGCAAGGTCGCGGATCTCATCGTCGCTGTCGGCGAGCGATATCCGCCTGTCACCGGTCTCGTCATCAGGACTGACGGCCGCCAGATATTCCTGCCCTGGTCGTCGGCTGCGGCGCTCGATGCCGACGGCGCACGGCTGAAGACCTCGACGCTCGATATCAACAAGTTCCACCAGCGCGAGAACGAGATCCTGCTCAAGCAGGACCTGCTCGACAAGCAGATCGTCGACATCGACGGCCGGCGCGTGGTGCGCGTCAACGACGTCAGCCTCGACGAGATCAGCGGCTCGATGCGCCTCGTTGCCGTTGACGTGGGGGTAGCCGGCATCCTGCGCCGCATGGGCATCGAGGGCACTTACCGCACCCTGGCGCGCAACCTGAGGCTGCCGCTGCGCGAGCGCTACATCGACTGGGAAGACGTCGATCCACTCGAGAGCTCGATCGCCGCGGTCCGCCTGCGCGTCCCTCACGCGGGACTTGCCTCGCTCCACCCTTCGGACCTGGCAATGATCATCGACCAGCTCACGCCCAAGGACCGCGCCGGCGTGCTCGCCTCGCTGGACGACGAGCAGGTCGCCGACGCTATCGAGGAGATGGAGCCCGAGACGCAGGTCGAGGTGCTCGAGGACCTCGAGCCCGACCGCGCCGCGGACATCCTCGAGGAGATGAGCCCCGACGACGCGGCCGACCTCGTGGCTGACCTGTCGGAGACGACCCGCCAGGAAATCCTGGCGTTGATGGAGACGCAAGAGGCCGATGAGGTCAAGGAGCTGCTCGGCTACCCCGAGGAATCCGCCGGCGGGATCATGACGACCGAATACATCGCGCTGCCGGCCAACGTCACGGCCGGCCAGGCGATCGACAGGCTGCGCGAGCTCGAGCCTGACGCCGAGACGATTTACTACGTCTACGTCATCGACAAGGACGAGAACCTGGTCGGCGTGCTGTCGCTGCGTGATCTGATCGTGGCCAAGCCCGAGACGGCCATCTCGGAGGTGATGATCAAGGAGCCGATCACGGTGCGCGTGCTCGACGACCAGGATCACGTCGCCGGCGTCATTGCTCGCTACAACCTGCTCGCCGTGCCAGTCGTCAACGACGCCGGCCACCTCGAGGGCATCGTCACGGTCGACGACGCGCTCGATGCCGTTGCGCCGTCCGCCGGCCGGCGCTGGCATCCCCGGCCGCCGGTCAGGCTGAGCCAGTGAACCTCGCCGCTCGCGAAGCGGCGCAGGCGCCACGAACTGGGCCGCCTCGCCGCCGGCTGGGGCGGCGTGCGCGCTTCCTGGCCACGATCGCGGTCCTTGGCCCGGGCATCGTCAGCGGCTTTGCCGACAACGACGCCGGCGGCATCACCACCTACTCGATCGCCGGCGCGAAGTTCGGCTACCAGCTGTTGTGGCTGATCCTGGTCACCCAGGTCGCACTGCTCATCACCCAGGAAATCGGCGCACGAATGGGACTCGCCACCGGCAAAGGCCTGGTCGGCTTGATTCGGGAGCGGTTCGGCATTCGGTGGGCGGCATTCGCCACGGTGACGATGCTTGCCGCCAACTTGGGCACGACCGTGTCGGAGTTCGCGGGCATCGGCGCGGCGCTGTCGATCTTTGGCGTGCCGGCACCCATCTCGGCTGTCGTCGCCGCGATCGCGGTCATCACGCTGATCGGGGTGGGCAGCTTCAACCGCGTCCAGTACTTCTTCGTTGCGATCGGGGTGATCGTGTCGGGCGCATACATCGTGTCTGCGATCCTCGCGAGCCCGGATTGGGGCCAGGCGCTGCACAGCCTCATCGTGCCCTCAGGCACGTTCAACGGCGTGTACATGCTCGCCGTCGTCGGCGTCGTCGGCACCACCATCACGCCGTGGGGCCAGCAGTTCATCCAGGCCTACGTCGTCGACAAGCGCCTGCGGCCAGAGGACATGAGCGCGGAGCGCATCGACGTGCTGATCGGCGTGTTCATCACCAACGTCATCGCCGCATTCATCGTCATCGCCTGTGCCGCCACTCTGTGGGCGAACGGCATCTTCAGCATCAGCAGCGCCGCTGACGCGGCGCAGGCGCTCGAGCCGATCGCCGGCAACGTCGCGGCCGTGCTCTTCGCCGTCGGCCTTGTGGCAGCGTCGCTGCTGGGCCTGGGTGTGGTACCGCTTTCAAGTGCGTACACGGCAGCCGAGGTGTTCGGCTGGGAGCAGGGCGTCGAGTGGCGGATCCGTGAAGCGCCCGCGTTCTACGGACTGCTTGTCTTCTTCATCGTCTTCGCCGCCCTGTTCATGCTCATCCCAGGTCTGCCCCTCATCCAGGTCATGTTCAGCGCCCAGGTGTTCAACGGCCTGCTGCTGCCGGTGATCCTCGTGTTCGTGATGCTCCTGGTTGGTGATCGCAAGATCATGGGCCACCTCGTCAGCGGCCGGATCAACCGGATCCTGGGCTGGGGCGTGACACTCCTCCTCATCGTGATGTCAGTGGTGCTGGTGGCTACGTCGTTCCTGAGCTGAGCCCAACGTCGAGATACCAGCCCAGTATTGGCGCGAGCGTGGCCGAGAACGTGGCCGTGATGTGCGACGCATCGCGGTAGACGAGGGTGTTTCCGAAGACGAGTGGGCAGATGTCCGTGGCGCATAGGAAATCCGCCGGCCGGATGATGGGCACTCCGCTGGCCGCGGCCGCAGCCTCCTCAGTCGCGGCGTAACCGCTATTGATCGCGTCCGACGTCATGAGAGCGCAGTCCTCGACGAGACCCTTGTCGGCCAGACAGTTGACAGGGTTTGTTACTGGCCGGGGCGTGTCGGCGATGTAGATGGTTCGATCAGCTGCCGCCTTGGCCCGTTGGAGCATGGCCGTCATGCCGCTCTGCAAGCGACTGAGATCCTGTGTCGCAGGGACCAGATTGCCGTCCTCGACGAAGCTGAATTCGCGGCTGAACGTGACGAACAGAAGCGCGGGATGGATCGACTCGATCTTGGACAAGGCCGCCTCCTGCCAGTCGAGGCACTCCGTGAATGAGCGCGAAAACGCAACCAGCCAGGTGAGCTGGCCAATCGGCGGGCAATTCGCCTTCGTCATCGGCAAAATCTTCCAGTGTCGGTCGGCAGCGAGCTGCTGGATTGCGGGCAACCACTGGGCCGCGTGCGAGTCTCCGAAAAGCACGACCGTCGTCGGCGACGACAGGTCTCCGTAGGCACAATCTGGTGGTGTGACGACTGTGAAATACGCCTGACAGTTGTCGGTCAGGCTCTGGGCCACATCTCCATCGGCGTCCAGCAGAGAAGGCTGGAGGTTGTCCGGCAGCGGCCCTGCGAGCAACGCCGGGGGCAGGGTCGGCCGCGGTATTGGAGTCGACCCTTGACTCGGCAATGGCGAACCGTCGCCTGACGGTGGACCGACATCAGCTGTGCTCGCCGGCGCTGTCATGCCCGGCGACAACCTGGGCACCGGCGAGCCAAATGCCACCAGATGGGAGGGCGACGGCGATGTGAGCGCTCCGGCATCCGGCCGCGGGGTGGTCTCCGGATGGCGCAGGCGCGCGACCGCGATGTCGCCAACCGCCAGCGAGCCGCCAGCGACCAGGACCGAGACAATCAGGCCGGTCATGGCCACGCGCGCCGCCGGGAAGCGAGATACACGCCTCGAGCGGAATGGTGACTCGATGAGGCGGGTGCTCAGGTCGGCGATGACGACGCAGAGGGCGACCAGCACGATCATCGTGATCGGGTCGTTGCGCCCGATGAGCAGCGGGACCAGGAGCAGGATGGGCCAGTGCCATAGGTATAACGAGTAGGAGATGCGGCCGATCCAGCGCATGGGTCGGACGGCCAACAAGCGCGCGCCCAGAGCTTCACCGCGCTCCCCTGAAACAATGATCATCAGCGCGCCCACGACTGGCACCGCCGCGACCAGGCCCGGGAACGGCATGTCCGGACGGATGGCGACTATCGACATAGCGACGATCGCCAAGCCGCCTAAGCCGATCCGCGTCGCCGTGATCGTCCGCCAGCGCGCAGGCAAGGTGACGACCCCGATCGCGGCGAGGGCGCCCAGGGCGAGCTCCCACGCTCGCGTTGGCAGTGAGAAGAACGCCCACGGCTGCGCCTCGCCGGTCAGCCAGATTGACAGGCCAAACGACGCTATCGCGACGACCGCCACCACCCACCACAGTCGGCGCAGTCCGAGAAGGCGAGCGGAGACGATGACGAGCAGCGGCCAGAACAGGTAGAACTGCTCCTCGACGCCAAGCGACCAGTAGTGCAGCAACGGTGACGGATCCTGGGCCGCCAGATAGTCGGTGGCCGAGAGCGCGAAGCGGTAGTTGGATACGTAGAGGGCGGCAGCCGCGGCATCCGTTGCGACGGTTCGCAGCTGGATCACCGACAGCGTGAGTGCCGAAAGCCCGAGTGTTACCAGGATCACGGTCAGCGCCGCGGGCAACAGTCGACGCATGCGCCGCGCGTAGAACGTCGTGAGCGCGATCCGCCCGCTTTGCCTGTACTCGCGCAACAACAGTCCCGTGATCAGGAAGCCCGAGATCACGTAGAAGACGTCAACACCGATGAAGCCGCCGGTGATGAAGGGCATGCCTGCGTGGTACATCACCACGGCGGCGACCGCCACGGCGCGCAGCCCTTCGATGTCGGGCCGGAAATGGTCGGGCGAGGCTGGGGAGACGGCGCTTTCCCAAGCCGAAGGCACGTCGGGTTTGTGTGGGACGGCCAAACGATTGCCTGCCTGACGCTGCCCGGAGCGACCGGTCACAGTGGAAAACCCCCAGTCGGCTTCCCTCTCAAAAGGATGGTCGCCACTCTAGCTCGGCGCATGGTGTCCTTCAGTCAACCTCTGCGATCCTGAACAGGAGCCAGTGGTCAGGCGCGATGTGTGGCTTGTCCGGCACGGGCCGCCACTCTTCGCGCCACGCATCGCCGACGATGTCAGTGACGACGCGCCTCCAGAACTGTGGCGCGCCGGGGTTGTTGTCCTGGAAGGCGATCTCCCACTGACCTGGGTAGCGCTCGATGAGCGTCCGCGCGACGTGCTCGCCGACGCCGCGCCGGCGGACGCCGCGGACGACGAAGAACTCGCCGATCGTGCGCAGCGCGCGGGTCGCCCCGGTGACGAAGGCAAAGCCCGCCGGGCTGTCGCCGTAGGTGATCAGGAAGCCCGGGTAATCGTCCGGATGGGCGCGGAAGTTCTCGAGGTGCGCTGTCTTGAACAAGCCGGCAGAGTTGGGCAGCGAGCCGCGTGATTGCGACAGGTCATGCCAATACAGCTGCCAGAGCCGGTCGATGAGCTGCATGTCGTCGTCGGTCAGCGGGCGCAGGCCGACCGCGTCGCTCAACTCGCCCGTCATTGGTGGTCGGTGACCTGGGCGAGGAAGTCGTCGAAGGGCAGGGTGTTGAGCACGTTGCGCGGCTCGAGCCACGCCCGGCGCGCCTGCGCCACGCCCCAATCGAGGTTGTCGAACTCGTGCAGGTAGTGAGCGTCCGAGTCCACGACGAAGCGGTTGCCCGCGTCGAGCGCGGCGCGGGCACGCCGGTCGTCAAGGTCGAGGCGTTCGTCAGAGCCGTTCAGCTCGAGCACGGTCCGCGTCTCGGCCGCCTCGCGATAGAAGGCTTCCCAGTCAAGGTCGAGGTCGTCGCGGATGCCGATCTTGCGCCCCGACGGGTGGGCAATGATGTCGACGTTCGGGTTGCGCAGCGCGGTCCGGTAGCGGGCCATGAGCTGCGCGCGCGGCTGGCGCCGGCCGACGTGGAGCGAGCAGACGACGACGTCGAAGCGGGCCAGCAGCGCGTCGTCGTAGTCGAGCACGCCGTCCGGGCGGATCTCGAGCTCGCAGCCGTGGAGCAGGCGGAAGTCGAGCCCGTCCCGAGCGAACGACTCGTTCAGCCCGCCGATCACGCCCCGCTCCTGCTCGACCCGCGCCGGCGTCAGGCCGTTGGCAATGGTCAGGCTCTGGGTGTGGTCGGTCAGCACCTGGTAGCGCAGGCCGCAGGCGCGGGCTTCGACCGTCATGTGCTCGATCGAGAAATGACCGTCTGACCACTCCGAATGGGTGTGGCAGTCGCCCTGGAGGTCGGCCCGCGTGACGAGGGCGGGCAGGCGGCCGGCGAGGGCGGCCTCGATCTCGCCGCGGTCCTCGCGCAGCTCGGGCGCGATGTAGGGCAGGCCCAGGAAGTCGTACACCTCCTCCTCGGTGGCGAGGGTCACGCGCCTGGACTCGTCCGCGAGGCTGGTGAAGCCGTGCTCCGACAGCGACCAGCCGCGGTCGCGCGCCATTTCGCGCAGGCGGACGTTGTGCGCCGCGGAGCCCGTGAAGTGGACGAGATACGTGCCCGCGGCGCCCGGAGGCATCGTCATCATGTCGACCTGCGGCCCGCGCGACAGCTGGACGGTCGTGCGCGAGCCGCCGCCGGGCCGGCCGCCATGGCCCCCGACGCGCTCGACGAACGGCGAGCCGTGGAGCTTCGCGATCGCCGCGGCTGGATCGTCGGTCTCGACGAGCAGGTCGATGTCGGCGACCGTCTCGCGCCGCCGGCGATACGAGCCCGCGGCGACAACCGAGCTGACGCCGGGCACGTTGGCGAGCGAGCCTGCGACGCGCTCGACGATGTCCCGTGCGGTGCCCAGGCGGATGCGCTGCGGCGGCCGCGCGCGCAAAGTCGCGAGGCCATCGAGCAGGCGCTCCTCGGTCTTTTCGCTCATCCCCTTGAGCCCGCGCAGCGACCCTGAGCGCGCGGCCGCCTCGAGCGCGTCGAGCGAGTCGATCCCCGCCTGGCGCCACAGCTCGCCGGCAGTGCGCGGGCCGAGACCGGGCACCTGGAGGAGCGTCACGACGGACGGCGGAACGTCGCGGCGCAGCCGTTCGTAGTAGCGCAGCCTGCCGGTGTCGGCCAGCTCGGACAGCTTCTCGTCGATGGCCTTGCCCACGCCGGGCAGCCGAGGTGGGTTGCCCAGCCTGTAGGCGCGACAGACGTCGACGGGCGAGTGCGCGATCGTCTCGGCCGCCCGGCGGTACGCGCCGATCTTGAACGGCAGCTCGCCGCCGATCTCGAGCATGTCACCGATCTCGTAGAAGATGCGCGCCAGCTCGTCGTTGCCGAGCGTCGCCACGTCGTCGCCCCGTGACGCACGCGGCCGTGTCTCGTACGGCGGCTGGTCCGGGTCGAGCGCGATCTCCTCGGCCGGCGATGGCGCCGCAGAGTCCGCCTCAGTTCGCGTCGGGACGTCGACGCGCTTCGGCCGAGGCGGCGCGGACCTTCGGGCTGGGCTCATCTGGCCCAGCGTACCGGGCGTCCGCATCATCCGCGGTCGCGGGCCTGTTGGAGCGGAACCGGCGTCAGCGGCCGCTCGCCTCTGGATCGAGCAGGGTCCTCAGGTAGTCCTCGACGTTGTCGAAGCTCGCTTCGATGCCATCGAACTTGGTCATGTGGTCGCGGCCAGCCTGATCCCGGAACGTCAGCCGCCAGGTCATCTTCGTGACACCGCCGGCCTCGTGTAGATCGACCGTCTCGACGGCCTCGGTGCCGGGCCATCCTTCGAATATCCACGTACCGACGATCCGGGTCGGCGGCTCGATCTCCATGAAGGTTCCACGAAACGACATCGCGGTTCCGTCGTCGGTCACCATGACGTAGTGGTAGTCGCCCCCGACGCGCAGGTCGATCGAGCACTCGGACATCTCCTCCCCAAAGGGAGGGAAGTGCTTGCGCACATGCTCTGGCTTCGTGAATACGTCGAAAGCAAGTTGGACAGGAGCCTCGAACTCTCGAGTGATGAGGATCTCGAGATCGCTGGGAAACTCGATTACCGCCGAACCACGGCGAGTTGTGGTCACTTTGGCTCTCCTGGTTGTTGCAGCTCTTGGATGTATTCGTCGACCCGATCCAGTCGGTCATTCACGGCCTTGTCGAACTTGGCCAGCCAATCGCTCATCGGCTGAAGTTGCGCAGGTTCCAGGCGGTACAGCCGACTGCGCCCGTCGGCCCGAGACCGGACGAGTCCCACCTCACTGAGCACCCGTAGGTGCTTTGAAACCTGGGGCTGGGACAGCGCGAGGTCGCTGACGATCGCTCCGACCGGCTTCTCGCCTCCGATCAGCGAGTTCAGGATTGCGCGACGGTTCTGTTCGGCGATTGCATTGAAGACGTCGGACGTTGCGAGCCAAAACCCGTGTCATTTGGCGAGCACGACGCGGTTGCGGCCCTCGCGCTTGGCCTCGTAGAGCGCCCCGTCGGCCGCGCCGAGCAGGATCGGCAGCTCGCTCGCGCGCACCTCGGCCACGGCCGCGCCGATGGAGACCGTGATCCGCTCGGCCGTGCCCATCTCGGACGGCGGGATGTCCGCGATGTGGGTCCGGATGCGCTCGGCGATCTCGACCGCCTGCTCGGCTGTCGTGCGGCGCAGCACGACCGCGAACTCCTCGCCGCCATAGCGCGCGGGCGTGTCCTCGGCACGCACCGCGGACGAGATGCGCTCGCCCACGGCACGCAGTACGCGATCGCCCGTCGCGTGCCCGTAGCGGTCGTTGAGCAGCTTGAAGTAGTCGAGATCGATCATCAGCGCGCCGAGCTGATCGAGCGCGCGCCGGCGCGGTCCTACGTTGGCCAGCAGCTCATCGAGGTAGCGCCGGTTGGGCAGCCCCGTCAGCGCGTCGATGTTGGCCTGGTTCTCGGCCTCTTCAGCGCCGTTCAGCCAGGTGGCGGCTGAGCTCGTGCTGCGTCCACATTCCTGCACCCGCCGCGCCGACGCACGCAAGCTCGAACAGCGAGAGCAGGTCCGTCGGCTCGCGCAACAGGTCGACGAGCAGGAACACGGCGAGGACGGCGAGCAGGCCGTAGACCGTCCGCCGCACACGGCGCAGCAGTTTGCGCTCGCGCGCATCGATCGGCTCGGGAGCCCCGGCCTGGCCGGCAAAGTCCGTGCCGGCTGACAGCTCCGGGTCTTCCTGCGCGCTCGCCATGTGCTGAGCATCGCGGGCCGGCTCGCGCGCGTCGAGCCCGCTCTTTCGTACCGGATCGGGGTCCCGTCGGCCGTTCAAAGCGCGGCCTCGTAGGCCATCTGTGCCAGCCCGTCGTCGAAGGCCGCGAAACGATGCTGCTGCTCCTTCGTCAGCGCCGCGTGCCAGCCGCCGACGGAGGCCGGGCCGACGTAGGCCACCTCCGGTCGGACGCGGCCGAAGACGCTTGGATCCGACTCTCGCTCAGCCGCGCGCATGCGTTCGAGCGAGCAGCGCTCGGCGACCTGCGCGGCTTCCGCGCTGGAGATGTCGAAGCCGAGCCAAGCCGCGATGTTGCCCACCTGGAGCGCAGGATCGGCGCGCATGTCCTCGTAGCGCAGGCGCAGGATGGTGGCATTGCCGCTCGCGGCCGCGTCGAGCCACGAGCGCAGGTGGCCCTGCCACGTGCCGCTGGGATGCAGCCGGCCGCGTATGAACGCGCCGAGGAAAGTGTCGAACGTCGCGTCGACGTCATCGCCCGCACGGAACACGAGGCTGCCTTCGCGCTGCATGAAGCGGAAGTAGGACAGGGCCACGTCGCGTGGGTCGCGGACCAGGTGGATGGCGCGCCGATACGCGGGCAGGTATTGCTCATGGGTCTTGATGAACCGGCCGCCACCGGGCACGAGCGCTGGCGCGCGCGAGTGGGCGCCGACGATGGGCACCTCGAAGCGGACCGAGTCGAACGTCGCGTGGCGTCCGCACAGCTCGAGCACGATGAACGCCAGCCACGCGTTGCCCGAGCGCGGATAGGAGGCGATGAACACGTCGTCAGGGCGCAGGCCGCGGTGCGTCCAATCGACCCGTGCCAGCCGGCGCAAAGGCGAGCGGCGGTACGCGCGCCGCACGAGCCCGGCACCGGCCGCGCCGCGCGCGACGCGACCCGGGACGGTGGCGTCTGCGGGACGGCTCACAGCCCGGCCAGGACGTGGCGATAGACGGCAACGTGCTCGTCGGCCACGTCCGCCCAGCTGCGCGTTGCGGCACGGGCGCGGCCGCGCTCCGCGAGGCCAGTTCGATCGGCAAGCGCGGCCGTGATGCCACGCGCGATGTGCGCCTCGTCGCGCGGCTCGACCAGGATCGCGGCGCCGCCGGCGGCTTCCGGCATCGCCGTCGTGCGCGAGGTCACGACCGGCGTGCCCAGGGCCATTGCGTCGAGCACGGGCATGCCGAAGCCTTCGTACAGTGAAACGTAGGCGACGAGCGCGCTGTTGACGATGAGCGCGGCGAGGTCGATGTCAGTGACGTAGCCGGGCGTCACGATGCGCTCGCTGATGGGGCTCTGCGCAATCCGCCGCTCGATGCCGTCGAAGCGCCAACCGCGGCCGCCGGCGAGCACGAGGCGCAGGTCGGGTCGATCGCGTGCGACGCGCTCGAACGCGCCGATCAGTCGGACGACGTTCTTGCGCGGCTCGAGCGTGCCGAAGTACAGCACGTAGCGCCCCTGCTCGATGCCGAGGTGGGCGAGGATGTCATCGCCGCCGATGGGCGGCGCCAGCGTCGGGAGGGCCGAATGACCACCACGCGGCGCTGGTCGACGCCGATACGGGCCAGCTCCCGCGCGGTCCACTGCGAGGGAACGATCACCGTCCGTGCCCGCGCGACGGCCGCCAGGTTGACCGGGATGATGCCCCAGCGCGCGACGGGATGGGTCGTCGGCTTGCGCATCACGGTCGTGAACCGTGACCACGTACGGCAGACGGCAGATCAAGGGTGCCGCGGCATTCGTGAAGTGGATGAGCCGCGCTCCGAGCGCGCGCGCATCGCGCTCCGCCGCGAGCTGCATCCAGGCGTGATAAGTGCGCTTGCTGAACGGCCGTCGGGGCAGTCGCGCATCGAGCGACACGAGTGCGCGCGCCTCATCGCGGACGCCGATCAACCCGAGCGGGAACGGTGAGTGGCGCTCCAATTCGCGCGCCAGGAGCGCGACGTACAGGCCCACTCCGGCCGGCTCGGCGCGGACCGGAGCGACATCGAGAACCAGTTTCCCGTTCTGCTCGACCACGGTTCCTAGAATGCTTGATGCGCGGGAGGGATGGAGATTGTCGGTCACGGGCAACGGCCCATATCAGCTGAGCATCGTCATCCCGACTCGGGTCGGCTGGCCGCACATGCGCCGCAGCATCGACGCCGTGCTGCCGCAGCTTGAGGCCGCCCGGGCTGAGCTGATCGTGTCCGACTCGAGCGGGTTGCCCGTCCCTGATTTCGCCTCGGCGAGCAACATCCGCTGGCTTCGACTGCCCGGGATGCCGGCCCACGTCCTGCGCCAGCACGGCTACCGGGAGGCGCGCGGCGCGATCGTGGCCATAACCGAGGATCACTGCGCGCCGGCCGCGGATTGGGCCGCGAGCATCCTGGCCGAGCACGCCCGGGCGCCGAACGCCGCCGGGATCTTCGGGCTGGTCGACAACGGATCGCGTGACAAGGCCGTGGACTGGGCGCTGTACAGCGTCGGCTACCTGGCCTGGGCGCCGCCGACGCCCGTGGCCCGCGGTACGCCCGGCCACGCCAACCTGTCGTTCAAGTCGTGGATCTTCCGGCAGTTGCCGCCACAGGGTGACCAGGTGCTCGAGTTTCGGTACGTCGGCGCGCTGCGCGACGCCGGCTACGAAGTGCTCGCGACCGACCGAACGCTGGTTACGCACTTCCAGTCGGCCGGCTTGCCACAGACGGCACGGCTGCTGTTCCACAACGGCCGAATGATCGCCGGCGTGCGCCGCGACAGGATGACCGGACGCGATTGGCTGCGCGCGATGGCACCGGGGCCTGTGGCCCTGTTCCGCACGCTGCGTACCTGTGGCATCGCGGGCAGCAAGCCACAGATCCAGGCGAACGTCCTCAAGAGCCTCCCGATCATCCTGATGCTCCACTTGTCGCACACGATCGGGGAAGGCGTCGGCTATCTTGGCGGTCCGGGCAAGAGCGGCCAGCAGGTGCACTAGCTTGGCCGTACCAGGAGGGACAACCACGACGGACGCGTTGCCAGTCACCGCCCTGATTGCCACCATTCGCGGCTGGCCCACATGCCGCCAGGCAGTCAGCCTGATCGCTCCGGAGGTGCATGCCGCTGGCGGCGAGTTCATCGTCGCCGACGCGTCGGGCAACCCACCCCCGTCGGAGGCCGACCGGGCCGAGTTGGGCGGGCCCATCCGCTGGTTGTCGATGCCCGGACAATCGGTGTTCCAGCTTCGTCACGCGGGCTACCGCGCGGCACGTGGCGCGGTCGTGGCGATCACCGAGGACCACGTCTACGTGGCGCCCGACTGGGTGGAGCGCGTCCTCGACGCCCATCGCCGTTACCCGAACGCCGGCGCCATCGGCGGCACGGTCCTCAACAACACCGACCAGAAGCTCGTCGACTGGGCGGCATTCTTCCTGACCCAGGGACCGTTCATGCCGCCACTGGCCAACGGCGTCACGAGCCGCATATCCGGCCCGGCGAACGTGTCGTACAAGCGCCGCGTCCTCGAGCGGCTGGGCGGCGACGCCGACCACGGCGTGATCGACTTCCTCGAGCTGCCCGCCGCGCTCGAGGGCGAGGAGCTCGTTGCCGACGACTCGATCAAGGTCCGCCACAACCAGTCGCAGGGCCTGCTCGGCACGTCGCGCGCCGAATACGACAACGGCCGGACCATCGCCGGCTATCGGCGCCGGCAGATGGCACGCGGCGACTGGCTGCGCATCTGCCTGTCGCCCGTGCTGCCCACGTACCGCGCGGTGCGTCAGATGCGCATCGTGCGCGGCAAGGACATGCAGCCGGGCATGACCGTCGGCCGCATGACCCGGGCCTTGCCGGCCCATCTCTGGTTCCAGTACTGCGCGATGGCCGGCGAGCTGGTCGGCTATGCGGCCGGTCCGGGCGACAGTCCGCGCCGCCTGTACTAGGTGTCGGACTCCGGCACTCCCCTGTCCGTCGTCATAGCCACGGGCGAGGGCTGGCCGGAGGTCAAACGGTTGATCAAGTCGCTGAGCCACGACGCCGAGTCCATGGGCGCCGAGATCATCGTCGCCGACGGCAGCGGTCGGTCTGCTCCGGGACGCGGCGAGGTCAGTGGCGGCGTGCGCTGGATCCAGTCAGTCGGGGACTCGGTCTTCGTGCTCTACGCGATCGGCCTCCACGCCGCGGCGGGCGATGTCGTGGCGCTGACCGAGGATCATGCGCAGCCGCGGCCAGGCTGGCTGGAGGCGATCCTGCGCGCGCATGGGCGGCATCCCGAAGCCGCCGCGATCGGCGGCGCGATCGAGAATGGCTCGACCGGCCACCTCATCGAGTGGGCCAGCTACTTCACGACGCAGGGACCGCACATGGCGCCGCTGGGCGACCGCCGGGTGAGGATGACGACCAACGAAGCCAACGTCTCGTACAAGCGCTGGGCGCTCGAGCGGCACGATCCCGACGACGGGTCGGGCTTCATGGCCATCCTCTACAACCGCCGCCTCGCCGAGGCGGGCGAGATGCTGCGCGTCGATGATCGGATCGTGGTCGATCACTTCGAGACGACCGGCCTCGGCTGGACGACCTCGATTCACTTCCACAACGGCCGGACGATCTCGGGCTTCCGGCGCGCGCGGGGGATGAGCCGCGAGGAATGGCTGCGCATGGCGGTGGCGCTCCTCCTGCCGGCCTGGCGGACCGCGCGCGCCGTCCGCGTCGGCCTCGCCAAGGGTCGCCTGCGCCGGCAGCTGATCGCCAGTGCGCCGTTGTGTCTGTGGCTCGAATACGTCCAGGGTGTGGGTCATCTGACCGGCTATCTGCTCGGCCCCGGCAACAGCCCGGACCATCTGCGCTAGCCGGCCGCCTGCGCTCGTGGAAGCCGCGATCGTTCACGATTACTTCGTCCAGGACGGCGGAGCAGAGAAGGTCGTCGTCGAGCTGGCCCGCCTGCTGCCCAGCGCGCGCGTCTTCACCACCTTCTTTGACGCGCAACGTTTCGGGGACCGCATCGACCCGGCACGGGTTCACGCCTGGCGGCTGTCGGGCCACTTCGACGAGCGCCGCTTCCGAGCGCTCCTGCCGCTCTACCCTGCCTACTTCGCGGCGCTCGACCTGCGTGGCTACGACCTCGTCGTCAGCAGCTCGTCGGCGTTCGCCAAGGCGATCCGGACCTCGCGCCGGCATATGCACGTGGCGTATATCCACGCGCCGATGCGCTTCGCCTGGCAATTCAGGGAATACCAGGAGGCTTCGACCCTGATGGGTCCGGCGCGCCTCGCCGGCAGCCTGCTCAGCGGGCCGTTGCGCACATGGGACCGGCGAACGGCACGTCGGCCGGATCTGCTCGTGGCCAACTCGAGGACGGTGCGCGACCGAATCCGACGCTGGTGGGGACGCGACGCCGAGGTCATCTACCCGCCGGTCGACACGAGCGAGATGCCGCTGTCGCGCGGCAATGACGGATACCTGCTCATAGCGGCGCGCCTGCTCGGCTATCGCCGCGTCGACCTCGCGGTCGACGCGGCGAACGCGACCGGCCGGCGGCTGATCGTCGTCGGCGACGGGCCGGAGCGCCATGCGCTCGAACGGCGCGCGGGACCGAGCGTGACCTTCGAAGGTTTCGTCCCGCGCGCGCGACTGATCGAGCTTTTCGCGCGCTGCGCCGCCTACCTCGTGCCCGGTGAAGAGGACTTCGGCATTGCCGCGGTCGAGGCGATGGCGTGTGGCAAGCCGGTCGTGGCGCTCAACCGCGGTGGCACCGCCGAGACTGTCGTCGATGGCGTGAGCGGCGTCCTGTTCGACGAACAGAGCGTCGGTGGCCTGTGCGCCGCGCTGGAGCGACTCGACGGCCTCGATCTCGACCCGCTGGCCGTCCGGGCCAACGCCGAGCGCTTCGACCGAAGCGCCTTTCGCGCGGCGTTTGGTGACCTGCTGTTACGCATCGGCGCAGATCGGTCGCTGGTCGCGCCGGACAGCCGCGTGTAGGGTCACTGCGGCCGACTCCGAGTCCCAGCGCAGGAGAGACCAATGGTCCGACGTCATACGACGGCGCTTCGCGCAAGCCTCATGGCGGTCGATTTCCTGGGCGCGGCCGTCTTCTTCGTGGCGCTCTCGGTCGCCCGCTACGGCGCGGTCTGGTATCGCGCCTGGGACCGGCTGGGCATCGACCCGCTGCTTGCGGCCGTGGTCTACGGCCTGGGCTGGACCGCGCTCGTCGGCGTGCAGGGCATTTACCGGGTGCGCGCGCGGTATGCCCTGCGAACCGAGGCGGCCGTGCTCGTGCGCGCGGGCGCCGTGCTCGGCGTGGGCCTCGTCGTATTCCTGTTCGTGAACCACGTGTCGAACGCCAGCCGCTTGCTGATCGTGTCCCTGCCCGTAGCCACTGTCGCGGTGGCGTTCGTGGCGCGCGTAGTCCTGCGTTCGGCCCTGTCGGCGCTGCGCCGGCGCGGCGCAATGACCAACTTCGTGCTCGTCGTCGGCGCCGGGCCGCTGGCACAGGACTTTGCCGATCGGCTCGAGCGCCACCAGGACCTCGGCCTGCGCGTCATCGGCCATCTCCGGGCGCCCGGCGAGAGGTCGGTGGTGTCGCGTCCGATGCTGGGCATGCTCGACACCATCGAGGGCGTGCTCCACGAGCGCGTCGTGGACGAGGTCGCGGTCTGCCTTCCCGTCCGTGCCTGGGACCTGGTCGAGCCCGTCACGCGGCTGTGTGCGAGCGAGGGCAAGATCGTGCGCATCCCGGTCGACGGCGGACCGCAGGTCAGTGGCGGCTACGCCGAGGATTTCGACGGCACGACCGTGGTCTCGCTCGTCTACGGGCCCGACCGGGCCTTGAGCCTGCTCGCGAAGCGGCTCCATGACATCGTCGTCGCGGCGGCTGGCCTGGTGGTCCTCAGCCCGCTCCTGCTTGGCGTGGCGCTCTACCTCCGACGCATGGAGGGCGGTCCGGTCATCTTCCGCCAGGTGCGTCTCGGCCTCAACGGGCGGCCCTTCCAGCTGCTCAAATTCCGGACCATGGTCCCCGGAGCGGAGCGCCAGGTCGAGCAGCTGGCGCTGTTCAACGAGGTCCGTGGCCGGGCGTTCAAGATGACCAACGATCCGCGCCTGACGCACAGCGGCGGCTGGCTGCGCCGGACGAGCATCGACGAGCTGCCTCAGCTGTGGAACGTGCTGCGCGGCGAGATGAGCCTCGTCGGCCCGCGCCCACCGCTCGTCGAGGAGGTCGCCGGCTACAACATCTGGCATCGCCGAAGGCTGTCGATGAAGCCCGGCATCACCGGCTTGTGGCAGGTCAGCGCGCGCAACAACCCCGATTTCGACCGTTGGGTGGAGCGCGACCTCGAGTACATCGACCGCTGGTCGCTGTGGCTGGACGTGAAGATCATGGCCCGGACGTTTCCGGCCGTCGTCTACCTCGAGGGCCGCTGAGCGCCGTCAGCTTGCCGGGGAACGGACGCGCAACACGCCCAATGGCGTCGAGTCGATGCCCAGCCTGCGCGCCGCAAAGTAGGTCGTCATGACGTTGACCACGACGATCGACGCGACTGCGCCGAACGCGGCGCCAAGGGCACCGACAGGCGGGATGAGCGCAATGTCGACCACGATGCGAACCGCCACGGCCACCGCGATCGAGGCGAAGCTGAGCGCCTGGTAACCGGTCATGAAGAGCATCATCCCGGCGATCCCGAAACCGCAGTCGATGACCGACGAGAAGGACAGCACGGCAAGGGTCGGGTTCGCGCCGACGAACTCGTCGCCGAAGAGGAGCAGGAACTGGGGCCCGAACAGCCACATCACGATGGCGACGCCCAGCGCGAACAGGAACGCTCCGCGCGCAGCGCGCGTAACAAGGCGCTGCAGCCGAGCGTGCTCGTTGTTGGCCCACAGCTGGGCGGCGGTCGGGGCGAGGGTCGTGCCCACGGCCGCGGCGCCGAACAGGGTCAGGCCGGCGCCACGCGCGGCCACGGCATACAGACCGGCAGGCGTGGCGCCGGCCAGCCCGCCGACGAGCACGACGTCGACCTGGGTCATGAGCGTCTGCGCCGCCGCGGCGAGCGCAAAGGGCGCGGCTTCGCGCAACCAGTTGCGCGTCTCGAAATGCGGCTCGGCGGAGCGCAGCTCGCGCGGCGCCTGGCGCCAGAGCAGGTACAGGCCGACGACCAGGGCGACGGTTATTGCCGCCAGGTTGAGCGCCATCGCCGTCGTCGCGGCGAGCTTGCCGGCCGTGACGTAGGCGATGGCCAGGAGCGCCGTGAACATGCCCGGCCGGACCAGGTTCTCCGGCAGCTGGCTGCTGACGATGCGCTTCAGGCCCAATGTCAGCGCGCGGCGCACGATGATCAGCACGGTCGGCGGGATCGTGAGCAACGCGATGAGCAGGACGGGCACTGTCCCGGGCGCGAACGAACCCTGAAGAGCGACGGCGGCGAGGCCGATGATCACGATCGCGCCGATGGTGACGGGCACGACGAGCTCGACGGCACGGACGATCAGGCCGCGCGCCAGGCTCCACGACTCGGCCGACGCAGACGCGGCGACGTTGCGCACGATGAGCCGGTCGAAGCCCAGCGCCAACGGCAGCGTCACGAGCAACACGATGCCCGTCGCCGCGGCGTAGATGCCGTAGTTCTGGGCACCCAGCAGACGCGCCAGCAGGACGCCGTTGACGAAGGTCAGCCCCGCCGTCAGAACGGTCAGGCCGAGTGTGCCGAAGACGCCCCGGACGAGGTGCGCGCGCAGGCTCGGCCCGACGCTCACCTCAGGAATATCTATGCGCGCGCCTTCATGAGCGCCCGACGGTAGCAGAGCCGCGGGGCTAGCTCAGCGGCCCGAACCAGCTCTTGAACAGGGCACGCACCACGTCGATCTTGAGCTGCTGCTTGCTGGTGCCCTTGACGTTCGACGCGTAGGTCGGCGGCTGGAGCACGGCCTGGTTGGGGATCGTCGCGTTGTGGACGCGGTTGTAGATGTACAGAACATCTGCCGAGCCCAGTGGCAGTGTCGTGTAGAAGTCGGTTGCGTTCGCGAACGTGGCCTCGCGCAGGCCTTCGAGCTGCGCCGAGTTAACCTGCTGCATCGCGGCATAGATGAAGCTCTGCTGACGCCTGTCGCGCTTCCAGTCGTTGTTGCCCGGGCCGTGCCGACTGCGCACGTATTCCAAGGCACGCGTGCAGTTGGGCGTCGTGTTCCAGTTGATCGGGTGACCGACCGTGTAGCAGTAGGGCGCGTCGTCGCCGAGCTCGAGCGTGCTGCCGGAGAGGAACTTGGCGCCGGGCTGAAGGTTGGCCCGCCCGTCGACGATGCTCGGATCGTGGATGTCGTAGGGCACGTTGACACGCACCCCGCCAGCCTGCTTGACCAGCCGCTCGAGTCCGGTGAAGCGAACGAACGCGACATAATCGATCTGGATCTCGAACGCTTTGCGCACCTTGTCGAGGGCGACATTGCGGCTGCCCTCCCCAGCTCTGCCAACTCCCCAGCGGGCCGACGATAGCGCTCCTACGGGATAGCTGCGAACCACTCCTGCATAAGTGAACGCACCACATCGAGGTGGAGCTCCTGCTTGCTCGTCCCAGGGACGTTGAACGCGTACGTTGACGGCATGAGCACGGCCTGGTGCACGAGCTGCGCGCCGTCGAGCATGTCGAACAAGGCGAGGACGCTGGCCGGATCCGTCGGCAGCGTCGTGTAGAAGTCGTCGGGATTGCTCAGCGTCGCGCTGCGCAGCGCGTCCAGGTTCCCGGCGCTGCCGCGCGAGATGACGCGCTCGATGGCCGCGAACAGGAAGCCCTGTTGGCGTCTTTCGCGCCGCCAGTCGTTGTTGCCCGGGCCGTGCCGGCTGCGGATATAGAGCAATGCCCGCCGGCACGCCGGGGTGCTGGCCCAGTTGATCGGATCGCCGACCGTGTAGCAGACCGGCGCGGAGCTGCCGAGCATGAGCGTCGAGTCGCTCTGGTCGAACTCGGCGCCGTGCTGGCGATCGGTGCGTTCGTCGACGATCTTCGGGTCATAGATGTTGTAGGGCACGGCCACGGGCACGCCGCCGACCTCGTCGACGAGGCGGTCGACGCCGGTGAAACGGATGTAGGCGACATAGTCGATCTGGATGCCGAACGTGTACTCGAACGAGGTGCGCATGTGGTCGAGCGCTGCCTCGCGCGTGCCGTAGATCTCCTTGAAGTGCTTGAACAGCCCGTTGACCTTGGGTTGGAAGATCTCGGTCGGCGAGATCGGGACGTTGCCCACGTCGCGCGGCAGGCTGACGGCGGATACCTGTTTCTGGTCGTCGATGGTCACGAGCATCATCGCGTCGGTCCGCTCGCCGGTGCCGGCCAGCCGCGGACGCCAGTCAGAGCCGACGAGCAGCACGGTCAGGCGGCCGTCACTGCCCTTGTCGATCTGTCCCGGCGCGACCGTGTGGAGCGTCTGCGCGAGGGGCTGAATGAGGTTGCTCGCGAGCTCGAGCCACGGCCACGGGCTGAAGTTGAACGCGGCGCTGCTGACCGGACCGGCCAGGCCGCCCGGGCCGGCGGTGATCAGAGCGAGCAACAGGGCCACGAGCCACAGGGCACGCGGCCGGCGCTGGAGCATCACGACCTCGAGAGGGGCTGCTTACCCCGGCGACGCAGCCTTTCGCGCAACATCCATGTGAAGAACGGCGGATCGTCGACGAACACGCGCCGGCCGATGCGCTTCGGGTCACGCAGCATGCGAAACGCCCATTCCAGGCCGACCCGCGTCATCCAGTGCGGCGCCGCCGGCACTCGTCCGCCCAGGATGTCGATCGTCTGGCCGATGCCGAGCATGACCGCCTGGGGCATGTCGGCCTGGTGACGGGCCATCCATGTCTCCTGCTTCGGCGCGCCGAAGCCGACGAGCACGATGCGCGGGTCGGCGGCCTTGAGCTTCGCCGTGGCCTCATCGTCGGCTGGGCCGCCGACCGCGAAGCCCATCGGCGGGCTGACCGCGGCCACGATGTTGCCGCCCAGCGCGCGCAGGCGCTCGGTTGCCTTCTCGGGCGCATCGTCGCGGCCACCGATCATGGCGATCGGCGGGCAGTCCGGCGCCGTCCTGCGCACGATCGCCTCGGGCAGCAGTCGCCCATGCACCGCTTCGCGTATTGGTGTGCCGGCCAACCGCGAGCCGTAGATCAGACCCATTCCGTCGGGAACGCGCAGGCGCGCGCCCATCATCAGCGCCCGGAACTGGGGGTCGCGCTTGGCCCGAACTAGGTGGTCGATGTTCGGCGTCGATACATATCCGCCGCTGCCGTTGCGCGCCCAGCTGATGATCAGCTCGACGGCTTCGTCGAACGACACGTCGTGCACCGTCACGCCGGCCTCGCGGATGGGGATCTCGCGTAGCGTCACGTGGCACTCCACGCCGACAGGTCGCGTCCGATCAACAGGCCCAGCTCACTGACCATGGGCGCGAACTCTACCGTCAGCTGTCGGCGCAGCTCGGGATCCATCTTCTGCCGTTGCGCTTTCGTGCTGTTGGCGGACACGAGAACGTCGCGCAACCTGTGCATCACCGGCACACTGCGCAGCCGGCCGAAGACACGGCGCATGGGTCCGCGCGGCGCGAAGATCAGCTTCTGCATCGTCCCGGAGCGCGGCTTCTTGTTCGGGTTGTAGATGGACAGGTCGACCTCGAACGTGGGATCGACGCCCAGGAACTCGAGGCACGCCCGGTAGACCGCGCGCGGGTCGGCAACGAGGTCGTCGAAGACGATGAAGTGCACGTGCTCCTGGCCGAAGACGTCGAGGTAGCGCTTGACCTGATCTGGGAACTGGACGCTATGGCGGTAGTAGAGCGCCTCCGGTCGGATGGCGTCGGCGGGGAGTCGGCGGCCGGCGCGTCGGTCGTCCTCGGCGGCCAGAGCCTGCGCGAAGTCGGTCAGATCCTCGCGCTGATTGAAGACTAGCTGGCTGTGCTGGCTGTACATCACGTCGACCGGGCTGCGCAGCATGACGATCGCCCGCGCGTCGGCATCGAAGTCGTGGATCTCGTGCGCCGCCGTCTGCGAGTACAGGTACCACGGCGACGCCTCGCCGGCGTGCTGGTCCGGCTCGGCGCCCTTGAACAACGCGAGGTACTCGTCCTCCGTCATGCGCCGGTAGCGCGGCGTCAGGTCCTGGCCGAAATACATCGGCTCCTTGGGCACGCTCATGAAGATCTGGGGGTGCGCGCGCAGGTACTCGTACAGCGCCGTCGTGCCCGCCTTGAACGCCCCGACGATGAAGAAGTCCGGCCGCTTCCCGTCAGTTGTTGGCTGGGTCGACCTTATGCGGGTTCTGGCACCGATTTGACGCCTCGATACGGGAACTTCACGCTCAGGTGTCGCCGCGGAAGCGCCCAAAACAGGCCCCGGAGCCGCGTAAGGACGACCCACCGGACAAATGACGGAAAGTCCGGTCCGCGGACGGGTTAGTGCTGGCCTGGCGGACAAATGACGGGTTGTCGGAGCTACGAGGGGCTGGCCGGGACCACGGCCCGTGGTTCGGGAGAAGCCGCTGGTAGCTCGAGCCACGAGGACAGGTCGCGCTCGATGAGCTTGCCCAGGCGCTCGATCTCCGGTGTGTATTCCTCGATCAGCTGGCGGCGCAGCGCGGGGTCCATCGGCGGCCGCGGCTTGGCCTCGCTGTTCATCTCGAGCATCCGCGTGCGTATCGAGCGCACGAGTGGGAAGCGGCGCAGGAACGGCGCCAGCGGCAGGAGCACCTTGGGCGCGAAGATGAGCCGCTGGACGAGCGGCGAGCGCACCTTGCGATTCTCGTTCGACCTGGGTGGCGCGGCCGCGAGCGACGGGTCGACACCCAGGAATTCGAGCGCGCCACGGACGAGGCCGGCACCGTCACGGCGCATGTCGTCGGTCAGCATCACGTGCACCCGCTCGCGGCCGAAGACCTCGAAGTAGCGCTCGAGCTGCTCGGCGAAGTGGACGCTGTGGCGGTAGAACAGGTTCTCGACGTTGATTGGCCCGGGCGGCAGACGCTTGCCCGCGCGGCGGTCCGGCTCAGCGGCAAGCGCGTCGGCGAAGTCGGGGATGTCCTCGATCACGTTGAAGATGAGCTGGTTGTGCTGGGCGTACATGACGTCGACCGGGTTACGCAGCACGACCATGATCTGGGCCTCGGGTGAGAAGGCCTTGATCTCTTTCGCCGCGCTCTCCGAGTACAGGTACCAGGTGCTCGCCTCGCCCACGCGCTGGCCCGGCTTGGCGCCCCTGAACAGGCGCAGGTAGTCATCGAGGCTCATCCGCCCGTAGCGCCGCGTCAGGTCGTCGCCGAAGTAGAGCGGCTCCTTGTGAAAGGGCATGAAGATCTGCGGGTGCCGGCGGAGCTGGTCATAGAGGGCAGTGCTGCCACTCTTGAACGCGCCGACGACGAAGAAATCTGGTCGCGGCATCGCGCTGAAGGATAGCGCTGGGCTCCGCTGCGTCTCCGATCCGGACCCCCAGAGACTGACAACGGCGACGAGCCCATCGTCGCCAACTCCTGACCGATGCCGACGCCCAACCACGTGGCCAATTAACCGCGGATTAATGTGTCCCACGGGAACGTACTCATTGCGGCGCACGCGCGCGGCTGGCGTGGTCGTGTCGTCTGCACATCGGCCACCTGATCAGGCGAAGGATGCGAACTCATTGGAAGTAGGCAAATCCGGGTCGCTACCCTCGGCGCCACCCTTGGACATCACGGTCATAGTCCCCATGCACAACTCCCGCGAGACGATAGGTAAGGCACTCGCATCGATTGCGGCCCAGACACGCCCGCCAGCACGCGTCATCGTTGTGGACGACGCGTCGAGCGACGATTCGGTCGATGTGGCCAAGCAATGCGACGTAGCCCACCTCGAGGTCGTCAAGCTCGAAACCAACCGCGGCCCCGGCGGTGCACGCAACGTGGGCGCGAGTCAGGCGACGACCGGTTGGCTGGCGTTCCTTGATGCGGACGACGAATGGGACTCGGCGTTTCTCGAGGAGGTGTCAGCGGCCGTTGCCTCAGCCAACGCCGACTTCGCGGGGACCGGTGGAGTCCGCCATTGGGTTCATCGTCCGCCGACCGTGCGCCTGATCGACGCGCCCGCAGAAGGCGCCGACCGGACGGCGGACTTCTGGCGCATCGCGCGCAGGTTCCTGCCCATCTATCCCTCCTGCGCGTTCATCAGGCGGACGCTGTTCGCAACGGTCGGCGGCTTCCCTGAAGACATGCGCTACGGAGAGGACGTGACGCTGTTTGCCCGGCTTTGGCTGGAGGGGCGCTTCGCCTTCGTAAACCGGCCCCTTTACGAGTCGGGACAGTTCCGAGGCGGACTCTCCGCCGGACCGCGGAGTTATGGGGACACGTGGCTGTTCACCGTCAGGCTCGGCGCAACCCTCGGCCGGGCAATCGTTCGTCGCAAGCCCGGCACGTGGTTGTTCGTAGGTACGTACGGACGGCTCGTGATCCGCCGCCACATTGCCTGGCTCGCGCGGCGCTTTCGGCGCCATCGATGAGCGCGCGCGACTACGCGCTGCTTGCGCCGCTGACGGCCTGCCGACCGACGATCGTGCTCGATGCAGCGCTCGGCTCCTCCTGGAGGGCCAGGGCGACCGCACCCAGCGACGTGCCCAGCAGCGGCCAGAAGAGCTCCATGA
>Ga0209014_10000162_pt1 | contig 36400 bp, 26 predicted proteins | sample BarGraNGADG00212_FD_184491 | JGI IMG/M metagenome (GOLD analysis project Ga0209014, IMG submission 184491) | Arctic peat soil microbial communities from Barrow, Alaska - Barrow Graham LP Ref core NGADG0002-212 (SPAdes) (version 2) | ecosystem: Environmental > Terrestrial > Soil > Wetlands >...
CGCGACAGTCGCTGTCTAACGTGCAACGCTTGCTCGCCGAGGCTGGCGCGAGCATGAGCGACGTGGTCAGCGTGATCATCTATCTCGCCGATGTGGATGACTGGGCGACGATGAATTCTGTGTACACCGACTTTTTCACCGCTCCCTTTCCAAGCCGAACGGCGGTTGGAGTGGAGCTTCGTGGCATTCTCGTGGAAATCAGCGCCGTCGCATACGTCGGCGCTTAACGATTGGCGAAAAGGGACGTCTTCCAGTGTGGGAGCGCGATGGTGCGCTCCGACTCACAGGAGGAACGATGCACAAATCTCGTGTAATTGCACTCGTCGTCGCGTCAATCGTGTCGACTGCTGCTTTCGCAGGCGCTCAGTCCGCTACACCGGACACGGTGGCTTCCGCTCGTGCCGGTCGGGTAGCCAAGGCTGGGAAGGGACCTGGCGGACCACTTCGCGGAGTGAAGCTCAGCGCGGCGGAGAAGACGAAGGTCAAGGAGATTCGTGGCAGCTATCGCCCGCAGGCGAAGGCGCTGCATGAGTCGCTGATGCCCGCCATGCAGGAAGCTCGGGCTGCACGACAGAAGGGCGACACCGCCACCATGCGTGCCGTGCTGGAGCGTACGAAGGGCGACCGCGCAAAGCTGCGGGCGCTGATGGAGCGGCAGAAGACAGACGTTCGCGCGGCACTCTCGCCGGAGCATCAGAAGCAGTTCGACGCCAACGTGCAGCAGGCGAGTCAGCGCCGCGCCGCGATGGCGAAGAAGGGCAGAGGCAACCACGCGAAGTTGCACCGTGGCGGCCGTGGTCTCGGATTCGGCGAGCGGCTTCCCAACGCCTGATCGGGTGCAATTGTAGTCATGGATAGCGAGGGAAAGTGTTGGGCGCTGGTGGGGCGCACTTCACGAACCTGAGCGATCACGGATGGGTCGATGGCAACGCCATCGGCCCATTTGTGCGTATACTGAGAGACGCGCCAACCCGACCTGGCGCGCTGTTCGCCCCCACCTTCGAGGCCTCGATGTATTCCACCGCACGTGCGGCGCTCCTGCTCGCCGTCAGCGCCGCGCCAGCTGTCGCGCAACAGACCACGACACCGCGCGCATTCCAGCTCGCCGACTGGTACAAGCTCACCACGCTGAGCTCGCCCGCTACCTCGCCCTCCGGCGACAAAGTTGCCTTCACGGTCACCACGGTGCGCGAGTCGGAGAACAAGCGCCACAGCGAGGTGTGGGTCGTCCCCACATCGGGTGGCGAGCCGCAGCGTTTCACGTCCCCGAGCACCGAGAGTAGCGCACCACGCTGGTCGCCCGATGGCCGTTATCTGTTCTTCACCTCCTTGCGCACTGGTGGAAAGGGGAACACCTGGGCAATTCGCATGGATCAGCCGAGCGGAGAGGCGACGCAACTCGAAAAATATCCGGCGGGTTCCACGCCCAGCGATCATCGCTTTGCCGTTTGGGCAGACGCGGATTCCGCCCCCGCGGCCGACTCGACCAGGATGAAGGACGACCCGTTCGACAAGATGCAGCCGATGGCACGGCCGCCGTACGGCGCCATCACGAAGCCGACGAGCGCCGCGCGCTTCGATGGCCGACACATCACGGACATGCGCTTCAAGTCGAACGATCGCGGCTACGTTCCGTCCCCAAAGGAGGCGCGCGTCTATCGTCCCTCGCAGCTCTGGATGCAGAGCTTCGACGGCTCGGCGAAGAAGCGCCTCACCAATACCGCATATTCGCGTCGGAACGCGAGCGTCAGCCCCGATGGCCGCTGGATCGCCTTCATCGCGGACGTCGAGCTTCGTCCCGATTCCGTCGTGGAGCATGAGCGCGATTCACTCGCCTTTCTCCCGTACGACGCGAAGCGCGACGAGGCACAGCGCAATGACGCCGATATTTTTCTGATGTCAATTGACGGCGGCGCTCCGCGGCGCGTTGCGCGCTGGATGGGCAGCGAGAACGATCTCACCTGGTCTCCGGACTCGAAGCGGCTCGCCTTCATCGGCCGTGCGACGCGCACCGCGTCGGCCAGGATCTACATCGTCGATCCCGCGGGTGGCACGCCGGACAACGTGCTCGCGTCGTCGTTCAAGTATGAGCCGTCGGGAATGGATTGGCTGCCGGACGGCAGCATCCAGTTCAACGCCGACGTCGGCGGCAGCAGCGGCCTGTTCCGGTTGAACACCGAAACGAAGCAGGCGATACAACTGCTCGGCGGACGTCGCAAGATGAGTGGCTTCAGCTACGACGCGGCAGGAAAGCGCGTCGCCTACATCTCGACCAGCACGACAAAGCCTGTTGAGCTTTACATCGCGGACGCTAATGGCAGCAATGAACGGAAGCTCACCACCTTCAATGACCGGCTCGCAACCGAGGTTGCGTTCAGCGACGCGGAGCGCTTCACGTACAAGTCGGTTGGCGGCATGGAGATCGAAGGCTGGCTGATGAAGCCGTACGGATACGTCGTGGGCAAGAAGTATCCGGTCGTGCTGTACATCCACGGCGGACCGCACTCGCAGTACGGCGAAGGCTGGTTCGACGAGACGCAAAATCTCGCGGCGCAGGGCATGTACGTGCTGTACACGAATCCGCGCGGCTCGAGCGGCTATGGCGCGGACTTCACCTTCTCCACCCGCGGCCGGTGGGGGGCGGAGGACTATCAGGATCTCATGAAGGCGGTGGACCTCGTCTCGACGCGCGCCGATGTCGACTCCACACGCATGGGTGTCACTGGCGGATCATATGGCGGCTTCATGACGGCGTGGGTCACCACGAAGACCAACCGCTTCAAGGCGGCGCAGACCGACCGCATGATCAGCGACTGGACGTACTGGTACGGCGCATCCGACGCGCAGGGGCTCACCGAGTTCGAGTTCTACGGCAAGCCGTGGGACAACTTCAAGATGTACGACGAGCTCTCGCCCATCCGTCACGTCACGAAAGTGCGCACGCCGACGCTGATGGTGCAGTCGGAGGACGACTTCCGCACGCCGATGGGGAATGCGGAGCTCTGGTTCATCGCCCTGAAGAAGCAGAACGTGCCGGTGGAGCTCGTGCGCTATCCGCGGTCGACGCACGAGCTGTCGCGCGCGGGAGAGCCGTGGCTGCTGGTCGATCGCCTCGGTCGGCTGCGGCAATGGTTCGGATACTGGTTACAGGGAGACGCCAAGTCTTCGACGACAGCGACCCGCTAACGTTGCTGTCCGCGATTGGCACGACTCGTGACTGAGCTTCGTGCATGAAACCAAGTCATGCTGGGTTCCTCGCCACCGCTCTCGCGATGGCCTTGGCGTGCGGCGATCGCGCGCGCACTCAAGGCCATCGCGAGAGCGGTGGCGACGTCGACCTCTCGCACGCGAGCCTGGCGCCGTCCCTGCAAGGCGATCCCCTCGCCCAGCGTGCGGACTCTCTCGTCCGCGCAGGACGACCCTGGCGTGCCACGTCGCTGCTCTCGGTGCGGCTCGCGTCTCCCGAAACAGCAACCCCGGAACTGCGTCTCGCCGGTGCACGCGCCGCCGCCGGCTGGGAAGGTTGGAGCGAAGTCGAGCGCCTACTGCGTGGCGCAACCTGGCTCGATCGACAGTTCGGTGGGGAAGGGCGCGAGCTTCTCGCGAGGAGCGGGCTCGAGCGCGGCACGGACGCACTCGCCGACGCCACGCTCGCCCTTACTGACGCGACCGGCGACGCAAGCCGCGTGACTCGTCGCGTCCTGCTTGCTCGCGCGTACGACCGCGCCAATTCACGCGATAGCGCGGCGGCGCACTACCTCGCCGCTGCGGCGCGTCTTCCGCGCGTCGCTGACTGGCTGCGCCTTCGCGCTGCGGGAGTGACGGGCGACAGTGCCGCACGCGCCGTGCTCTACGCGCGAGTGACAAGTGCGGCGGCACGCGCGCGCATTGCCGCCACCGATGCGCAGGCGCGCGAGCGCGACGGCGATCTCGCCGGCGCGGCGCGCGCCTTTCGTCGTGCCGGCGACGAGGGCTCAGCATTTCGCGTCGAGGCGCTCGCGGCGCGCGACGATGCCGCTCAGTCCGCGCTCGTGCAGCGGATCGTGAGCTTTCTTCAGCGGTCTCCGAACAACGCTGAAGCGCGTCAGACGCTCGAAGTGCTCGACAAGCTCGGTCCGCTACCTCCGCGCAACGAGCTCGTCGTCGCACGCGCGGCGGCAGCGGCGGGCGTGCCAGCTCGAGCCGTCGCCGGCTTCGCGCGCGCAGCGGCTGCGTCGCCGCTCTCTCCGGCCGACCGGATGAGCTATGCCGCCGCGCTCGCACGCGCGGGCAAGCCGGCCGAAGCACTGCGCGTCTACACCACGATCACCGAAGACGCCGCGCTTGCGCCTCTCGCCGAGTATCAGCGCGGGCGTCTGCTTGTGCAAACGGGTGATGGAGCGTCCGGGCGCTCGGCATTGCGGGCCGTGGCGCAGCAGCACGCCGCCATTCGCGAGGTTGCGGCGCCCGCGCTCCTCCTGCTCGCCGACCTTCAGATAGATGACGGAGACCTCGCCGGCGCGTCGCAATCATTGAATCAGCTCATCACGCGATATCCCACCGCACCACAGGCCCCGCTCGCGCGTTTCCGCTCTGGCTTGCTGGACTGGGCGACGTCTCCAGCCGTCGCGGCAGTCGCATTCGACTCGCTCGCCGCCCTTCACCCGTCCGATGAGGAAGCCGTTGCGGCGCGCTACTGGGCAGGGCGAGCGTACGAGAAGGCAGGCAAGAAGAGCGAAGCAGAGTCGCGCTGGCAAGCGATCATCCGCTCGGCGCCGCTCAGCTACTACGCCATGCGCGCCGCGGAGCGGCTGCACACGAACACATGGACGCCACCGGCAGGCGGCGACACCGCCGTGCACGTCGCCGGGGTGGACAGTGCGGTGCAACGGATCGGAGTGCTGCGCAAACTGGGGATGGACGTCGAAGCGCGCTTTGAGATCGACGCACTGGCTGACCGCGCCGAGCGAGCTTCCATGGAGGCACCTGCTGTCGCTCAGGCGCTACTCGAGGTCGGTGAGCCGTCGCGTGGTCTCCGGGTCGCGCTGGCGGCCATCGATCGCGGTAATTCGGCGCGTTCGCTCTATCGCGTCGCGTATCCGGTGTTGCACAGCGATGCGCTCGTCGAAGAGGCGAAGAAGAATGGTCTCGATCCCGCGATCGTCGCCGGACTGATACGGCAAGAGTCGAGTTGGAATCCGCGCGCAGTCTCCCCCGCGGCCGCGCGCGGCCTCATGCAGCTGCTGCCCAGCGTCGGCGCTTCCATCGCGGCGAGCCACAAATATCCACTCTGGAATCCGGCCCTCCTCTTCGATCCCGACGTGAGCATCGAGCTCGGCACCGCGCACCTCTCGTCGAGTCTGCGGCGCGATACCCCGCCCGAGCGCGCGCTCGCCGCGTACAACGCAGGCGCATCGCGCGTCACGCGCTGGCTGCGCCGTCCGGGCGCGGATGACCCCGAGTTGTTCACCGAGTGGATCCCGTTCACCGAGACGCGTGACTATGTGCGTCTGGTGTTGCGCAACGCTGCCGTCTACCGCGCTCTGTATCAGCTGCAATAGTGGCGTGCTTGTCGTCCTGAGCGCAGCGAAGGACCTGCTCTTCGCTGGAGGAAAAGCAGGTCCTTCGCTGCGCTCAGGACGACAAACTCTTAGGGGCTGGCGAAACTCCGCGCCGTCGGCGCCCTACCATCCCGGTGCCAACTGAATCCCGTACACCCAGTTCTTGCCCGGCCGCTGGAACGGATGCGCCCAGTACGCCTCGATGACTGCGTATCCGAGCAGATTCACGCGCGCCGAGAGGCCGGCGCTGACCACGGGGATACGGAGTGTCGCTTGATTGGTGCTCAACGTCGGACCGTCCGTGCCGGTCCACGCTTCGCCGGCATCCACGAAGGGCGACAAGGTCAGTGGGAGATACGGGAAGTTGAACAGGCCGTACTCCGGCACGCCCAGCACGGGAATGCGAATCTCCGCGCTCACAACCGCGAGCCGGCTGCCGAGCAACCGGAGATAGGTCTGGCCTTCGTTCGCATCCAACGAGCCGTAACTGTAGCCGCGCATCAGCGTCTCTTCGCCGAGGAAGAGGGGATACATGTGCAAGGAGTCTTCGCTGCTTCGTCCGTACCGTCCGTAGTGCAGACCGCGGAACGCAAAGGTGATCGGGCGCGCGAAGAAATACCTCCGATAATCGGCGAGCAGCGCATTGTAGGTGAGTGTTCCGACAGTCGGTGCAACCTCGAGGCGGTAGCGCTCACCCTGAATGGGATTCGTGAAGGCGGAGTACGACGCGTCTCCAACGTACGCCATCGAGCCGGACGCGTAATAGACCGGATCGTATGACTGACCGGTCTGACTCGACTGAGTGACCGGATTGCCGAAGCTGTCGTACAGAGTGCTCAGAATCTGCGTGCTGTATCCGACGCGCGTTGCGTTGGCCCCGAACTCGATACGTCGCGTCGTTGAGAATGGGTACGCCGTGCTGATTCCTGCCTGATCGAGGAAGACGCGCTGCAGGATGAGATCCTGCTGGACGAGACCATTCGCTGCCTGCGGATTTCCGTAATAGCCGTACTGATACGGGATATGCGCGATCGACGCGCCCCAGTTCCAGCGATTCTTCAGATTTGCGTATTGGATCTGTCCGCCGATGTCCTGCACGGTGCCGTTCGCCTGAACGGCCACACCGATCTGCCGATCGCTGAGCTGGTCGCCGAAGAGGAACGAGACGCCGCCGGACACTCCGGTGCCGAACGGTCCGCCGGCCGATACCCCGAGCGCTGGCTGGCCAACCGCGTCGAGCGAAAAGCTGGAGTGATACGGAGCGACGTTGAACTCACCGCCCGTCGCGAGCCCCGTGAGCGGATCCTTCAGGTAGTTCGTCACCGTTGCGCGACCGGGCGTGTCGCCCGGCGGCAGGACGCCCGCCGATGCCACCGACGCTCCCGGCGTCATCGGCTCGCCGCGCGTACGCGATGAGTCGAGCGCATACACGGCATAACCCTGATCCTCGAACACCGAGAACAGCATGCGGCCACTCGACGGCGCGACGCTGAGCGCGGGCGACGTGGCCGTGATGCCGCTCACTCCCGTCGAGAGCCGAGTCACGCGGAACACCGCGCCACTCGCCATCTCGAGGCGATAGATGTCGCAGAAGCCGTCCTGATCACTGATGAAGAACAGGCTCTTGCCATCCGGTGAATACTGCGGATTGAGATGCTTCCCATGCGCGAAGGGCGAGTAGACGCTGATCCGGCCGCTCGCGACATCGATCGTCGCCAGCTGCAAGTCGGAGAAGGTCATCGTCTCGAAGTTCGTGGACGGTCCGCGATCGCTGGAGAATGCAAGCGTCTTTCCATCGGGCGACCAGGTCGGCTGAATGTCGCCGTAACGATCGTTCATGAGCTGACGCACCGTGCCGGCCGCGATGTCGAGCAGATAGAGATCGGCGAGTCCGCCCTGCTGGCCGGAGAAGGCGATCGTCTGGCCATCCGGCGACCACGCGATGTTCGAGATCGCTCCCACGCCTGGCACGCGTATGCGACGTTCGATGTTGGCCGAGTTCACGTCGAGAATGGCGATCTCGTGGTTGCCCTCGGACTGCGCGATGAAGGCAAACTTCGCATTGTCCGGCGACCACGCACCCGACGACGAAATGAACGTGATCGCGTCGAAGTGCGAGTTGCTCGTTGGACCCGCAAGCTTCTTGATCACGCGACCGGTCTGCGCATCCGCGACGAACAACTCGATCTCGAACAGCCCGCGCCGCGCGAAGAAGGCCACGAGCTTGCCGTCAGGGCTCACCTGCGGCGCGAGATTCATCTCGCCGCTCTTGCGATTGCTTTGCAGGATGGGATCGCCGGCCTGGTTCGGACGCGTGCGACCCTCGAGCACCGGGAGATACGCGCGCCGCGTCGACGCAATCCAGTCCTTCGACAGCGAGTCGGTGGAGATGCCGAGCACGCGCCGGATGCCATCCTCGAAGCCGACGCGCAGCGACGTGCGGTAGACGTCGACGACCGCGCGATCGCCCCAGCGTCCGCCCACGTATGCCCAGAGCGCCTGACCGTAACGATACGGGAAGAAGCGGGGATCGGTGTTGAGCTGGTGAATGGTCGGTAGCTTCTCGCGTTCGGCGGCGTCGCGCAGCCACATGGCCGTGAGCGGATTGTCACGTCCGAGCGAGAAGTATTCGGCCATTCCCTCGATCAACCAGAGCGGAAGAGTGTTCAGTCGCTGCAGTCCGCCAGGTCCTGCTTCGGCGACGCTGTACTGGAATACGTGCACCAGCTCGTGGCCGAGCACGTGATCGTTGTCCGCGTAGATGCCGGTGAACGGCATCACCACGCGCGTGCGCAGTCCCTCGGTCACACCGCCCGTGCCCTCCGAGAGCTCCTCACCGACGACATTCGTCTGCTGGAAGTCCGGCTGATCGGCGTAGAACACCACCGACTTGCGATCGAAGGTGTGACGGAAACTGTCGGAGTGCCGCGCGTACCAGCGCTCAGCGAGGCGGCCGGCGTCGTGGACGACGAGCGACTCCGCTGGATAGAAGTAGAGATCGAAGTGCGGCGTCCGCAGGATGCGGAAGTCGAAATGCTCGTACTGGACTTTGTTGCGGCCGAAGTACTGTGCTGCCCCGCTGCCAGGGAGTCCGATGAGAAGCGCACCCAGAAACGCGAGCAGCGTGACGGGGCGAGAAGCGAAGCGGATCATCATTCAGTCCCGCGGTCGAACCGCACCTGAGGGTCGTATACGCGTCGCCGCATCAGCGGCGTCGCCCTGTTGCTGTTGGGCAAAGTTGGTGCCCCGTGTAAAAGCCTCTACCGCCGGCCGTTTTCTACCCCTGCCGCGACCCGGCCCGCGACTGGCGGTGCACGAGCTAGCCTCGAGTCCGCTCCCTGTAACCTCTGTGGGCGCACATCGGTACACAAGCTGTTGCCTGACCACCGAGGAGGACGCAATATGGAGACACCATGCGCACGCCTCCCCCTGTATTGCCTGAGGGTGAAGAAGATTCACCCGGCTATCAAAGGACCTGGTTCGACCGGGCCGGTCCGGATGCGTGGCTTCGCCTCAGGGCGGGTGGCTATGGCCTACTCGTTACCGGAATCACATTCGGGGTGCTGCTGTTGCTATCGCTGCTTGGCGGCGTGCCTTCATTCGGGGTGCTGGTCGGTTTTCTTCTCTTTGCCGGGCTCGCGGGAACGGTGACGGCCTACGTGGGGGCAAAGTTGGGCGACGGCGCGGGAGCGGTCATGAAGAGCTTCATCCAACCGTCGGGAAATTCCACGCCCTACGAGCAGACGTTCTCGTACCAGGAAGCGATGATCATGCGAGGCGACATGGCCGGCGCACTGGAGTCGTACGAGGCGATCATCGCCGAGCAACCGGGCCTGGTCGCAGCGAGGCTGCGCGCCGCCGAGCACTATGCCAAGGGAAACCGCAATCCGAAGCGCGCCGCCGAGCTCTTTCGCGAAGTCCGCGACCTCCCTGGCGTGCCTGTTCGCGATGCCATCTACTCCTCCAGTCGGCTGGTCGATCTCTATGGCGGGCCGCTCGCTGAACCCAGCCGCGCGGTCGTGGAGCTGCGCTGGATCATCGAGCACTATCCCGGTTCCGACGTGGCCAGGCACGCCCGGACCGCGCTGCCGGCCCTGAAAGCACGCCTCGAGAGCGAACGGCGGATGTGAGCGCGCACGCTCAATCGAACGAGTCGGGCCGGCGTTGGCGCTTGGTGTCACCGCGCTTCTTCTTTTCGCTGAGGCGAGCTTCCTTCGCACCGCGCGACGGCTTCGTCGTCTTTCGTCGCTTCTGAACGACCAGCGCCCCCTTCAGCAGCTCGATGAGTCGCTTTTCGGCCGCCTCTCGGTTCTGGATCTGGCTCCTCCGAGCGCTCGACACGACGCGAATCCACCCCTCGCTATCGATGCGCGACGCGAGCTTCTCGGCGACGCGGGAGCGGGCTTCCTCGTCAAGCGCAGTCGTCGTCCACACGTTCCACAGCAGCTCGATCCTGGTCGACGATGTGTTCACATGCTGTCCGCCGGCGCCCCCCGCTCGGCTCGCCCTATAGCTTAGCTCGCTGCGCGGAATGATCGTCGTGCCGGAGAGCTCCAGCCCATCCTCTGATCCCATGCGTAACCCCGTGCAGTACGAGTCGTCCATGCCAGTGTAGTATGGCAGAATGCCAGAAAAACCGAGTGTGCCGCACTCGGGCACTTTGCGAGACCACTATTTGCGCCTTCTCGAAATAAAGACCGCGCCCGATTCACGAACCATCTTCCTCGATCCAGCGCGTCTCATGCGCTGGGTCTACGTCGCGAGACTCTCCATCGCGTCGGCGATCTTCATCGCCGCGGTCATCGCCTCGCTGAAGGGTCCGCTCCAGGACACCGGACAGCTCCTCGTCGTCTCGGTGACCTTTCTCGTCACCTTTGCCGTCACCGCAGCCTCCGCCTTCTATAGCAGGCTGAGGAAACTCCAGCTTCGCCCCAACTTCTACTACCTCCAGTCCGTTTTCGACCTCCTGCTCGTCACGGCGGTCGTGCACCTGACTCGAGACCCGCCCACCGGCGCCTCGCAGTTCGCCGCGCTGTACATCCTCGTCATTGCCACCGCCTCGCTTCTTCTGCCCGCGAATGGCGGACTGCTCATCGCGTTGTTCGGTGATGTTCTATATGTAGCCGACTCCATCTGGAGCATCGACTCTGCCTTCACCGCCGACGTGTGGTGGCAGCTCGGCGTCTTCGGCTTCGTCGCCCTCGGCAGCGCCTATCTCAGTGGCAAGCTGCAGGAAGCGCGCAGCGGAACCGAAGATCAGTTGGCACACGCGCGACTCCAGGCCGCCGACATCCTCTTCAACATTCGAAGCGGGGTGCTCACGATCGACGAAACCGGCCGCCTCCTCTACGCGAATCCAATGGCCGAGCAGCTCCTCGGCGTCGATCTCGAGGAGTTCATCGGGAAACCGGTGCTCGAGGAGATTCGCCGCATCGCCTCCGAGCTTGCCGACGCACTCGAGCGTTCCGTGCAGAACCGCTCACGCACGACGCGCGCCGAAGGAATCATCGCGACAGTGGAGAAGCGCTTTCCCATCGGCGTGACGACGACCTACACCGACGGCGACGGGCTGCGCACCGACCGGACCGCCACGGCGATCTTCCAGGACATCTCCGACCAGAAGCGCCTCGACACGCTGCGTTTGCGCGCCGAGCGGCTCGAGGGCATCGCGGAGCTCTCGGCTTCGCTGGCACACGAGATCAAGAACCCCCTCGCCTCGATTCGCAGCGCGGTCGAGCAGCTTTCGCGGTCGCCATTCTCCGGCGCGGACGAGCGCACCCTCGCGCATCTCGTGATGCGTGAGTCGGATCGGTTGAGCCGGCTCCTCTCCGAATTTCTCGACTTCGCCCGCGTGCGCGTGGCGCGCCTCGAGCCGCTCGATCTGGCCACACTGGTCACCGGTACGGTGCGCCTGGCGCTGTCGCATCCGGATCGCGATCAGGGCGTCGCAATCGTCGCGCACATCGAGCCCGGGCAGTTCGTCATCGAAGGCGACGACGACCTGCTGCATCGCGCCGTGTTCAACCTGTTGCTCAACGCCATTCAGGCGTCCCCTCCGAACGGCGAGGTACGCCTGGACGTTTCGGCACCGACACCCGAGCAAATTGGCTCGGAGAGCAGCTTTCCACACGGAGCGGTGGCGATCAGCGTGAGCGATTCCGGCCCGGGCATTCCGCCCGGCATCCGCGACCGTCTTTTCGATCCCTTCTTCACTACCAAGCCCGATGGCAGCGGACTCGGGCTCGCCGTCGTCCAGCGGGCCATCGACGCGCACCGCGGCCTCGTCCTGCTGGACAGCGGTCCGGCGGGCACGCGCTTCACCATCATCCTGCCGTGCCTGCCCCGCCCACTGCGGAGCGAGCAGACGCCGATCTCCTCACACACACCCGTTTTCACGTGAGCGCCAATCGCATCCCCTCCGTGCTCGTCGTCGACGATGAGCAGGGCATTCTCGAATCGCTCGGCATTCTTCTGCGCAACGCCGGCTTCAACACCTACACCGCGCGAGGCGGACGGGCAGGACTCGAGCAGCTCGCCTCCGTTCAGCCCGACATCGTGCTGACGGATGTCCGCATGCCCGGCGTGGGAGGCGTCGAGATCCTCGCCGCGACGCGGCAGCAGAACTCCGACACGCCGGTCATCCTGATGACGGCGCAGGCGACATTGGAGTCGGCGATGCAGGCCGTGAACGAGGGCGCCTTCTATTACATCCAGAAGCCATTTCGCAACGACGAGCTGCTGGCCATTCTCACGCGCGCGGCGGAGCATCGCGAGCTGCGCGTCGAGAACAGATCGCTCAAGCAGGAGATCAAGCGTCGCGAAGGACCGAGCGGCTCGCGCCCCGTGGGCAACAGCCAGAGCTGGCTCGAGGTGCTGCGCCTTGCCGAGACGGTCGCGCCCACCGAGTCCACCGTGCTCATTCAGGGCGAGTCGGGCACCGGCAAGGAGGTCATCGCGCGCTACATCCACGATCTCTCCGCGCGCTCCGATCGCAGCTTCGCGTCCATCAACTGCGGCGCGCTGCCGGAAAGCCTGCTCGAGAGCGAACTGTTTGGTCACGTGAAGGGCTCGTTCACCGGCGCCATCAAGGACAAGAGCGGACTGTTCACCGCGGCGGCGAAGGGCACGTTCTTCCTCGACGAGATCGGAGAGACGACGCCGGCGACACAGGTCAAGCTGCTGCGCGTGCTCCAGCAGCGCGAAGTGATTCCTGTGGGCGGCACGGACCCGCAGCCCATCGACGTACGACTGATCGCCGCGACCAATCGCGACCTGGAGGAGGAGATACGCCGTGGATCGTTTCGCACGGATCTCTACTACCGCCTCAATGTCATCGCGCTGCATCTTCCCACACTTCGCCAGCGCGCCGACGACATTCCGCTTCTCGCCGAGTCTTTCCTCGAACGCAATGCGGAGCTGCGGAAGGAAAAGCGGAAGGCGCTCTCCACGACAACACTGGAAGCGCTCGTGAGCTATACCTGGCCGGGAAACGTGCGCGAGCTGGAGAATGCGCTCGAGCGAGCCGTCATCCTCACCCCGGGTGAGGAGATCGATCCCTCGGCGCTCCCCGAGCGCGTAACGCAGCGCGTGAGCGAGCCACTGGTGGCGGATCGCGCCCCCGCGAACCCGACGATGGAAGCAGTGGAGCGGGCCTACATCATGTGGGTGCTGCAGAGCGAAGGAGGGAACAAGAGCCGCGCCGCTGAGGCGCTTGGCATCGATCCCTCGACGCTTTACCGCAAGCTCTCGCGATACGGCGTGGAGGCATGACGGCTGTCGCGATCGCTGCGACGCCGGTGCGCGCACGAACCGGGTGGGTGCTGCCCGCCCTGGTGATCGTCATCGCGGTAGCCATCGCTCGCTGGGCGACGGTGCCGTATGTCGTCGGCGTCTTTCACGACGACGGGATCTACGCCTTGCTCGCGCGCTCGATCGCGACGGGACAGGGATTTCATTACAGCCATCTCCCCGGCTTGCCCGCGGCCACGCACTATCCGCCACTCTACCCCTTGTTTCTCGCGGCGGCGTGGCGAATCGCGCCGTCCTTTCCGGAGAACGTTTCTTTCCTGCTCGGCCTGAACGCGCTGCTTGTCGGCGTGGCAGCGTTCGGATGGTGGCGCTTTGCCACGATGCGTCTCGCATGGAAGCCCGCGTACGCCGCGGCAGGGGCGCTCGCCGCCACGCTCGCGTTGCCGGTGCTGGCGCTCGCTGGCGCTCTGCTTTCCGAACCTCTCTTCCTCGCGCTGCTCTGGCCGGCGCTCATCCTGAGTGAGCGCGTCGCGGATTCTGCGGACCGCGCTCGCACGCTCGGAGCCGGCGCGCTCATCGGAGCGCTGATGCTGGTGCGGACGCACGCGCTGGCGCTGCTGCTCGCCCTGTTGCTCGTGCTCGCGGTGCGCAGGCGCTGGCGTGACGCGATCGCACTCGGTGCCGCTGCGACGCTCGTGCAGCTTCCGTGGCTGCTCTGGACTCATTGGGCAACGCCACACGTCTCGCCGCCGCTCGAGGGCGCATACGGCTCGTATCTCGGCTGGTTCGCCGCTGGCGTGCGCCATGGTGGCCCGAGCTTCGTGCTCGCCACGATGCGAGTGAATGGCGCCGAGTGCTGGCTGCTGCTCCAGGATCGGCTCGCGTCTGGTTTTCCTGTGCCGGTGCATCAACTCACACTCGCGATCGCACTCGGCGCGATGGCCGTGGGCGCCTGGTCGTTCGCGCGGCGTGCACCCGTGACGATCGTCTTTCTCGCGCTCTATCTGGGCGTCGTGCTCGTGTTTCCATACACGCCCTGGAGATACATGTGGGCGGTGTGGCCGCTCATCGCACTCCTCGTCATGGAAGGAGTGCGTGCGTCGTGGAGCCTCGCGCGAAGGTGGCGAGTTGCGGTCGCGATCGGCGCTGCCTTGCTCGCGCTCGCCTTTCTGCGCACCGAGCTTCACGGGTACGCCATGCGCGCCTGGCGCGTGCCGGCTCGTCAGGCCAGCGCGCAGATCGCACCCGTGGTCGCGTGGGTGCGCGCGCACACCGACGAGCATGACGTCGTGCTGAGTGAAGGAGAGCAGGTGGTCGCGCTTTATTCAGGTCGGCAGGCGGCGCCACCGATCTCGTCCACGGCGCGTGAATATCTTGTGCAGCCGCAGCCCGCCGAAAACGCGGCGCGTCTGGCCGCGATGCTCGCCGCGGTCCCGTCGCGCTACGTCATCCTGCTCGCATCGCCGATGGTCCAATCGGCGAACGCGCTGGCGGGACGTCACCCTGGATTGCGCCCCATCGAGTCGCTCTCGACCGGCGTGGTGTACGAGGTCGTCCCGTGAACCGGCAGTGGATCGCCGCGCTCGCCGTCGTCGGCGCGCTCGGACTGGTCGTTGGCATCTCGGTGATCGATCGCTTTCATGTCGGCGTCTTCCACGACGACGCGATGTATGTCATCCTCGCCCGATCGCTCGCCACGGGGCAGGGCTTTCGCTATCTGAATCTGCCGGGCGCGCCAGTCGCATCCCACTTTCCGCCGGGTTACCCCGCGCTGCTCTCGCTGGTCTGGCGCGTTGCGCCGGGCTTTCCAGGGAATCTCGTTGCGTTCAAGGCGCTGAACGCGATCTGTCTCTCGGCGAGTGCGGTGCTCGTCGCGCAGCTCGTGCGCGAGCGACTCGAGAGCGAGCGGTGGGGGCTGGGCGCCGGCATCGTGACGGCGGTGAGCGTGCCGCTGCTCGTCCTGGTGACGATGGTGCTGTCCGAGCCACTGTTTCTCGTGGCTCTGCTCGCCGCGCTCATCCTCGCCGAGCGGCTCGTCTCGGGCACTGCGTCGACGCGGCTCGCCGGTGGACTCGGGCTGCTCGTGGGTGTGACGACGCTGGTGCGGTCGCATGGCATCGTGTTGCTCCCCGCGATCGTGCTGCCGCTGCTTGCGCAACGCCGGTGGCGCGAGACCGCCGTGTTCGCGGCTGGCGCTCTTGCGGTCCTGCTGCCCTGGCAGCTCTGGAGTGTTTCTCATGCGGGACCGCTGCCCGCTCCACTCACAGGAAACTACGGCTCGTATATGAGCTGGTGGATGCGCGGCTTCAGCGAGATGGGTCCGTCCATGATTCCGGAGACGCTCCGGCGTACGGTGCCTGAAACGCTCGCGATGCTCTCATCGCTCTTTTCGCCTGTCCGCGGCATCGCGGCGCACACGATGTCCCTCGTGACCCTCGTGCTGAGTCTCGCCCTTGGCGCGATTGCGCTGCGGCGGCGCGCGCCGGTCACGCTTCTCTTTCTCGCCGGTTACGCGGCGGTCGTCCTCATCTGGCCATTTTCGCCGTCGCGATTTGTCTGGGGCGTGTGGCCGCTCCTGCTCTTCGTTCTCCTTGCCGCTGGCCGGTCCATTGCCTCGCAGGATCGGAGGACTCCGCCGCTCCTGCGCGTGCTCGCGGCCGGAGCGCTGCTCTGGGTTGCTGCCGGCTACTCGGCGTACGAGCAGCGCGCCGTACGAGGGCACTGGTGGGCGAGCATCTCGCGCTCCGCCGACCAGCGCATTGCATCCGCGATTGCGTGGACGCTCGCGAACACCGCGCCGGAGGACGTCATCGCCTCCGACGACGAAGGCGCCGTCTTTCTCTACACTGGCCGGCGCGCCGTTCCCGTCGCCTCGTTCACCACCGCGTACTATCTGCGCGAGCGGTCCGCCGTCGTTGAAGCCGAGGAGGGGCTCGTCCCGCTTCTCGCCACGTATCCACTCCGCGCGGTACTCGTCGGAAGCATCAAAACGTTTAACGCCGCGCAGTATCTCGCCACGCGCCCGGTCCCACTGCTCAGGTTGCGCGATCAGTTTGCCGGCGGAGCTGCCTTCACCGTGCTCACACGATGAATCTCACACCGTCCTCAGTCCCTACGATTTCTGCGTCCGGCCTCACGCTCGCCGCGAAGCCGCGCGAGCTGACGCCGCTCGACGAGCGCACCTTTCGCCTCTCGGTGCTCATTCCAGTGTTCAACGAGCGCAACACGATCGAGACGATTCTCGACCGCGTGCACGCGACGCCAGTGCGGAAGGAAATCATCTGCGTCGACGACGGCTCGACCGACGGCACGCGCGAGCGTCTCGTCGAGCTGCACGCCGCGGGCTTCATCGATCGCCTCATTTTCCAGCCACAGAACGGCGGAAAGGGCAAGGCGATTCGCACCGCGCTCGCCGCGAGCACGGGTGACGTCGTCATCGTCCAGGACGCCGATCTCGAGTACGATCCGCAGGATTGGCCGGCGCTGCTTCACCCGCTCATCGAAGGCAAGGCCGACGCCTGCTTCGGCTCGCGCTTCCTTGGCGGACCGCATCGCGTGCTCTACTTCTGGCACTCGGTGGGCAACACGATGCTCACCACCTTCAGCAACATGCTGACGAATCTCAACCTCACCGACATGGAGACCTGCTACAAGGCGGTTCGCGGTGATCTGGCGCGCACGCTGCATCTCACGTCGGACCGGTTCGGGTTCGAGCCGGAGATCACCGCGCGACTGGCGCAGCGGGACGCACGCATCTATGAGGTGCCGATCTCCTATGCTGGTCGGACATACGCCGAGGGCAAGAAGATCAACTGGCGCGACGGCATTGCTGCCTTCTGGCATACGCTGAAGTTCAGTCTCACGCGATGACGACGGTGCCGCGCCGCTGGCTTCCCATCGTCACGCTTGCGCTCCTCGCGCTCGCGGCGACGGTGACGACGCTCGGTCACGATTTCACCTACGATGACCGCGACATCATCTTCATAAACGATCGCGTGCACTCGCTCGCGCATCTGCCGCACCTCTTCATCGAGACATACTGGCCGGCCAAGTACGGCGGCGATGGATATCGGCCGATTGTGATGTCGCTGTTCTCGCTGCAGTGGGTCGCGGCGAACGGCGCGCCGTGGATCTTTCACCTCGTCAATATCCTGCTCGCCGTCGCGACCACGCTGGCAGTGTACTGTTGTGCTGCAGCGGTGCTACCGACGCTCGGCGCGTGGGTCGCCGCTGCGCTGTTCGCCGTGCACCCGGTGCACGTGGAAGTCACGGGCAACGTCGTCGGCCAATCGGAGCTGATCGTCGCGCTGTGCCTCGCGCTTGCCGTCGGGCTCTATTTACGACGACGGACGGCGCGCGAGCTCACCGGCCGAGACGTCGCGGCAATCTCCACCCTCTTCGGCCTCGCACTCCTCACGAAAGAGCACGCCATCGTGCTGCCGGTGCTTCTCGTCGCGGCCGAAGTCACGGTGCTTCCCGGCGACGAGTGGCGCGCGCGCGTCCGCACGATGCGGCCCCTGCTTCTCGCGCTCACTGCCGTTGCGCTCGCGTACCTGTACGTGCGGGGGCTCGTGCAGCAGGACCTCGCCGGCTTTCTTCCGTACCCGATCTTTCGGTTCCTGAGGATGAGCGCGATCGACCGGATCGGGACGATGATGAACGAGATGCCGCGCATCGCGCAGCTCATCCTTTTTCCCACCCGGCTGAGCGCGGACTACTCCCCGAACGACGTGGTCGTCGCAAGCGGACCGGCGCTCTCGCAGATCCCCGGCCTCTTCATCTGCTTCGGCACCGTGCTCCTCGTGTTCGCGCTGCGCACACGTGCTCCCGTCGTGAGCTTCGGCTTGCTCTGGCTGATCATCGCCTTTCTTCCGGTCAGCAACCTGCTCGTGCCTGCCGGTTTCGTCACGGCCGAACGCACGCTTTTCTTTCCGAGCATCGGGGCCGTTCTGATGGCCGGTGCGCTCACCGAGCACGTTCGCCTGCACGCCAGCGTCTCGCGACGACGCTTCGCTGCGGCGGGACTGGCCGCTCTGCTCGTCGCCGGACTCGCTCGCAGCATCGGCCGGCAGCGCGTCTGGAAGAACAACGACACCTTTTTCGTCGCGCTCATGCACGACGCCCCCAACGGGTACCGCGCACATTACCTTCACGCGCGGCACCTAGGGTCCAAGGGCCGGCTGAGCGAGATGGAAGTCGAGTATCGCCGCGCCATCCGAATATTTCCCTTCGATGCGGGAATGACGCTCTTGGTAGCAGATGCCTACACCCGCGCCGGTCTCTGCACGCCGGCGGTCGCCCTCTTCCAGTTGACCTTCGGCGTCGAGCCAGAAACGGGGGACGGCCGCTACGAGTACGTCTGGTGTCTGGCGCGCCTGGGGCGCTGGCACGACGTGCGACGCGAGGCCCTGGACGGTCTGCGGCTGGTTCCGCCGAGTGATGTTCGGCTCATGCGCGCCGCCGTTGTGGAGGCGAACAAGGCGCTCGGGAAGGGCAGTAGATAATGCCAGGGTTACCGTTAGCAATCTGCCGCAAAGTGCTAGGGATGCCGCAAAATCCCGCACAATTGGCACGCTTCCCCGTCGCAGGAACGCTCGTAACTCTTTGCAGAACAATGCGTTGCATTTTGGATCGGCTGTGGTCCGCTCGTTGCCTTAGTGTCGGTCGCCCGCGCAAACGAAGGTTGGCATTCCCGCCCGACGGTCCCTCGTCACCGTCCCCCCTTTAGCGACACCCTGGAGGCACTCCAAATGATGAACCGCTCCCGCCGTGGCTTCACCCTGATCGAGCTGCTGATCGTCGTCGTCATCATCGGCATTCTGGCCGCGATCGCGATCCCGAAGTTCGCGAACACGAAGCAGAAGGCGTACATCGCCGCGATGAAGTCCGATCTGCGCAACCTCATCACCGCCGAAGAATCGTTCTTCGCCGATTCGACCAGCTACGTGATCTACGGGGACTCCACGAAGCTCAAGTTCAAGCCGTCTACGGGCGTGAACAGTCCGAACATCATCATCGGCGCGGGCTACTGGACTGCCACGGTCTCGCACGCGCAGATCCTCAACTTCTCCTGCGGTGTCGGCGTCAACACCGTAAACCCGATCGTGCCCGCGGCGGGCGACGGCGAGCCGGTCTGTAAGTAATGGCCTGACAGTCTGACGGCCTGACAGTCGAACAGTCGGACAGGACAACAGAGAGCGGCGCGCCAGATTCTGGCGCGCCGCCCTTCGTCTATCCACGCGCTCGATTGATGACGGTGCTGCTCGCGGGGTTCGTAGACTGGCGCGCATGCAAACGCCCTCACAACTCTCGAGCACCCATCGGCCGCTGTCCGGCCTGAGCGTCGTTGAAGTGCTCGTCGCACTCATGCTCGTGTCGATCGGATTACTGGCGATCGCCGGCAGCACCGCGCTCGCCCTGCGCACCACATTCGACGCCACGCACCGGCGCGAGGCAGCCCAGCGCGCCGCGTCGCGTATCGCACAGCTCGCGGCCGGCGGCTGCGACCGCGCCACCGGCGGATCAGCCACCGACGCCGCTCGGCAGGTCAGTGAGCGATGGACGGTCGTCTCCCGCGCCAACGGCTTCGCCACAGTCAACGACAGCGTGAGCTGGATGAGCGCGAGAGGCGCGCGGTCGTTCTCGCTCACGAGCGCCATCACATGCTGAACAGGCGCGCGGCCACACTCGTCGAGCTTCTCGTCGCCCTCACCCTCGCTGGCGTCGTGCTGGGCTCCGCCACCACGAGCGTGCTCCGGCAGCAGCGGGCGCACGCACGCATCGTCGCGGTGTCCGGCTCCGACGCGCAGCTCCGCGCCGCAACCTCGGTGCTCGTCGGCCAGCTCGCCCTCCTGGATCCGGCGGTCGGCGATCTGGCACCCGGCGAAGCGGACGACTCAGTGCTGCAATTTCGCTCCCCCGTTGCCGCCTCACTCGCCTGCGACCGGGCGATCGGGTCGGTGACCTTCCTGCCCGATCCTGCCGGCACGGTGACGTTCGGCGGCGCTGCCTCGCTCCCCAGGTCCGGAGACTCTCTCTGGTGGCTCGGCGACTCCGCCTGGTCGGGCGCACGGATTACTGGCGTCGTCACGATGGCCGCTGCGTGCTCCGTCCCGATCTCCTCGGCTGGCGACGCCCTGCACCTCACGCTGTTCGGCTCTGGAGATACAATTCCTGCTGGAGCTCCGCTGAGAATCACCCGCCAAACGAGATATGATGTCTATCGCTCCAGCGACGGCAGTTGGCAGCTCGGCTTCCGCGAGTGGAACGAGTCGAGCGGGTCATTCTCGGCGCCCCAGCCGATCGCGGGACCTCTCCTGTTTCGCTCTGGCGGCCGCCGCTCGGGATTCCGCTACTTCGATGCGCTCGGACAGGAGCTCGCGCCCGCGAACGGTACCATGGACGCCAAGCGGGTGGCGCGCATCCGCATCACGACGCAATCGCTCGTCGCGGTGCGCGAGCGGGGTCAGGACAGCGTTCGGAGCGACTCGGTGGACGTGGCACTGCACCATGCGCGCGAACCATAGGCTGGTGGAAGGGCGCCGAGGAGGCGCGCTGCTGATCGCGCTGGCGTTGCTCGCGCTGGGCGCGGCACTGCTGGCCGGATCGGCGGAAGCCGGGAGGTCTGCGGTGCGATCCGTACAGTCGCACGAAGCCGCGCTGCTGGCTGACGCCGAGTCGCGCGTGGCAGTCGCGGAGTTCATGGCGGGGTGGAGCCAGGCCAGCGACTCACTTCCGGTTGGGGCAGGGCTCGTCGCGACCATTGGTCCGCGCCGTCGTGGAAGCAGTGGGGCGAGTGTCGTGACGCGCCTGCGATTGCACCGGCTCTCGCAGGCGAGATTCGTGGTGGCGGTGGACTGCCAGGTCGGCCCTGACAATGCGGTGCTGGCCAGGCGGCGGCTGCAACTACTCCTCGAACGCCCCTCTCAACCAGACAGCACCGCTCCGATACTCCCGCCGGCACCGATCGGTCGATGGAGCTTGGCAGACCTCTATTGAATAGAGGCTTTTGGGGGTCCGCGCGCGCATTCGGCCGCTGGTTGTTGCGTCCGTCCTAGCTCCGCTCGCTGCCTGACCACGGCATCGTGCTAGAGGTGGCGACGGGAATGCCGGTCGTCGCAAGCTTGAAGGCGACGGCAGTGCATCTGTGCTGAGCTGGTGAGGCTGTTGCGCAGAGGCACCAAGACCGTGCTGCGGTAACACTCCCCCGACAGCGCGTGATCCATCGCACCTTGCGTGACGGCGCAGGGGCGCGACGCGTCCCTGAACGTTAGGTGGTACCCCGAGGCGCTTCTTCGGCGTGAGGTTCGCGCACCGTTACCCTTTGGCCCGGAGTCGTTGTGATCGTCGGCGTACCACTAAGCGCATCCTACACGGATGCGCTTCTTCCCCTTGAACCCGATGCCGCACGAGAGGAGTCCCCAGAGCTCTCGATCGTGATGCCGTGCTTGAACGAAGTCGAGACGCTCGCCGCCTGCATTGGCAAAGCCTGGCGGGCAATCGAGGGCGCGAAGATCAACGCCGAGATCATAGTGGCGGATAACGGCAGCACTGACGGCTCGCAGGCCCTCGCCGCGTCGCTCGGCGCGCGCATTATTCCGGTGCCAACGCGTGGCTACGGCAGTGCGCTGATGGGCGGGATCGAAGCAGCGAAAGGCCGCTATGTGCTGATGGGCGATGCCGACGACAGCTATGATTTCAGCGAGGTGCCGAAGTTTGTCGCCAAGCTGCGCGAGGGGTATGAGCTGGTGCAGGGGTGTCGGCTGCCCGGTGGCGGCGGAACGGTGGCGCCGGGCGCCATGCCGACCCTGCATCGGTGGTGGGGCAACCCGATGTTCTCCTGGATGGCTCGCGTCTGGTTCCGTGCGCCGGTTCACGACGTGTACTGCGGCATGCGAGCATTCACTCGAGACTTTTACGTGTCGCTCGATCTGCGCTGCATCGGGATGGAGTTTGCGACGGAGATGATGATCAAGTCGTCGCTCAGGCACGCGCGGATTGCCGAGGTGCCCATCACGCTGCATCCCGATGGCCGCACCGCGCACCCGCCGCACCTGAAGACCTTTCGCGATGGATGGCGCACGCTGCGATTCTATCTGATGTACAGCCCCCGCTGGCTGTTCTTGCTGCCCGGGATTGCGCTCAGCCTGTTAGGGTTTGTGGGCTACGCGCTCGCGATGCCGCGCGTGACGCTGCACGGCGTCGTGTTCGACGTGCACACGCTGCTGTTCGCGAGCTTGGCGATTCTCACGGGGTATCAGGCGGTGTTGTTTGCAGTCTTCACGAAGACCTTTGCGATGAGTGAGGGCCTGCTGCCGATGGACGAACGGATGACGAGGTTCTCCCAGCGGATCGATCTGGAGCGCGGACTTGTGATTGGTGCGCTGACGATGGCGCTCGGGATCGGGCTGCTGGTCGCTGTTGTCTATCAGTGGGTGACGCGCGACTTCGGGCGGCTCGACTATGCATACACGATGCGCTGGGCGATTCCCGGTTTCACGCTTACGAGTCTGGGGGTGCAGACGGTATTCGCGAGCTTCTTCCTCGGCATCTTGGGACTCAAGCGCCGGTGATCGCGTCCTCGGAGCCAGGGGTGATCGGTGCTCGCTCAGAGTTCGACGCGTACGCCGCGCGCTACGACGAGGCCCTGAACGAAGGGCTGTCGGTGGTGGGCGAAGACAAGGAATATTTCGCCCGTGAGCGGGTGCGCTGGGTGCGCAGGCGCCTCGACGAATTGGGCCGCGATCGAAGTGGCGCGATCCTTGACTTTGGCTGTGGCACGGGCGCGGCTACTCCGTATTTCTTCTCTGAGCTTGGTGTGGAGACGGTGACGGGCGCCGACGTCTCCGAGGGGCTGCTCGAGGTGGCGCGGAGAGAGCACGGCAGCGACGCGCGCGTGCGCTTCGTCCGGAGCGACGCTGAGCGATCACGCGCGACGTTCGATCTCGCCTTCACGAACGGCGTGTTTCACCACATCCCCGTCGCGATGCGTGCCGATGCCGCACGCTTCGTGTACGACGCGTTGCGACCGGGCAGTATCTTCGCCTTCTGGGAGAACAATCCCTGGAATCCGGGGACGCGTTACGTGATGAGTCGTGTCTCGTTTGACGACACGGCTATCACGCTGACGCCGCCCGAGTCGCGCGCGCTCTTGCGCGGGGCCGGCTTCGTCGTTCTGCGCACCGATTTCCGTTTCATCTTCCCACGCCCGCTCGCGTGGCTTCGCCCGCTGGAAACACCACTCGCCACGCTTCCGCTGGGCGGACAGTATCTGGTCCTCTGCGTGAAGCGGTAGCACGATGGAAGCGGTGCTGGTTGTATTTCTCATCCTCGCGAGCGGGCTGATCGCCGTCCGTGCGTTGCCGTCATCGGTCGCCGAGCGACTGGACGCGACGGCGATTCTGTCGGGGCCCGCGGCGCCATGGGTGGTCGGCGTGCTCACGACGCTTTTGTGCGGATATGTGTGGGGACATCTGCATCCCACGGCCGTCGTGCACGACGAGGCATCGTACCTGCTGCAGGCGAGGATCTTCGCGCAGGGCGCGTTCGCAATGCCGGCGCGGCCCTTGCCGGAGTTCTTCGAGCAGTTTCACACGTACGTGACGCCGTCGTTCGCCTCGAAGTACCCGCCAGGTCACGCGCTCCTGATGGCACCGGGGGTGTGGTTCGGCATGCCGAGCTTGATGCCGCTGCTGCTCGACGGCGTGACGGGAGCGCTGATCTTCCTGCTGGCGCACCGGATCATGAACCCCTGGGTGGGGATCATCAGCTGGCTCGTGTGGATCACGCCGCGCGCGACGTTCACGCACCTCGCGAGCTACTACTCGCAGTCGTCGAGCGGCGCGATCTGGCTGCTCGGATGGTGGGCGCTGCTCTCGTGGCGCGATTCGCGCGACCGGCGCTGGCTGTTCGCGCTTGCGGCATGCGTGGGCTGGCTTGCCATCACGCGGCCGCTCACCGCTCTTGCCTATTCGATGCCAGTGGGGATCGTAGTGCTCGTGCTGGCGGCGCGCCGTCGTGCGTGGCGCGACGTTACATGGGCGACCGTGATCGGTGCCGTGACCCTGCTGCTCATACCGTACGCCAACCTTCGCACGACGGGCGATTGGCGGGTGATGCCGTACTCCGAGTACTCGAAGATCTATTTCCCCTTCGACGCGCCGGGGTTCGGCCTCGACACGACGCCCCCCCGCCGCGCACTGCCAGCCGACATGGTGCAGTTCGGCCAAGAGTTTCGGCCCGTGCATGTGAAGTACACGCCAGACCGCCTTGGCGGTGTACTCCTGCGCCGCTTCGTGAGGGTCTCGCTCGACCTGTGGGGCGGACCGCGGGCTGTGCTTTTCGTGGCTGCGCTCGCGGCGATCCCAGCGATCGGCGCGGAGGTGGGCTTTGCGCTCGCGAGCACATTGGCGCTGTTCGTGTTCTATCTGTCGTTCGCACACGATCAGAACTGGACGCTCTATTACTCGGAGGTGATGCCGGTGCTCGCTTTTCTGAGCGCAAGCGGGTTGTGGCGATTACTGACGCGTGGCGATAAGAACAGGTCTACTGCGACTTTCAGTGACGCCAAGCGCGGATGGGACGCACGTCCCGCCGCCGTGGCGGCCGTATTGGTTGTCCTCTCTCTCGGCGTCGCTGTGCGCGACTGGCGTGCCTTCCATCGGGACCGCATCGCGCTGCAGAGTTTCCAACGCAACTTCGGCGAGGCCGTCGCGAAGCTGCCGGAGGCGCGCACGATCGTGTTCATCCGTTACGCGCCGTGGCACATCCTGCACTTCAGCCTGATCGCGAACGATCCGGATCTGGAGAGCTCGCACGCGTGGCTCGTGTATGACCGCGGGGCGGACAACGAGAGCCTGCGTCGACTAGCGCCGAGCCGGACGGCGTATCTGTTCGACGAACAGCGGCAGGTGTTGATTCGTCAGCCGACGCTCGACAGCGTACAAGAGCGCGGCATCACGGCGCGCTGACGTCGCGTCGATCGGCGCGGCTGCAACCCGTCCAACGCGCCACGTCCCGTGTTCTCGCCCAGGGAGCAGCTCATACGGCGCGACACCGTGGGGTTTTTTTGTGTGCGCCGTGTGGTGGAGTCGCGAGGAACCGTGCATATCTTCCATGGCGTCGCGCATTCATTTATGACGAGGAACGAGGCAACATTCGCGCAATGGAGAAGGTCGCATGGTCACAATAACCTTCGTCGCGATCCTTCTCGTCGCCTTGCTGGCGCATCGAAGCGTCGAGCAGACCGGGAACGACGTCGGCGTCCTGGCGCGTGTGGTCGACTCACGCTGGATTCTCCTCGTCATCGCGGCGCTGACGGTGACAGTCGTGTGGGTCTCGTGGGCGACCTGGCATCCGTTCCCCGTCGTGCAGGACGAGATGGCGTACGTGCTGCAGTCGCAGATCTTCGCTCGCGGGCGCTGGGCCCTCCCCGCACCCGCGATACCGGAATTCTTCGAACAGCCCCACGTGCTAGTCGTTCCCGCCGTGGCCGAGAAATACTTCCCCGGTCATGCCCTGGTCCTCACGATCGGTTCGTTGCTGGGCTTGCCTGCGCTCATGCCACTGGTGCTGCACGCCGGAATCGCCGTCTCGCTGTTCATCATGGCACGGCGCATCGCGAGTGGCGCGATCGCGTTCCTCACCTGGGTGCTGTGGCTGTTCAGTCCAATGGTGCTGTACTTTGGCCCCTCGTTCTATTCTGAGGCGACGACGACGTTCTGCTGGCTGGCCGGCTGGTACGCCCTGCTCGAATGGCGTACCAATCGACGACTGATCTGGCTTCTGGCCGTCGCGTTATTCACGGGATGGGCCGCCATCACCAGGCCACTCACGGGCCTCGCGTACGCAATCCCCATCGGCATCGTCGTCCTGTATGACGTCTATAAGACTCGGCGCTGGCGTGATCTTTCGTTCGCGTTTGCGGTCGGACTCGCCGTGATGGCAATTCTACCCTTGTGGAGCGCGCAGACCACCGGCGATTGGCGGACGACCCCACAAGCGCTCTACACGCGGCTGTACATGCCGTACGACGTCCCAGGCTTCGGTTTGGTGCGAACGCCGCCAGCGCGCGCTCTCACGCCGGAGCTCGTCCATCTCAATCTCGTGTACAGCTACGCGCACACGCGCCACTTTCCATCCACGCTTCTCGCAACGTTCGTCGAACGCGTGAAAATGTTGAGTGTCTCCGTGTGGGGAACGAGCCACGGCGTGCTGCTGGCGTTCGCCCTGCTCGGCCTGCTCACGCTGACGACCGCAACGGCCTTCGCGGTCGGAAGCGCGGTCTTCCTCGTTCTGGCATATCTGCTCTATGCCACGCCGGCCTCGTGGACGCTGTACTACTACGAGACCGTGCCAGTATTCGCGTTCCTCACCGCGTCAGGGTTCGCCTGGGCCGCCGCAGTGGCGGGGGCGACGTTGCGTCAGGTGCGCGAGGGGGAATGGCGATCGCCACGCCTCACGAAAGCGCTCACGGTTGGCGCATTGGTGCTGTGCCTTCCCGGCGTCCGCGCGCTTCGTCTAATCCGGGTGCAGAAACGGATCGACCGCCTGCCGCACGCCAGTCTTGCCCGCGTCGTTGCGCGCATTCCGGAACGGAAGGCTGTGGTATTCGTCCGGTACTCGCCGCTTCATGACTCGAACGTGACGTTGGTACGGAATTCGGCGAACCCGTCGGCGGAGCGTGTCTGGATCGTCTATGACCGAGGAGAGCGCGAGAATGCACGTCTGCTCACGCTCGCGCCCGAGAGGGCTCCGTACCTCTTCGACGAGGTGAGCCACACATTGTACGAATTGTCGCGGCGGAATGCTCACGACGTACCACGCTCGGCCAATGCCGCAGAGTGACGCCCGAGCGAGGTGTGCTACACGTGGCTCGACGGTGCCGCCTTGCGTGGTGTATGTCGGCGCGGTCGCCTGGGATGCCGTGGTCCTGCCGTGCCGCATCAGCGCGACCGCGCCGATCGCGAGTGCCGAGATGAACGATAGACAACATAGAAGGGGAGCTCCTGCATCGCGCACAGGCGAAAGAAGATGTTCGCCGCACGCGGCAGTTCGACTCCTTCCGGCATGATCTGAAATTGCCGGAGATTCAATATCGCCGTGACCAGTTCTGCTATGTGGCGCCGCTGATCGTCCTGAGCGCTCTGGCGCTCTTCCGATATCTCCCTCCCATGAACCCCGCAGTGCCCGCGACGCTCGTGGCGTTCTATCTCGCCTTCGCTGTCTGCCGCATCAACACAGCTGCGCCATACGGCATGAGCCGGTTCTACCTGCCGGATTCCGCGGTCGCATTCGAGGCGATTGTGGGCGTGCGCGGGGAGGTCAGGACCCCGCGAGTCCTTGCGCGATAGTATCAGGCGATCACGTACCTGCTACAGACGCACGCGCGCGGCGGCTATACCTGGGCATCGCCGGATTCCCCAGAAATCTATTTCCTTGCGGACCTGAAAAATCCCACGCGCTCGTTCTACGAGTTCTTCGATGACTCGACTGGACACTCCGCACGGATACTTCACGCGCTCGACGCGCATGGCGTGACGGCGATCGTCGAAAACAAGAAGCCGGCCGTGTCTGCGCCGTTCCCGGCCGAGCTCGTCGCCGCGCTGGAGTCCCGCTATCCTCGCGCCGCGGAGATCGGCCCCTATCAGGTGCGCTGGCGCTGACGCAGCCTCGCGGCGGCTGTGTGCGGTCGCCTCTCGGAAATACGTGATAAGGAAAAGGCCGGAAGAAAACAGAACAGACAGGATCCAGAGGCTCTTTGATTCTGCCTCTTCTGTTGTCGTCGGGCAGTTTCCTATTCACGCTTTTTGTCCGGCGCAGTTACGAGCCGAACGTATCGCAGCTTCGCGGGTCGCCCGTGTCCTCGCGATTCATGTCGGGCTCGGCGAGAAGGCGCCGCTCATGCACGAGGCCGTTGTTCAGCTCACCGCCGAGAGGCGCACCGTGTGGTGGAGCTTCGTCGCGACGAGAGCTGGCGCGCCATGACCCGCCGGTTACGGCGAGCCCGCGCCGGGCGTCTTTCAGCACGCGCCGCACACTTGTCCCAAGGAACTGTTGTCGAACTCTATCCTCTTACCTGCGGGCGACCCCGACGTTCTGGAGCCCGCTCTGGTTGAGGCCGCAGAACCGCTTCCCCGCGACACGGACTGGCGTCTCGTGCTACTCGGCGTGCTGCTCGTCAGCGCGGTCTATGTCTGGTGGCACCTCGGGCGCGGCTGGATTCCGATCGACGATGGGCCGGTGGCCCAGAGCGCATTGCGCGTGATGCAGGGGCAGCTGCCGCACCGTGACTTCGACGAGCTCTATACGGGCGGTCTGGCCTGGTTGAATGCGGCGGCATTCCGGCTGCTGGGCACCAATCTGTGGACACTGCGGCTCGTGCTCTTCGCGGTCTTCATCGCGTGGGTGCCGGCCGTCTTCTATATCGCGTCGCGATTCGTCCGCCCGCTCGCCGCGGCAGGCGTCGTCCTCCTCGCAGTCGTGTGGTCGCTGCCGAACTATTCGGGGGCGATGGCATCATGGTACAATCTCTTCCTCGCCACCTTTGGCATCGCCGCTCTCCTCCGGTATCTGGAAGTCGGCCACCGCCGCTGGCTGGTGGCTGCGGGAATCGCGGGCGGGTTGTCCTTTCTGGTGAAGGTGATCGGCCTGTACTACGTGGCTGGCGTGCTCCTCTTCCTCGTCTTCCACGCGCATGCCCTGTCGCGTTCCAGCGCCGGCGCCGATGCGCGGCGCGGCCACGGGTACGTAGCCTTCGTCTCCATCTCGCTGCTGCTGTTCGTCGCCGCGCTGTTCTCGCTGGTGCGGCATCAACTCCATGCGCCCGAGTTCGTGCAGTTCGTCGTTCCAGGCGCGCTCCTGGCGACGCTGCTCGTGCGCAACGAGTGGACACAGCCGGCCGGCACGAGCCGAGCGCGGTTCGCGGTGCTTGCGCGGCTGATCGTTCCATTCCTCGCCGGCGTAGCGCTGCCTGTCGCGCTGTTCCTCGTGCCATACGCGCGAGACGGGGCGCTGGGCGCCTTCGTGAATGGCGTGTTCGTTCTCCCGATGCGGCGCTTCACTTTCATCTCCGTTCCCGCGCTGCCGCTGACGACGATGCTCACGCTGCTTCCCTTCGCCATCCTCGCTTCGTTGGTGCATCGCGCCCAAGGCCGGATCGGGCGGCGCGAGACTGCGCTGCTCGTGCTCGCCCTCGTGCTGCTGCTCCGAGCGACCGGGGGGAACGGAGCACTGTACCGCACTGTGTGGTTCGCGGCGCGCAGCTTGCTGCCTGTCCTTGCCATCGTCGGCGTGGTGTTGCTCTCGCGCGAGCGGAGGGCGGACGCTGGCTCGCCCCTGCTGCGTGCGCGGGCAATGCTCGTGCTCGCGGTCACCGCGCTCTGCAGTCTCGTTCAGTTTCCGTACTCCCACTCGCTCTATTTCTTCTTCGTGGCGCCGCTCGTCGTTCTCACGGCGCTAGCGCTGTACAGCTACCTGCAACCGCAGATGCGCGTCGTGCCGGGATTGCTCGTCGCCTTCTTCACCATCTTCGCCGTGCTGCGCACCAACTCCACTCGAATTGCGAGCGTGGGAAACTCGTACCAGCGTCAACCTCCAATGGCGACGCTGGCGATGGAGCGCGGCGGAATCGAGGTTCCGCAGACTGATGCAATGTTGTACGGCTCGCTCGTCACGACGCTCCGTGCGCGCGCGCGCGGCGGCTACACCTGGGCGTCGCCGGACTCGCCCGAGGTCTACTTCCTCTCGGGCCTCAGGAACCCCACGCGCACCCTGTTCGAGGTTTTTGACGACTCAACGAACCGGCCCGAACTGGTGCTCCGTGCGCTCGACGCGCACGGCGTGACAGCGATCGTGCTCAGCTCGCCCTCCCACTCCCCCGCCATCACGCGGGAGATGTACGGTCAGCTGGAGGCCCGCTATCCCCACTCGCGGTACGTCGGACCCTTCCAATTGCGGTGGCGCGAATGAGGAGCGTCGAAGCTGGAGGAGAAGCTTATCGGCTCCGTGCCGGTGCCCTTCGGCAGCTCATTGGTCGTCGTCGGGGGCCGCCGACAGGGGCGTGGTGGAGTCGCGAGGAACCGTGCATATCTTCCGTTTTCCGAGCGAATGACACGTCATTCGCCGCGCTGCCGACTCCCTCCCCCCTCGCCCACATCACCATGATGCATCGTCGTCAGACCGTCGCGGTCCTCTCACTCGCGCTCGCCACCGTTGTCTCGCCCCTCGGCGCGCAGCAGGTCGCGCAGCTTGCCGTTCGCCCCGACGTCCATGCCCTCCTCGACTCGCTCAAGGCGCACAACGCCTGGACGCTCGAACAGCAGGTGGCGCTGTGCGAGATTCCCGCGCCGCCGTTCAAGGAGACGGCGCGCGGCGTGGCCTACAGAGCCGCGTTCGAACGTGCCGGCCTCACCAATGTGCGCATAGACGCAGTGGGCAACGTGATCGGTGAGCGGCGCGGCACCGGCAACGGGCCGACCATCGTGCTCGCGGGGCATCTCGACACCGTGTTCCCCGAGGGAACCGACGTGAAGGTGCGCCACGAGGGGGACCGCTACACCGGACGCGGGATCGGCGACGACTGCCGCGGGCTGGCGGTGGTGCTCTCCGTCGCACGCGCGCTCCAGGCGAATCCGATTCAGACGCCGGGCACGGTAATCTTCGTCGGCAACGTGGGCGAGGAAGGGCCGGGCAACCTGCGCGGCACGCGCCACCTGTTCGCCAAGGAGCTGGCCGGCAAGATCGACTACTTCATCTCGGTGGACGGCGCGGGCGAGTCGATCACGAGCCGCGCGGTGGGAAGCCACCGGTATCGGGTGGCGTACAAAGGGCGCGGCGGCCACAGCTACGGCGCGTTTGGCAATCCCAACCCGGCGCACGCGCTCGGTCGCGCCATCGCGGCCGTCGCCGACCTCCAGGTGCCGACGACGCCGAAGACGACCTTCAACGTGGGCGTCATCAAAGGCGGCACGTCGGTGAACTCGATCCCGTTCGAGGCGTCGATGGAGATCGACTTCCGCTCGGAGTCGCCGACGACGCTCGCCACCGTGGACGCGCAGGCGCAGCGCGCATTCCGCCGCGCGCTCGCGGCGGAGAATGCGCGCTGGCCCAGAGCGAGCGATCATCTGACGCTCGTGATCGACACGATCGGCCTTCGTCCCACGGGCAACCAGCCCGACTCGGCGCGCATCGTGCGCGTGGCGCGCGAGGCGGCCAGGACGCTTGGCTGGACGCCGGCCGTGACCGCATCGAGCACCGACGCGAACGTGCCGATCAGCCTCGGCATTCCCGGCATCACCATCGACGGCGGCGGGAACGGGGGCGCTGCGCATGGCCTCGACGAATGGTACGAGGATGGGCCGAAGGGCTGGCTAGGCCCGCAGTGGGCTGCGCTGATCGTGCTCGCGCTGGCGGGGGCGCGGTAATCCCCATCACACAGGATCGGCTGGTGTCGATGTTACCATCGGCCGTGTCCGGTCGTGTGTTCGGTACGAAGTGACCGGACGCGCGGCCACTTTGCCAGAAGAACCGGGACAACGAGCGAGTTGCTTCGCATGTAAGTGCAAGCAAGAACGATTTATAGGCCACCTCGCTTAAAGCCTATTGACAAGTGTCCCAGGGTGGCTCATCTTCGCGCCGCCTTTGTACACTCCACGTCTTTTTCGGACGCATCGGTCCGCATTCCGGCTTCTGGCCGTCGTTCCGCCTCCCCGTCGAACCTCGCAATGGCACTGTTTGGTCGCAACAAAACCACCGTCGGCTTGGACATCGGTTCGGGACTGATCAAGGTCGCGGTGATCGACCACTCCAGGAGTGAACCGGAGTTGGTCCGAGTCGCGGTCGTCCCCCTGCTCGCCGACGCGATCGTCGAGGGCGAGATCATGGACCCCGGGATCGTCGTGGAGGCCATCAAGGGGGTGTTGGCGGCAGCCGAGGTGAAAGGGTCCCGGGTCGTCACCGCCGTCGGCGGTCGCGACGTCATCATCAAGAAAATTCAGATCGAACGCGTGAAGGAGCAGCAGGCGCGCGAGCTGATGCGATGGGAGGCCGAGCAGCACGTCCCCTTCGATATGGAGTCGGTGGAGCTGGATTTCCAGATCCTCGATCCCGACGCGGACGGCGTGGAAATGAGCGTGCTGCTCGTCGCCGCCAAGCGCGAGCTGATCGAGTCGAAGCTCCGCATCCTCACCGACGCGGGGCTCGATGCCGCGCTGGTCGACGTGGATGCGTTCGCGCTGCACAACGCATTCGAGATGAACTATCCGGATGCGATGCAAGGCGTCGTGGCCCTGGTGAACATCGGCCACGAGGTGACCAACATCAATATTCTCGACGAGGGCGTTCCAATCCTCACGCGAGACATCACGGTCGGCACGCGCCGCTTCCGCGAAGATCTGCAGCGCGAGCGCGGTCTGTCCGCCGACGAGGCGCAGCAGCTCCTGCAGGGCTACGACCGCTCCGAACATCTCGACGCGGTGCTCGAGGGACGCGGCGAGGAGATCGCCGTGGGCATCGAGCGCGCGGCAGCATTCCTCGCATCGTCGTCGCGCACCGGCGGGCAGGTGCGGGCGATCTACACCTGCGGCGGAGGCTCCAGAATTCCGGGGCTCATCGACGTGCTTGCCGACCGGCTTCATCGCTCCGTGCAGCAGGCGAACCCATTGGTGAATCTGAAGGTCCGTGACGGCGCGCTGAACAGCCTCGTCACCGACGATGTCGCGCCCCTGCTCATGCTGCCGATCGGCTTGGCATTGCGGCAGGTGGCATGAGAGAGGCCACGCGATGATCGAGATCAATCTCCTCCCCGGGGCTCGCCGCAAGGCGAAACACGCGGGTGGCGCAAGAATGGACTTCGGCGCTTTGCTCGCCTCCGGGCGCGAGCGCGTGAAGGAGCCCTGGCTCCTCGGGTCGGTCGTGGTCACCGCGATCGCGCTCGTCGCCGTCGGGCTCCTCTACACGCAGCAGACGCGCAAGGAAGCGGCGATCGAGGAAGCCCTGCAGAAGGCGGTGCAGGACTCCACGCGCTACGCCTCGGTTCTCAAGGAGCATGACAAAGCGGTGGCGAAGCGCGACACCGTGCTGCGCTCCCTCAATCTCATTCGCGCCATCGACGACGACCGGTTCATCTGGCCGCACATCATGGACGAAGTGAGCAAGGCGTTGCCGCCCTACACCTGGCTCGTGTCGTTGGGCTTCACCGGCGCCGGACAGGCGCAGCAACCCATCGCCACCGTCACTGCCCCGGCGCCGACCGATTCCGCCGCGGGCGGAAAGAAGAAGCGTCGCGTGCTGAACACGACCATTCCCCGCGACACAGTGCGCATCCACCTCGTCGGGAACACCGTCGACATCCAGGCGCTCACGCGATTCATCCGGCAGCTCGAGCAGTCGGCCTTCCTCGAGCAGGTCCAGTTGGTCAAGTCCGAGCACGCCAATGACAACGGGAAGGACGTGACGCAGTTCCAGCTCGACATGCTGTACTCGAGACCGGATCCCGCGATGGTCAAGCGCGTACCGCTCGCCGTGTCGGTGAAGTAGCCATGGCCCTTCTCCCAACGACCAATCGCGACAAGGTTCTCGGCCTGATCGGCCTGGTGGCTGCCGGTCTCGCGGGCTTCTATTTCTTCAATGTCTGGCAGCCGAAGCGCGACGACCTCATCGAGCGTCAGACGCGCGTCGATTCGCTCCTCGTCGTCAACCAGCGTGCGAAGGCCGATCTCGCGCAGGGCAAGACGAACGAGCTGAAGGCGGACGCCGAGCGTCTCTCGCAGGATCTCGCCGTGATGCGTCTGCTCGTTCCCACGGGGAACGAGGTGCCGACGCTTCTCGATCAGGTCTCCTCGGCGGCGCGACGCGTTGGCCTCGACATCGCCGACGTGCAGCCGCTGCCCTCGATCGCCGGCGACCAGTACGAGGCGTACAAGTACCGGCTCAGCGTGCGCGGCGGCTCGTATCACCAGATCGGCGTCCTGCTCGCGAACATCGGGTCGCTGCAGCGCATCATTGTGCCGATCAATCTGATGCTCACGGCGCAGTCGGCCGATCCGCGCGCCGCGAAGAAGGTCAAGTCGCAGAACCTCGAGGCGCGTTTCGAAATTCAGACTTACGTCGCGCGCGCACCACTGCCGCCTCCGCTGACCAGGGGCGTGCCGGTGAAAGACGCGCCGAAGCCGGGAGAGAGATGATGATCTTTCGCATGAAGGCATGCGGCCTCCCGGTCGTCGCGCGGGTGATTCGCCAGAGCGTTCAGCTACTCGGCGTCGTCGCCCTTTGCGCCGTCGTCGCCACGCCGTTGTCTGCGCAACGCATTCCCGATCTCAACGCACCCCGGCGTGCTGCAGAGAAGGCTGCCGATGCGGAGAATGCCCGGCTCTCCGCGCAAACGGGGCAGGAGATTCCGGTCCGTCGCGGTGCGGCCGCACCGGCGCCGCCGAAGGCCTCCGGACCAGGCAGCGCTCCGGCACAGAAGGGCGTCGCACCGTTCGCGTCGTCCACTGCGCCATCGACGACGGCGCCCGGTGTGATGCAGCCGGTGACGCGCGAAGTGTTCTCGTACGAGGCCGAAGGCAGGCGGGATCCGTTCTTCTCGCTCATCCTCACCGAGGACCTGCGGCCGTTGCTCTCCGATCTCAAGCTCGTCGGAATCCTGTACGAAGCGTCTGGTCGTCGCAGCGTCGCCATCATGCGCGACGTGCTCACCAACGCGCAGTATCGAGTGAACGCCGGCATGACACTAGGCCGGATGCGCGTTGCCCAGATCAAGCCGCGCGTTGTGATCTTCACGATTGAGGAGTTCGGGCTTAGCCGTCAGGACTCGCTGTTCCTGGTTGATTCGACAAAGGTGAGGATTAAATGAAGCCAGTCCTGGCGGTCATCGTCGCTTCGACCCTCCTGCTCGGGCCAAGCGCCCAGCCGGTCGAAGCCCGACCGGCCGAGGGATCTGTCATGTCCCTCAGCGTGATTCCAGCATCCGGAAAGGCCGAGATCGTGATCGGTGTCACCGGCGGTCTCGAGGTGCGTGACTTCACGCTCCCCTCGCCCAATCGCATCGTGATCGATCTCAGCGGCGCTTCACTCGGACTCGGGTCGCGCGGCTACGATCGCGTCGCGCGCGGCGGAATCAGAGACGTGCGCTACTCGCAGTTCCGGAAGGGCACGGTGCGCGTGGTGGTCTACCTCGATGGACCCCGCGCGTATCAGCTCACCACGTCGGAGGGCGAGGTCCGCGTCGCCGTGACCGTTCCCGCCGGCGCACAGTTCACCGCCTGGCACATCGGGAGTGGCGGAGCCCCCGAGGCGCGCCTCGCCGCGACACTGGACGTGCGCGCTGCCGGCCAGCCGGCGTCTGGTCCGGATCGCTCGATCGACCGCGCGGTCTCCGACAATGCACGTGAGGCCCGCGCCGCCAACGACGCGCCGCCGATGCGCACGAGCGTGCAGAGGGAGCCGATGACGACGGTGCAGATTGCGCAGCAGGCGCAACAGCGCCAGCAGCGGTCGCAGCAGCCGCGCATCAGCGTGGTCTATCAGGGGTCCGACATTCGCGACGTCCTCGCCGCCTTTGCGTCGTTCTCGGGCCGCACGATCATCCCGAGCGCGAACGTCGGGAGCCTCAAGGTCGACGCCGAGATCAAGGACCAGCCGTGGGACGTTGCCTTGCAGGCCATTCTCTCCGCACAGAACCTGGACGCAACCGAGGACGCGAACGGCATCATCATCGTCGATACGCAGGAGCGCATTGCCTCACGGTCGTTGACCGAAGCGCTCGTCACGCGCATCGTCCGCCTGAACTATCAGCGCGCCACGCCGGTCGGCCAGCAGATTCGCCAGCGCCTGCTCCTGTGCATTCCTACGGATCGCGCGGACGCTGCGACGCAACCAGCGGGACAGCCCGCGGCGTTGAACGTCAGCCAGACTACGACTCCCACGACTCCCACGACTCCGACGGCCTCGAGCTCGTCCTCGGACGCGTCCACCTGCCGCGGCCGCGGCAGCGTCAGCGCTGATGAGGTGACGAACAGTGTCAGCATCACCGCTCCGCTGAGCGTTGTGGACGATCTGGTCGCATTCGCTGCGTCGCTGGACCTGCGCCAGCCGCAAGTGAACATCAAGGC
>Ga0209014_10000163_pt1 | contig 36283 bp, 34 predicted proteins | sample BarGraNGADG00212_FD_184491 | JGI IMG/M metagenome (GOLD analysis project Ga0209014, IMG submission 184491) | Arctic peat soil microbial communities from Barrow, Alaska - Barrow Graham LP Ref core NGADG0002-212 (SPAdes) (version 2) | ecosystem: Environmental > Terrestrial > Soil > Wetlands >...
TGACATTATTGAGAAGATAAGCACGAGGGCTATCGTCTTCGGTGAGGATCACACTATCAAAGCGGATGCCGATAGTAGCGCGGTGATGAACGATCTAGAATTGTTGACGTCCGCAAACCTTATTCACAAACACATGCACCGACACGCTTCGTTAATGCACGAACATCTGCACGCGCACGAAGGGTTCCATCATCACGAGCACTAAATAGGTGACTCCTTTTTAAAGATAAACAAAACAGATATTCTTCGTTAGTGTGCAAAAAAGAGAAAAAATGAACAGCTCTACAGCTGCCCATTGTTTTTCGAATTACGACTAGTTATTGCTTTACCAATGAGGATTAGCAAACCTCCCGAGAGTATCACTCCTATGATTGCTGACAGCCAATAGGCTAAACTTAAGTTGAGAAACGACTCTCCCAGGTTTGGCAAGGCATAGTCAGGAATAGGTGCCGTCCACGTGCTGGACACACTTTCAAGCCCCGCTGGGATAAACCCAACTAGCCCTTCAAGTTCCTCTGCGCCCCATTCTCCATAAGCAGTACCTACTGCAAGCAAGCCAATCGGCACTACTACGATCATTACCGCGAGCACAATTAACAAATTCCTTAGAAGTTTGTCCATTGATCACACCTCGATTTCCGTTGGCGTTGCAGGAACGGCGTCCCTTTTTTGGTCTCCGCGTGCTTTGTAGTTGAATATGATCGTAGGATCAAAGCGAGCTATATACCCAAAGGCTAGAGCCGTTACAACTGCTTCCACGAAGCTGAAGAATAGCATGTGTTCGATCAACATTGCCGGCACAGTTATAGAGAGCCCGTACGGCATATATAATGGGGTGCCGTCGGCTGCGTGCTCGAGCATTGGTTGGAGGCCAAGCTCAACCCCAGTGGCGAACGCACCGGCAGTTAAGCCTAGATACCCTGCAACTCCCGCTGCGAGAATTCTTCGATTTGATGTAATCTCTGTTTTTCCGCTAATGAACGAGTAAACATAGAACGCAACGAACGGAATGACGAATGCCATGTTAAAACAGTTCGCTCCTAACGCTGTTATCCCCCCGTCACCGAAAAGCAAAGCTTGTATGAGAAGCGCTACCGAAACAGTTACAACCGCGACCCACGGCCCCAATATGATTGCTATGAGCGCGCTTCCCACTGCGTGCCCAGTGCTTCCGCCTGGAATGGGCACGTTGAACATCATGATGACAAACGAGAAGGCAGCAGCTAGCGCAAGATATGGCACTTGTCTATCCTTAAGATTTTTTCGAAGCCAATCTCCTGCGTAGAGCCAGATCGGGATCATCACAAGCCACAGAATTCCGTATGTAATCGGTCCGAGATATCCGTCTGGTATGTGCAACTATATCACCACAACGAAATGCGGTGACAGTTATAAAAAACTATCGAATCGTAACACGAAAAACATATAATTATCTGAAAAGTAATAACGTAGCTACAGAAGAGTTCATCATAATAACACGCGGATGTAGTTATGACGATACACTCCTCCCTTTCGGATCAATTTACGTACCACAATGCACGAAGCCCGTTAGATCAAAGTCACAACTAGGGCATATGTACTTTAAGCTGAGACATCGCTATATGCCCACGGTGGTTGTGTCATTTGACAGATCTATGGGATCCCTCAGATTACTACAAGCACTCGTATCCACAATACGCGTTCGCGTTGGGCCTAGTGGGAAGATTGGCACTTCGTGGTGACGAGCACATTTTAGATGTTGGCTGTGGCGACGGGAAGATAACAGCTGTGCTTGCCGCACGCGTATCACACGGTTCCGTGCTCGGCATTGATACCTCTACTGAAATGATCGCATTTGCCCAAAATATGTTCTCTCAAACTGCGTATCCTAACCTCTCATTTAGCTATGGAGACGCTTCGAACCTCACTTTTCAAAAAGAATTTGACGTTATTGTAGCATTTGCCTCTCTCCACTGGACCGCAGACCTAGTCACGGTGCTGCAAGGCATCAAGTCCAGCCTCGCGCCAGGTGGTCGGTTCGCAGCACAGCTCATGGCGAAACGATTTACAACACAAGGGAGAAGTGGGTCCCCGTTGCACCAAGCGCGAAGGGAAGTTATGGCTCGTCCTGCTTGGAGACCCTATTTTCGGGAATTTAAGAAGCAAGGGTTGGTTTATAGTGCCGATGAGTACGAAAAGCTGTTGCGCGATGCTGGTTTTACCCCACACCGCGTCGAGTTCGTTACGGAAGATGTGACGCACCCTGGGATAGAAGCGCTAAAGGGGTGCGCTCGAGCAACGTGGCATCGATATACTAGCCGCATTCCGGCCGAGCACCGCGACGCCTTTCTTGATGAAGTCGTACAGCGCTTCATTGAGCAGTACCCCCCAGATAGTGGTGGCCAGATACATGTTCGTATGAAAATATTGGAGGTCGAAGCAACAGTAACGGGCGACTGACTTACCTCAAGCTTCTGTATAGGCAGCTAATAACACGCATCAAGGAATAGACACGGAAATGACTTGCGCACGAGCTTTACCGCACGAACAGTCGTAATCAATCGGCCGCCATCAGGTTGTTGAGGACTTATCTGCGAGTTTTCTAAGTAGAACCGAAGTATTATTCACCTTGCCTGATGGCAGTACCCTCGCTAACTCTTGAAATTCAGCCAAATCCCTTGTGGACAATCCTATATGCGCCAGTGATAAGCAAAGACCTAACGGGGTTTCCAGAGATGGGACGGATGCTTCAGACAGGTAAGGTCAACAATATCTCGGTTCTAATCAGGAAGGATCGGAGCAAGCACTAAGCTGATAGCAACGTGGACGGGTAGATAGCAAAACTTGGCCTGCGTGCGTATTTTGGTTTGTTTGGCCTCAACAAGCGATGCAATGACGATCTTAGCGCCTTAGCAGCGGAGGTAACCATTTATACCAAGATGACATCGTAGCAATTTGAATCAGCTAACCTTTCCTAATAGGTTTGCGTTATTTCCTTGTTACAATCATTCAGCAACACACTAACTCAGAATAAGCGTTATTATGGCTCACGTGCCCCTTTTTATCGATCTAAAAGACAGGTGCATCGTCATATTCGGCGGTGGGCGCGTTGGGGAGAGAAAGGCCAAGATGTTTTGCGCCTACGGGCAAACTACAGTCATAAGCACAAGCTTTACAGCTGAATTATTAAAAATGGCAGAAAGTGGCCTAATCGACGTGATTGCAGACGACTTGAAAGATGTGAAGAAGTACCTTGCAGGTGCTTTTATCGTCGTTCCGGCAACCAACAATCGCCCCCTCAACACGTATATCGCCGACCAAGCGAAGGCAATGAATATCCTCGTCAACCAAGTAGATGGCATAGGCGAGGTTATCGTGCCGTCGATTATCAATAAAGACGATATCCACGTCGGGATTTCGACGATGGGGAAAAGTCCCGCATCAGCTCGATATCTCAGACTGCGTATCGAAGAGCTCATAGAAAACGTTGCCCGGATGGTGGCTCTCCAAGACAAACTGCGAACCATTTTAAAAAAGAAGATTGTTAGTCAACTCGAGCGAAAGCGCATCCTTGAAATAATTATAAACGACTCAGGAGTGTGGACCGAACTTGCGCGTAGCTACGACGCGGGACTTCAAGCGGCACTTGAGATCGTAGAAAATGAACAATTGATGCCGCAGGCAAAAACAAAAGGGGGCCATACATGAATGGGATATGCAACCTTTCAATAACGCACAAGTGGGCAAGCCTAAATGACTTAGAGTGCGCACGCATTGACAACGTGGAGGGCGCATTGAAGGCGATGCACGCTACCGACGGCGTTAGCGAATGTGTCATCATACAAACCTGCAATAGGATTGAGCTCTACCTCTATGTGACGAACGAGTTCGACGTTAACTCATTTATAACGCGTTTCTTCCCATCTGTGTCGCCAGAACTCATTGGCCGATACGAGGCGCGCGAATCACTCAGGCACTTAATGCGACTGGCATCAGGCCTCGATTCTATGATTGTAGGTGAGGACCAGATACTCGGCCAGCTTAAAGAGGCGGTCGAAATAGCGACCAAAGAGGACACATTAGGTCCTGATCTGGGCTTAGCATTATCCAAAGCGATTAAAGTCGGAAAGCGTGTACGAACAGAGACGCACATCAACCGCGGCTCAGTGTCCGTCGGCTCAGCAGCGGTTGACCTCGCCGAACGAGTCATGGGTACCCTCGAGGACAAGGCGATTCTGAGCATCGGAGCCGGTGAGCTGGGAACGCTCGTGGCGGTCGCCCTCGCCGAGCGAGAGCTCAAGGCGATGTTTTTCTCAAACCGGACCTTTCGGCGCGCGCAAACCCTCGCCAAAAGGCTTGGAGGCACTGCGGTCCGATTTGACAATATAGACGACTATCTGTGTCAAGCAGACTTGGTAATAAGCGCTACCGCAGCGCCGCACTACATACTTACCTATGATAAAGTACGTCGCGCGATGCAACAACGACACGGCCAGTCACTCGTCATCATCGACATCGCCAATCCGCGTGACGTTGAAGAAAGTGTCGCTACGCTCGACAACGTCGACCTACACAACATCGACGATTTACGCAAGATCACCGAACAAAACCTTAAGAAGCGACGTTCCGAGATCGGAAAAGTGCTCGCGATCATTAACCAAGAGCTCGACCTGCTCGAATGGCGATACAAGAAGGATCGCGCGAATGACCTTATTGCGAGCTTGTATCAGAACGCAGAAGAGCTTAGAGCGCGCGAGCTCGAAAAAGCGTACAACCGTCTACGATGCGAGGCAGACCTAAATAACTACGAACAGATCCTTGAAGACCTTACAGGTTCAATCGTGAATAAACTACTTTTTGAGCTTACTGCATCACTCAGAGAGGCAGCCGCTAACGACGATTATGACTTGATGAGTTCAGCGCATAAACTATTCAAACGTCAGGAGGTTTAAATGACCAAGCGACCCGCACGGCTTCGTAAAAAGGGCGTCAGAAAGTTGGTCCGAGAGACGTCACTGCTCCCAAGCGATCTGATATGCCCTCTATTTGTCGATGAGAACGCACAAAAACCTATAGCTATCCCCTCCCTGCCGGGATTTTATCGTCACACCGTCGAAACGGCAGTATCTGAGGCCGAGGCGATCACGGAACTCGGTGTTCCAGCGGTCATCGTATTCGGGGTGCCACGCTCAAAAGACGAGACGGGGAGCGCTGCGGTTAGCGGCATCGTGCAAGATACTATCAGGGCGATAAAAACGCAGGTCCCAGCAGCCACGGTCATTGCCGACGTGTGTCTGTGTGAATATACGAGCCACGGACACTGCGGCATCGTCAACGAAGATGGTACGATCCTCAACGGCCCGACGCTTGAGATGCTGCGGCGTGTTGCAACCTCATACGCTCGCGCCGGGGTCGATATCGTCGCACCTTCGGGAATGATTGACGGGATGGTCGGCGCTATACGCGCGCAGCTCGATGAGGAGCGGTTTGACGGAGTCGCGATTATGCCTTACGCAGCTAAGTACTACTCGAGCTTCTACGCACCGTTTCGCGATGCTGTGGATTCAGGATGTGCTTTTGGAGATAGGTCCGCTCATCAAATGGACCCAGCAAATACCGACGAAGCGGTTCGTGAGGTACGTCTGGACCTAGAAGAGGGCGCCGACATTATTATGATCAAGCCCGCATTGCCTTATCTCGATATCATTTATCGAATTAAGCAGACCTTCGGTGTTCCTGTAGCCGCATATAGCGTTAGTGGAGAGTACGCCATGTTGCGCGCTGCAATAGATAACGGGAATTTGACTAATGATGCCATTCTTGAGACGCTCCTCTCAATCAAACGAGCCGGAGCCGACATGATCGTTACCTATTTTGCCAAAGAGGCGGCAAAGACCCTGGATTATGAGTGAGAGGTGGCGATGCAAACAGACGGGTCTGAGAGACTATATAAAAAAGCTTTGAAGCTCATGCCTGGTGGCGTTTCAAGCCCGGTTAGGGCGATAGATCCCTATCCGTTTTACGTCCATAAGGCAAGCGATTCGCGAATATGGGACGTGGATGGAAACGTGTACATTGATTACTGCATGGGCTATGGCCCACTCATTCTCGGTCACGCTCACCCTGCCGTGCAGGAAGCAGTGACCCAGCGTCTAAAACTAGGATGGGACTACGGAACCCCTATTGAGGCTGAGATCGCTCTCGCAGAGCGCATTCAAAAAGACCTCCCCTCAATCGAGATGCTTCGATTCGTGTCAACGGGAACTGAGGCTACGATGAGCGCTATTCGCGCCGCCCGTGGGTTTACAGGAAAAGACATTATCGTAAAAATTGAGGGGGGCTACCACGGCGCCCACGACGCAGTGCTCGTCAAGGCAGGATCGGCTGCAATCTCCACTGCGAGCTCACTCGGGGTGCCGGCCGAAGCTATAAAAAACACCCTTCAAGTCCCGTTCAATGACATTGAGGCCCTATCTGACGTCTTAGAAAAAGCTGAACCTGCGTGCCTTATCATAGAACCGGTGATGGGGAATATTGGTCCAGTGCTGCCTGAGACGACCTATCTCACAGAAGTTAGAAAAGTCACCGAAGAGAACGATACGCTCCTGATATTTGACGAGGTGATTACCGGATTCAGGCTGTGCACCGGAGGCGCTCAGTGTCTTTACAACGTCACTCCTGATCTCACAACGCTAGGGAAAATTGTCGGTGGCGGATTTCCGATTGGGATATTCGGAGGCAAAAAGGAGATTATGGAATGCGTTGCTCCATCAGGAGGGGTTTTTAACGCAGGTACATTCAGCGGGCATCCAGTTTCGCTTACAGCAGGAATTGCGACGCTTAACGTGCTCAACGAGGAGGGTTACAAACGCGTCAATGGTTTGGGTGACCTCCTAAGGAGGATGCTCGTCGACCTCCTCGAAGAACTTGACATCCGTGTTACGGTGCAAGGAATCGGCACGCTGTTTCAGATCTTTTTTACCGAAAAACCCGTTAAAAACTATCAAGACGCGCTCACCAGTGATGTCGACGCTTACAAGAAATTGGCTGCTTTTATGCGCGAAGAGGGCATTTTCTTAGCTCCTTCGCAATTCGAGACGAACTTCATCTCACTTGCACACTCAAACGAAGACGTCGAGTACACCATTCGTGCGTACGCTAACGCGTTTAAACGGCTGTATAACCTAGACGTCGACACCGCGGGCTACTAACCCCAATAACGACCGCAAACAACTGGTAGGGCGTGATCTAAATACTGCGTATTGGCACCAGAGGCAGCAAACTCGCATTGGTTCAAGCTAAGATGGTCAAGAGCTTACTCGCCAAGAATGGCGTTGAAAGCGAGCTCATCATCGTTCAAACGAGCGGCGATAATTTTGCCGATAAGCCCTTCCGAGAGGCAGGTATTGGCGCATTTGTGAGAGATATCGACGACCTCATGCTTAAGGGCGAGATCGATATTGCTGTGCATAGCATGAAGGACGTACCCACAAAAAGGCCAAAAGAGATTGGCATCTGTGCCGTTATGCCACGTGCAGCCCCATACGATGTTTTAATTTTCGAGCGTTCGTTGCCTAAAGGAGCTACTATAGGTACCTCGAGCTTGCGACGACAGGCGCAACTTGCTCGATATTATCCATCCTACAACCGCAAACAGATTCGGGGCAACGTCGACACGCGAATAAGAAAACTAAGGGCAAACGAGTTCGACGCGGTGATTCTCGCCAAGGCGGGACTAGACCGTCTCGGCATTAACATCAAAAAGAAACGTTTACCATTCATTCCATCACCAAACCAAGGGATTATCGCCGTGATGGCGAATCAGGAAAGTGACGATTTCGATATAGTCGCTAAGATCAATGACGAGCAAACATTTATTGAAGGCATGGTTGAGCGAGTTATAATGGAGACTTTAGGAGGCGGGTGCCTAGTCCCCCTAGGCATTTTGGCGCACCTAGAAAGTGAGTGGGTGCACGTCGTTGCCGAGGTGCTCTCGCTCGATGGAAAACGTATAGTGCATCTTACCGATCGCATACCTATTGATAGCTACGAACGAGCCTCGAAAGAGTTCGCCCAAAGAATGAAAGAAGACGGAGCAGCCTCGTTGATTGCTGAAGCTGTTGTATCTGTTTCAGCGCTTGACTGAAAAAGGAAACAAAAAAAACATGTCTGAAGGGAAGGTGTTCTTAGTAGGGGCAGGACCTGGTGACCCAGGCCTATTGACCCGAAAAGCCGAACGAATCATAAAAAGCGCTGATATTGTGCTCTACGACAAACTTGTCGATGACCGAGTAATCGCGCTTGTTCCTAAAAAGGTAGAGCTTATAGACGTGGGGAAGGACCCGAACCACCATAAGGTTCCACAGCATAAGATCAATGATCTGCTTGTCAAATACGCGAAAAAGGGCAAGACGGTAGTACGGCTTAAAGGTGGCGACCCCTACGTATTCGGTCGCGGTGGAGAGGAGGCCGAAGAGTTAGTCGCCCATGGAATCGATGTGGAGATAGTTCCCGGTATTTCATCAGCCGTGGCGGTTCCAGCGTATGCAGGTATCCCTGTTACGCACCGAAAGTACGCTTCCACATTTACTATCGTCACGGGCCACGAGGCCACGGGCAACGAGCTTAAGTGGGATGTTCTCGCTCAACTAGATGGCACGCTAGTTATCCTGATGGGCGTAGGCGCCCTCAAAGAGAACGTTGCGAATCTTATAGCTTTTGGCAAGCCTGCGCAAACACCGGCAGCGATCATTGCACAAGGAACTACCAGCCGCCAAAAAGTCGTTTTAGGCACCTTAGATGACATAGCAATCAAAGCTGAAACAGCCAACGTGGAAGCTCCAGCGGTGCTAGTTGTCGGTGACGTTGTAAAACTCGCAAACACATTAAGACCCCAATATGCAGACACTAGCGATCATTAGACCTGACAGACAACTAGAGGATTCAAAAAAAGTCGTCGAAGCCTTCGGTTATAGAGCGTTGGCAACCTCTATGGTCGACATCACCCCTATAAGCGACTCGCTTTGGTCCACTTTCTTAGACGACCTAGCGAAAGGCGAGGTGGACTACCTAATACTCACGAGCGCAAACGGTGCACGTATTTGTGCGCAGCTCGGACTCAACGCTGCTAGCATCCCTAAATCCACGCGCGTCGTGGCCATAGGACCCGCAACCAGATCTGCGTTGCTTAAAGAGCAGCTTCGCGTTGATCTTATGCCGTCAGAGTATAGCTCACACGGCATCGTTCGGACGCTCAGCAACATAGCAGGAAAAAAAATCTGGGTCTTACGCAGCGCTTATGGCAGCTCTGAACTAATCCAAGGTCTTAAGAAAGGCGGCGCAGCCGTTAACGAAGTCGTGCTTTATACGCTTAAAAAGCTCTGTGGTCCACTTCAACGAAACTTTATACTGGAGGTAACAGAAGGTGATGTGGCAGGCGTGCTATTTACGAGCGCCATGACGGTAAAGGCTTTTTTTGACTGCGCTGACCTAATGGGAACTCGCGACCGGCTCATCGCACGACTCGCGCATCAACTCGTTGGGGCTATTGGAATTCCTACAGCCGATGCGCTTCGTTCGTACAATGTGGAAGTCGACGCTTTACCAAAAGACGCCACATTCAGTGCGCTAGTCTCAGTAGCACATGCAGCCCTGAAGAATCGCGCATTGTAGCGCGCGAAAAATTCTCTATGAATATACCCGTAGCTATATGCACACCTGTAATGGCTCCAAATCTCGCCGATGAAGGGCGTGTTATGTGCGACTGGCAAACATTGGCTCGCACCGCACCGTTGAACGAGAACTGCAGGAGGTATGCGTAAACTATTCGGGTAGACCAGTGAAGCGCGCCGGAAGCACAACCACAGCTACTGATCCTCCGCTTTAGCAGAGCCTAAGACGATGATTATTAGGGAGATCGTTTGCTGTGAGCTGTTCGATCCGTAAACTTCGCGCACGATCTTGCGAAGTTGGCAGCAAGATTGGGGTACGAGAGTGGATGGAAGTGAGTGAATGAAGCGAGGGTTTGTCCTACTTGTACGCCATCGCGACCGTCTGAAATACCTGTTCCTTTTTGCAGCTGAAACGCAAATTGAGGCTTGTTACCTAGACCAGTAAGTTCGGAATAGTGAAATTCGTGGCCTCGAAACTTGGTTCCTTTTTGTCCAAGGATGTTATTGCAAACAGTCGTGCCAGCAACATAGCCGATAACACGCTTGTTGGCCATATCGGCATTTGCTGGAATGACGCCTACCATCTTTGAGCTTCGCCCGTCATACGTCAACGATTCGGTCAGATACATGAGGCCGCCGCACTCTGCGAACACGGGCAAGTCTGCTTGAGCGTGTGACGCGATCGAATCGCGCATCGAACTGTTGCGTTCCAGCTCATCGGCGAAGATCTCAGGGTATCCTCCACCTATATAGAGGCCATCAACCTCGGGAATCTCTTTATCATGTAAAGGACTAAATGGGATGGTTTTTGTGCCATTGAGAGAAAAGAGATCAAATAAATCCCGATAGTAAAAGTTAAAAGCCTCATCGCAAGCGACGCCTATATGCACGCGCTTCTTATTTCCAACCCCTGCTTTTGAAGAGACAAACACCTTGGGCTTAACTCTTGGCAGCTTCCCAGCACTTTTTGCGATTTGGAGCACCTTGTCAACATCGATGCTTTGAATTGCGTCCTCAATATTATCAAGTTGTTTTCTAAAATTGCCGTCTCGTTTAAGCCCTTCAGAAGCAGGGACGAGACCCAAATGGCGCATCGTTAGGTGCATTGAATCCTTGCGTGGGATCTGTCCTATGACCTCAATACCGGTGTAATGTTCAATGGCTTTTTTTGCCTTAGCCGCATGCGTTAGGCTGCCAATTTTGTTGAGTATGACCCCTCTTATGTCAATTCGCCTGTCAAATGAGCTATAACCCTTAACGAGTGCTGCCGTGCTCCGTGTAATGCTTCGTGCGTCGATAATGAGTATGACCGGGCAGTTGAGCATCTTAGCGATTTGCGCTGTGCTTCCAACGTCACTTAAGCTTTCCAAACCTTCGTAGAGGCCTCTTACACCTTCTATGATTCCGATATCTGCACCGCGCATTGCGTGATAGAAAGTCTCAATAATCGCATGCCGGTCCATTAAGTAGCCGTCGAGGTTACGTGAAAAGCGTCCTGTAACCTCTGAGTGATAGCTCGTATCAATATAGTCTAATCCGACTTTGAACGGCTGGACAGTATGTCCTTCCTTGGATAAAACTGACATCAGCCCGGTTGCGATTGTCGTTTTTCCCGCGGAACTCCTGTCAGCGGCGAGAAGTAGTCGGGGTACGTTACTATTTGTGTGCTCCATTGTATATTAGCGCGGCGTGCAAATAGGGGGGCTCTGAGATGTCATTCCGTTTTTGCAGTTCTTTCGCTCTCTTCTAAAAACACTGCTCGTAAAGTCTCTCCAAGTTCTGATGGCACAATGTGACTTACGCCGAGTGTCTTTGGATGTAGGTCTATCTCGACCGTTACGTGCTCGTGACCAAGTTGTTTTAAGGGCTCCACTTGTCGTGGCCCATTGGTGACTGAAAAAATGGTTTTTCCCTCTAAACTCTTCATCGGAACAGCGTGAGGAACGCCCAATAGGACCGCAAAGTCATAGTCGCTGTAGTGCTTTTCAATCAAGCGTCCAGCATTAACCCCTGTGACAGGATACTCATCCAATCCACCTGTGATGTAGTCGATGGAAACACCGATTGCTGCTAAGTCGTTTAAAATATTTTCTGCGTGCTTTCTAAGTCTCGGTAATCCAACGTTAACATCCAGATTGGCAAAAGTCTTGAGGTAATCGTTACCTATTTCGCGTGCAACGGTTGAGAGTGCGACTAGCACATCAACAAATTGATAAGCGGTCTCTTTTTTGGCATTTAAAACGATTAACCCTTTCTTTTTATGCTCTAAAAGCTCCAGCAACTTCCTGGCAGTAACGTATTTGATATCACCGCGCGAAGGGGAGATATACTCCTTGCTTGCCACTCCAGCCATTTTTTCAAGATTGGTCGCTTCGACGAGTAGCTCTTTTTGTCGGAGATACTCAGCTTGATCGATCACCCTTGCTTGAACCGCTGCGGCAAGCGTCACGATGGCGCCGTAAGTGTTGTCTCGGTAACCGGCGTGAATATCAACTTCAATTACAGGGCAGGGTGGGGTTGCGTCACGTACAGCCTGATGGATATCTTCGCCAATTATCATGCTTGCACACGAGCCGATAACGCCCATAAGTTTTGGATCGAAAAGCTCCACTGCTCGCGTAATCACCTTTGCTAGGATTTTGTCGCCTCCGAACACGAAATTGGTCTCATCCATTGCTGTCGTAATAACGCGAATCCCGTCCTCTTCGAGGAGTCGGCTATGCTTGAAGCAACAGCCTGATGGCCCGTGTATAATCACGACATCAGTTTCCAGATCTCGAAGCGTATAAAGCGCGGCGACGATTGAGCTTGGTCGAGGGTGGATTACCTGCTCAGTAGTTTTGTCTACCCCGCGCGCGTTTGATGACACTTTTTGCTACCTCCACATTTTTACACATGAAATAATGACGTCACTGATATCGGTCAGCTCGAGAGCCTTGCGTAACGCACTCTCTAGGTTATTCGTTTGTATGACCCCTTTCCCCAAAGTTCGTTCTTGATCGCTTACGAATACGACGTGGTCGAGTGAATCACTTTGGGCAAGTGATAAGAGAGCCTCTATAGCTATTCCTTCGCAGACGTTTGACTCTAAGCCGATGATTAAGATAACTTTATGGCCAACTTTCTTGAATGTAAGTCCATACTGTATTGCTTGTTTAATCGACGCCTCATCGAGGCCAGAGTTTGAGTTATCGATGAGAAATCGTCCGTTGAATGTTGCTGCAGACATCCTCCCTAACACTCCCTTGAAGTGCGACAGCTGACTGCTAATCGTGTCAGGACTAAGGTTCGCCGACAGTGCTGCAGCCGTAAAACACAATAGGGCGGTTTCATAACTCTTAAAGTCAAAGGAGCCGGACAAGGCAAAGTGTATTTCTCCCGATGCCAGACTTCCATCTATACGCTCTAAATCGGAGTATGCCATCGTTGCCTCATTGCTTCCTGTATTCTTGTATCGTACGTTTGCCCTCCCATCGCCAAAGGTATTAAGGCAGCATTTCTGTTTTATGGGGGGCACTTCATCCATTGGTGCGACAAGACACGAACTCTCCTTAGCGTTTGTTATCATCTGCAATTTTGCCAACGTTGAAGTCTTTGTATGTTGCGCAATGTCGTACTCAGGCAACAACGTCGTAATGATGTTTATATCGGCAAGTCCGGTTCCACCAAGCGACACCTCAAAGATGTACACCTCAGGATCGAAGTCGAATTTCTTTGTTAGGTCTATCGCAGTCAATATGCTTGCGGGGGTGATGCTCAGCCGTCTTTTAGCGATATACCTGCCATTTTCAGAAACCTCAAGTCCGAGACTCGTTAACGTTAGCAGCTTTCGATCCGCGTATGCGTTACCCAAAAGCGCTGCAGTCGACGTTTTTCCTTTGACGCCGGTCACCTCAAACACGAGAGCGTCGTTCAACTCTCCCGATTGTCGCACAAGCTGTCCCACAGCTTGGTGGTGCGTCAACACCGGGATTTCCAGCGCTTCAGCGCGCGCAACAAGTGGGGTGTTAGCGTGAACGGGTGTTATTACCACGTCAAAGGAGTCGACTACGTCAGGCGTCGGTGTATTGTGATAAATATTGAACGCAACTGCGGCCGCTCCAATTTCGCGCAGTTTTTTGCAGATCTCGCGCGCCCCGTGAATTGTATCTAAAACAGCTACGTTCTTTCCGCTGAAGTCCATGAGGGCTTTAAGCCTCTTCAAGCCTTTTGAGCGCTAAATCAGCTATACAGGGGTCGATACCAAGTGGCTCAGCATAGATAACGTCAATAGTTCTATTGTCGAACGAATGCGTGGTTCGGCGTTGGCCGTCTGTCAACCCGAGAATCTCAGGGATATCCTTCAAGGTGTGAATCCCGTGAGCGAGAAAGAGCGGAAGCACGTAAAGCGTTTTTACGTCGGTAGAGGAAAAACTTTCAATACCCTCCTCAACGGTTGGGCGATCCATATTAAGATACGCGGTTTTTATGATTGCGCCGTTCATTTTTTCTGCTAGCATGTTTGCCACAGCTTCTACGGTATTTTTGTTATAGGTTAGCTTGCTCCCGTGACCTAGCACGAGTACCCCAAAGTTCTCTTCCATTACGTACCTCCAACTAGTATGTGCGAATTGTTCTTTTGATATTTAACGGTAAAGCTCACCTAAAGTGGGGCGATTGAGCTCGAATACGCAGGTTAGCAAGTTTTTGGATTGCATCAGCCATTTTAGGGAGACCCTTCATAGGGGCCGACTATAAGTTCATCTTCGCTCACCTTTCCGTATTTGCGAGAACTTGCAGTCTCACAGAAAATCATGCTTAGATCATCTATCATGAAATGATAGCTGCCACGTATTCACATCATCGGTCCCATAATAAGCCTTTAATGCTTCTTTTACCCCCGCTCTAACAAGTTTCGCAACCCTGCTTCCAAACGGGGTAGCGGGTCCGCTGTATAAAATCGGGTCACCCTCGCTGCTATTTTCATACGCAACGATAATCGCATCGCTCGTCGTGCCTGTGAATTGCAGTCCCTTGTCGATCAGGGCGCGCGTCTTTGCTTCCGTGGCGGTAATTAGCGTCCCTGCTATCGCCCCTTCGCTCAACGCTTCAGAGGATATGACAATTATATTAATGGTGCCAAACGACGACGGATTCGTAAGTCCTGCAGTCACAAAAACCGTAACGCACGCATCGCTCAGAATCCGCACGTTCTTCATCTCAACTGCTGTGAGAAGCGCGAGGCAGTCCCCCTCAAGCACCATTGATGCTGCCACTCCCTCAATGTAGCTCTTCGGAGCGTCGTGAGAAAAATCGTGGGGGACTTGGATGTTTAGGATATTGTTTACCGCCCTTCTACCGCCGTTCACACCACTGCTCAAGGCTTCAAAGTTGCCTTTCAGCACTAAGACTCGGTCTAATATCTCATATTCCACGCTTATTCACCTTCAAGAAATGAGTATTGAAACGCGCTAACCAATGTGTGACTCTACGTATTCTACGAGCGTCGCAAGCTCAGTAAAAACAGGGCACCTCTCTTTTAAGTCTTCATATAAACGTTGTGCAACGCCCGGCGTAAAATCGCGAGCCTCTATCGATGTCTCCTCCAATATTACGAGTTTATCTCCTGCAAGAGCTGCTGCTTCGAGATTCTTTAAGTTCGCTGGCCCGAAGCAGATATTCGGTAGTACGATGATGCGTGCCTCCCGAATGAGCTGCACGTTACGGCTGTCTGCCTCACTTGAAATTGGTGAAAACGGTGCTTCGACGGCGCATTCAACGCCATAGTATCCTGCTATGTCGTAATCGGTGTCGAGTGTGTTGACCACGCCGGCAGAGACACTCAAGCCCTTTTGGACAAGCGCGTGGATGACGGGCGCCCCTTTGCCCCCACCGGGAATGACGTGCACCGTTTCAGAGCTGCGCTCTCCAGGTGTGTGATGAGGGAGAAGTGTTATCGAAAAAGCGTTTGTAATCGGGTGTTTTCTGACGAGCGCTGAGACGCCAAACGCTTCTGCGATGTGCTCTTGCGTTAATACTTCCTCGACGGTGCCGTCAGCGATGATTTCCCCGCGTTTTAATAGCAGCAGTCGATCACAGTACTGAGCGGCAAGGTTGAGATCATGAATAGCGGCGATAACCGCGATGCCAGAAGCTGCGAGGCGCCTTACAAGGTCAAAGATCTCAATTTTGATCCCAATGTCGAGCTGAGAAGTTGCCTCGTCAAGAAGCAGTATCTTCGGTTCTTGGGCCAAAGCCCGGGCAATAATGACGCGCTGCCGCTCCCCCCCTGAGAGCTCGGCAATCTTGCGATCAGCAAACTGAGCGACATCGGTCATCTCTAAGGCCTTTCGTGTTACGTCAAAATCATTCTTCGATTCGGTTCCGAGGAATTTGATGTGGGGGCTCCTGCCCATAAGCACGACCTCCTCGACGGTAAAATCGAAAAAAAACGTGTCAGTACTCTGGGGCACGACCGCCATCTGTTGTGCGAGTCGTTTCGGCTTTATTTGATAAACGTCAACATCATCGAGCGTTATGATGCCGACTTGTGGCTTCAGTACCCCGCTGATTGCTTTAATGAGCGTCGTCTTTCCTGACCCGTTAGGGCCGACGAGACCAATCACCTCGCCGGGCCTGACCGTCAGTTGTGCGTTATTGAGCGCATGCGTCTCAACGTAATAGCAGTCAACGCCATCAACCCGTACACGTCCAGGTCCTCCTATTTCAGAACCACCTTCTTTTTCGAGTATACCCATTAACCGTTTCCTCGTCCGTTGTATGTGCGGCAGCATTTAAAAGATGTTTTTCCTCCTGCTCCAGACCAGATACATAAAAAACGGGGCGCCAAGTAACGCAGTGATAATCCCAACGGGCATCTCAGAACCAGGTATTGCGGACCGTGCGACAATGTCGGCCCAGATGAGTAAAATACTGCCGAAGAGCGCGGATGCAGGAATGAGCGCTTTATGATCCGGACCCGTAAACGTCCGAACCACGTGGGGCACGATGAGCCCGACAAACCCGATGATGCCGCAGAAAGCAACGGCAACCCCTACCACGAACGACACGGTTACCAAGAGGATTTTCTTGAGGTTCTCGACGGCCACGCCCAGGTGCTGCGCTGATTCTTCCCCTGACAGCATCAGGTTCAAGTCACGCGCATATGCGTAGATGACGATCGTCCCGATGAGAATTATGGGGAACGTTATCTCCACGTACTCCCATCTGCTCGCCCACAGCCCCCCCATGAGCCAAAAAACGAGTTGGTGCAGATTCTCCCCTGCGACGAACATGAGGTACGAGATCAACGCTGAAAAGAGGGTTGAGAGCGCGATGCCTGAAAGCAGCAGCAGCGAGACTGAGCTTCTCGGGCCGATCATGGACAGTGCGTAAACTGTAAAGGTGGCGATTACGGCGCCGGCGAATGCCGCAGGCGGGACGAAGATCGCACTAACGAGCCCAAGTGAGATGACGAGGGCAGCTCCAAACCCCGCACCGCTTGACGCCCCAAGCACGTAAGGGTCCGCCAACGGGTTCTTAAAAAGGGCCTGCATTGCGACGCCTGCGACGGCAAGACCCGCCCCCACAAGGAGCGCCATGAATGTTCGGGGGAGGCGTATCTGATACACGATAATCGCCTCAGCATCAGACCACGTGCGATTTGTAGGCACGACCAAGTTTGTGAGAATTGCTGCTATCTTTTGTGGAGGGATCCATACCGGACCGACGGCCACACCTATAACAACAGACGCGAATAGTACGCCTGCAAGCACTAAGAGCGTCGCGTTTCGTTTCAAGCTAATACAGTCCGTTTCTTAACGCCGGACTTCGTGCACTTGCACTACTGCGATGCTTGGTTTATGATTTCGATTATCTGGTCCATAGCATCGAAGGCGCGCGGCCCGGGCCGGGATATTACGTCGCTGTTTAAGACGAAAACTTTGCCGTTCTTGATGGCATCGACCGTAGTAAGGGCGGGGTCTGACTTGATCTGCTCAATTACCGTAGAATTCATCGCACTGTTCGCGATAATTACCGAAGGGTTCAGAGCAACTACCGACTCCTTGCTCATCGTACCATACCCGCTTACGTTGGCCAACTTCGCGACATTAATGCCCCCGGCGCGAGCGATGATGTCTCCTTCAAAGGTGTCCGCGCCTGCCGACATTATCGGGTCGTTCCACACAAGATAGAGCACGCGTGTTTGTATCGCGTTGCTTGTCGCGTTGCTTTTATTTAGCCTCTGTGTCAAGTTCGCAACAAGTGCGCTGCTATTTCCGGTACTAGCGGTCACGTTGCCGATCAATGAAAGGTCGTTCAGTATGCCGGTTAAGCTATGTGGGTCGAGGACGACCGTCGGTATCCCATAACCACTAAGCGTCGACAGCACGGTATCGTTGTTCAGGGAACTTGCAAAGACGATATCAGGCTTGAGGGAAACGATTTTCTCAATGTTAGGCGTGCTGAATCCGCCTACTTTTGTGATATTGACAGCCGCTGGTGGATAGTTGTCATACGTGGTGTCGCCAACAACCTTGTCGCCCAGTCCGAGGGCGAACAAGTCTTCTGTAATAGAAGGAGCGAGTGACACAATGCGATTAGGTGTTTGAGCGATGGTGACTGTTCTTCCGGCATCATCGGTAACCGTGATGCCGCCCGATTGAGTTGTTTGGTTTGAAGACAGCTGTGTGCACCCCGCCCCCAACGTAGCGAGGAGTACAGCGCAGATCACGACGCACGTTACTTTTTTTTGTGTTACGTTCATTTTAATACTCCAAACAATACCCCAAAATCGATGGAGCCCACCTTAAGATTTTATAATCTGCCACGGTTTCATAGACGGCCAGAGCCGTTTATAGATAGAGGGATAAACTCGGCCGGTGCGACAGGAGATGGCGGCGCTACATCGTGCGAGCAATTGGAGGAGATTATGGATCCGCTCGCAGCTTGATAATGTCAAAGACATCACCCACAAAAAGGATTGCAGCCACCCGCCATTCCCGTGTGGAAGCCAGTCCTATCCAACGCTTAAGAGCACCTTATCTTATATCAATTTATCTTGAGAATCCTCAATTTTACTTGATGAATTGGAAAGCAAGCGCCAAAAGTGAGGCGCACTCGTGAAGCGTTGTCAAAGTGTGTTGTCTCGTTTGCGTTGTTTCATGGTCCAAAGAGTCTAACACCGTTCTGAAATGACGGAACATTGGCGATTAATACTTTCATCCTTCTTTCGGACAATACATACAGCTTTAAAGAAAGAGACAAAACACCCCTAACTTTATCGTACAGTTGGGTGGATTTCGTTCGAAGCTACGTGCTTTAACAAGGCAGTACGCGCTTTGGGGGGCTGGAGGCGTTATTACACACGTATTAACCGTGCAGGTGCAGAGATGACCCATCGAAGCGTTTCGCCGCCGTACGAGTACGTCACCACTGAAGTACATCTTGCCACCATCCTTGAGCGTATCGCGCCTTCGTCGGTTATGGCTATAGCGCTCGGAACCACGGGTCCTGACACCTTTGTTGACCGCATACGGGCCATCCAATTGGCAGTACCCGAGCACCCCCCGGTAATTGTTGATTGTGCCCAGGTGCCCCAAGGGGGGTTGGCGAAGCTGCAGGAGCTCTTTGAGCTCCCGGTCGTCAAGGTAGTGCATAACGGTAAGCTCGCCCTCAAGTTCCTCTGTCAGGCCGGATTCGACCTATCCAGTCCATATTTCGATACGATGCTTGCCTCGCAACTGCTTAATGGTGGGTTGATGGATGTACGACACGATCTGAAAACCGTGGCAAAGGCCTATCTTGACGAGTACTTGCCGGAAACGTGCGGCACTATTCGGGCCACCTCCCTTACCGATAAGCAGCTTCGAAGTGCCGGACAAACGGTCAGCGCGGTCTTGAGCCTCCATGCGGCGTTATCCGAGCGCATCGCGAGCGCCGGTCTCACCGACTGCATGCGTTTAGAGTGCAACTGCCTCCCTGCGGTTGCGGCAATGGAGCGCAACGGCATGCTCATGGATATGGGGCAATGGCGAACGTTGCAGGACACATATAACGAGTTAGAGGAGAGTCTCGCGCATGAGGTGCGCCGTGAGCTGACGACGTCGGGGCAGCGCACCCTCGGTGACGTTGCCGCCATCAATCTCGGTAGCCCCCATCAGGTGAAACATGCCCTCAGAAGCGCCGGGGTTCCCGTCCGCAACGTCCGCGAGGACGAGTTAATCAAGTATGAGGAGGACCATCCCGCAATCCCTCATTATATTCGCTACAAGCACGTCTTAAAGCTCAAAAACGGCTTTTTGGATGCACTTCCCCGGCACGTCAACCCGTTGACGGGGAGGGTACACCCTACCTTTCTTCAGGTCGGCACGGTAAACGGGAGATTCGCATGCCGCGACCCTAACCTGCAGCAAATTCCGAGAGACGGGGCGGTGAGGGGGTGTTTCATTGCGGCACGCGACCATCGTCTTGTGATCGCCGACTACGCCCAATTTGAGCTGCGTGTCATAGCGGACATCAGCGGCGACGAGACCATGACGCGGGCGTTCCAACGAGGGGAGGACTTACACAGGCTGACCGCATCGCTCGTGCTCGATACGCCCCTTGACCAGGTGACGAAGGACGAGCGCCTTATCGCAAAGGTGCTGAACATCGGTCTTATCTACGGAATGGGTGCACGGAGCTTACGGCGATACGCGAATTACATCTACGGTGTCCACTTCACCCTCGAAGATGCGTATGAATTTCGTAGGCGTTTCTTTGATGCGTACTCAGGCGTACGGGCGTTCCACCGGCGTATGGGCACCACGCCACTGGTATCTGTCCGGACCCTTAGTGGAAGAATACGTAGGTGGGCAGACGGCCAAGATCCAAAGCTGACTGAACTGCTGAACACCAGGGTACAAGGGACTGCCGCGGATATTATGAAACAGGCCGTAACCTCCCTCCACGAAGCGCTCAGCGCGAGAGCTAAAATTGTCTGCTGTGTGCACGACGAGTTGCTGGTCGAAGCGCCACAGGCACGCGCTGCCGAGGTCGCTGAGACCGTCGCCTACCAAATGCGAGCGGCGGGGAATGAGTTTTTGCGAAATGTCCCCCTTGACGTTGACGTGGCGATTGCCCAGAGCTGGGCAGGGAAGGCGTGACGGGGTTCCTTCGCACTATTACCGAGCTAACACTCTGGCGCATGGGCAACTAACGTCGGAAAAAGGTGCCCTTTCTATCAAGATCACACTCTTCGGACTTTTTTGAACTCAACAGGTTTAAACCGTGCACAACCCTCGGGACGATAGGATTCGTGGCTGGCAAACCGCCGCGTCGGCTCCATTTTTTCAGGCACCGGGCAAAGCTCATAGAAGTGCTTACACGAAAGACATAGCAACATCGCGATCCACTCGGTTTTGCGTGCAGTTGGGTTTTTCGTAAGCAAGTGGTGAAACTAACAGGGCTGTGCGACTTCGGAGCGACGTGTTCACTCTTGTCAACATCAAAGCTCCTCGCAACTGTTATCTCCGGTGGAGGAGGACAGAGGCTATGAAAACGATCGTTGTCTGTGTTTCTGTTCACTATAGCAATACAAAACAAATCGCGGATCCAACGCTTGGTAAGAAAAGAGCTTCAAGTTGTTGCAGAGTTCTCCAGTAAAGCATTGGAAACGTGAGGTACTCGATTACATCGGCGGCATAAACAATAATCGGGCAAACGACAATGACTTGCACGGCGCGCGGGAGTTTGCTCGTCCGCTCCTCGAGCACCCTCACGAGAAACGGACTGAATCGCCGGCCTGATTTAAAGGAGTACTTAGATGAAGCAATGGTACGAAGAACTATTCGAAAACTCAGCGAAGTCATATGACCAACAGCCGTTTGTCAAGGGCACACACGGCGAAGTTGACTTCATAGAAGAAGAGCTCGGATTTAATAGAAGTGCCACCATCTTGGACCTAGGGTGTGGAACTGGTCGACACGCCATTGAACTTGCAAAAAGAGGGTACACCGTAACCGCCGTTGATTTGTCCGCGTCGCAGTTGGACCTTGCGCGCGAGAAAGCCGTAGCAGCAAACGTGACTGTTCAGTTTGTGGAAGCCGACGCTCGCCATCTTAACTATAGCGGTCAATTTGACGCTGTGATTATAGTTTGTGAGGGTGCGTTTCCTTTAATGGAAACGGACGAGATGAATTTTGAGATACTAAAGAACGCATTCCGTGCACTCAGACAAGGCGGCGTGTTTATCCTTACCACGCTGAATGGGTTGTTTCCTTTGTTCCATTCTGTCAGGGACTACATTAACGAGCATCAAGATCACGACAGCATCAAGGCGAGTAAGTTCGATCTTATGACGTTTCGAGACTATTCAGAATATGAACACATTGACGACGACGGAAACAAGCGCCCAATCAAATGCAACCAGCGCTACTACGTCCCGTCTGAAATTATGTGGCTGCTAAAAATGGTTCTCAGAAATCGATATATATACAGCTGAACTGGGAAATTGGAGCCGCGACAAAAAACTGACCACGGAAGATTTGGAAATGTTAGTGGTGACAAGAAAAGAGTAAAAGGATCGCAAAGGGTGCGTGAAAATGAAATCATTGTGGAAAGGATCAATAGCGTTTGGACTTGTGAACATTCCCATAAAACTTTACTCAGCGATCGAACAAAAGCCACTTAAAACGCGGCTCTTGCACAAAGATAAGCTCTCACCGATACGATATAAGAAATGGTGCGACGCGTGCACCGAAGAGGTACCATCGGATGAGATTGTAAGAGGTATCGAGGTTGCCCCTGACCAATATGTCGTCATCAGCGAAGACGAGCTCCGATCCATCAGACCCGAAAAATCAACACGGATAGAGATCGTCGAGTTTATCGACTCCCATCAAATCGACCCCATCTTTTTTAACGCCCATTACTATGCTGGTCCGGAAAGGCCGAAGGACAAGACATATTTCCTGTTTAGAGACGTGCTTCGCCAGACTGCCAAGACCGCTATAGGCAAGTTTGTCTTGCGGGACAAGGAGCATGTGTGCGCGATCGAAGCATATCGAGAGGCGTTACTTTTAACGACGCTGAACTACGAATACGAGATTAGGGACATCACGCGAGTCGACGGTCTTGCGGAAGAGCCGCCAATTTCGCAAGCGGAAATGGATCTGGCGAGACAACTGCTCAATCAGATCACCGTCGATGAGTTTGACATCACTCAGTTTCACGACACGTTTGAGGACGAGCTCCGGCAACTCGTTGCGAAAAAAGCTAGGGGTGAAACGATTAGCGTCCAAAAGATCGAATACCACGCGACACCCGAAGAAAACCTCATCGAAGCGTTAAAGGCAAGCCTCAAATGATGCTTGCAGCCACCGGCACGCGTGAGACTCTGCGATCAAAGTCGTACATCTTCGAGCCTAAGCTGGATGGTTATCGGGCGCTCTGCCTAAAAAGGGGAGGGACGTTACAATTCATATCACGAAACAACCGGGACATCACCCCTGAGTTTCCGGAACTCGCGTTTGGCGATCTCATTAAGTCCGACTGCCTGCTCGATGGCGAGATCGTAATTTACGATGAGAAGGGGAACCCCTCGTTTGCCCTGATGCAGCAACGAAAGCACCTCCGTCCGCCGCCTACCTACGTCGCTTTTGACATACTTGAGCTGGAAGGCCGGGATCTGCGCGGGCTGCCGCTGTCAGAGAGGAAGAAGCTTCTTTTGGAGACCGTCAAGGAGGGGGGGAACCTGCAGACGATGCCAAGCACCGAAAATGGGGAGGAACTCTGGAACGTCATTACGGCAAGGGGCCTTGAAGGAGTGATGGCAAAGAAAAAGGACAGCATCTACATCACTGGGCGATCCCGTGCTTGGCTTAAAATCAAGTTCGAAAAAACGGTCGATTGCGTTATCGTCGGGTATGCGACGAAGACGAGGGAGATCGCCTCGTTGGCGCTTGGATTGTATAACGCGGCGGCCCTTACATATGTTGGACAGGTCGGCACTGGATTTAGCGAGTCGCTCCTTGAAAGACTAAGCAAGGAGCTCGTCCGGGCGAGCAACGACGCTGCTCTTCCCAAGAATGTACACCCCGTCGTTCCTGAGAAGGTGTGCGAGGTCAAGTACCTTGAGTATACGAAGGACGGTCGGCTAAGGGCGCCTGTGTTCTTGCGGATACGGGACGATAAGCCCCCAAGAGAATGCACGATAGATCAGGTGACAAAAGGTGCTTGAGGACTACCGGAAAAAAAGGGATTTTACAAAGACCGCTGAACCAGCGCCTGAACAGTTGAAAAGCGAACAAGCGATCTACGTCGTGCAGAAACATAACGCGAGGCGAATCCACTTTGACTTGCGTCTTGAGCATAATGGCGTCCTGAAGAGCTGGGCGGTTCCCAAAGGGCTCTCAGACGACCCGCAGGACAAGCGGCTCGCGATCAGGACCGAGGATCATCCCGTTGCATATGCTACGTTTTCAGGTACGATCCCTGAAGGAGAGTACGGCGCAGGAACCGTCGAAATATGGGACAAGGGCAAGTTTGTCAACATTACCGTTAAGGGCAGCAAGGTTCAGCCCCTTAGTGAAGCGCTGGAAAAGGGACACTTCATCATCTATCTGAAGGGCGAAAAGCTCGACGGGTCCTATGCATTCACACGAATTGAAAACGACGAGTGGATCATCGTCAAAAAAAGAGAGAAGCCTCCCCGGAGCGCTGAAATAGACGTAGGGGGGCACCACATCAAGATAACTCATCCTGAAAAAGAGCTCGATGAGGGGATAAAAAAAGCAGAGCTTGTGGAATACTATCGCAATGTCGCACCGTTGATGCTGCCCCATGTGAAGGACCGGTTCCTCTCAATGTTCAGATTTCCCGAAGGGGTGCGCGGAGAGAGGTTCTTCCAAAAGAACATTCCTGACTATTTTCCAGATTGGATTGAAAGCAAGTGTCTTGAACATGAAAGCGGCGTGACCTGCTATGCGATCGTTAAAGACGAAGCAGCGATCGTCTACATCAGTAATCAGGTTGTTGTGCCCCACATCACGGTCACACGAATTGACAAACCTGACCTTCCCGACAAGATGATATTTGACCTAGACCCGTCTCGACCCGATGTGTCATCGCTCAAGTCAGCCGCACTCAAGTTGAAGGGCTTCCTTGAGGCTTTAGGCTTTAGATCGTACATCATGACAACGGGTGGCAAGGGCTACCACATTGCCGTGCCCGTTAAGCGCGAGCTTGATAATAAAGGCGTCCGAGATTTTGCCCTTAAGATTGCGCAGACCCTCGCAAAGCAAGACGCCACCGTAACGACAGACCTGAGAGTGGAAAAAAGGGAGGGACGGATCTTTATAGATGTAAACAGGATATCAGCGATGCAGACCTCTGTAGCGCCGTTTGCCGCACGATCAGAACCAGGGCTCCCTGTTGCGAGCCCGTTTCCTTGGGACGAGCTGGCAAACATCGACCCGCGGTCGTACTCTATCCGGAACTACCCGAAAGTGGATGCTTGGAGCGACTTCTTTGCGAGCGCAGTATCAATACGGGATGTAATCGAGAAGCTTACTTAAGCACGCCAAACGCGCCCGAAAAGGATTTTTTACGGCGAATTGGGGGATGCAAAGAAGCTCGCACATTCCGTCGAATCACTGTGCGGAACGACCTTAGTCATTTAATTTCCAGTACACCCGGTGATCGGTGATGTCGTAAGTAACTTTGTACGTGCTGACAAGCCCACTCAAGTGGCCTTTAATCGTAGTAACAGAAAGCCAGTATTGAGCTAGGTTATCCTTTACGTCAAGCTCTTTGAGCACGTCGTAGATGAGTTCTTCCGTTGATCGAGGATGCGCTAAAAGTCGAAGTATCATGGCATCGATCTGTGCAAGCCGCTCTAAATGAAGCGCGATCTGTTCAACGCTTTCTTCCTTTGACATAACTGCGCTGTGACTCGGAACGATCCAGTCAAACGTGGTCTTCCTAATTGCGTCAAGCGAGCGACGCGTAAGCTCGACGTCTATGGAGTAGGGCAACTTGTGTCGTTCCCAGATTGCCTTCGGGTAGAGTGCGTCTCCTGCAAAGAGCACGCCGTCGCATAAATAGCCCGTGTGCCCCATCGTATGACCAGATAAGGGCAATGGGGCCATATCTCCTTCAAACGGGTACTCTTCGGTATAGCGGTCGACCTTGCACGGCTCTCCTAGGAAAAATTTCGTTGTCATCTCAACTGGCGGACGCGCCCAGTTGAACATACCGCGCACGTTGACCTCAGGATTCTCGATCAAAAATGCGTCCTCTTTCGGAGCTACCACGAGGGCACGCGTACGTTTCTGCAGCGTACTCGCCCACGCAAAGTGATCGGTGTGCCCGTGCGTGATAAGAATCGCCTCAAGATTAAGCGGGGCATCGATAACAGCCGTATCGATTAAATGATTTTCGTAGAGGCCGACGTTTGTTTTGCCCAGAATGCATTTGACGCCATTCAATTCGATGAATTTTTGTCTCACGTTATGTCGCTCTCCGAACAGTCTTCAGCAGTTAGCGAGGGTCTCATTCTAGCAAGTGAAAATGCGACAAACCGCGCCGTATGTCACGACGATCGAGTGTTAGCAGGTACTTAGCGATAACTCTAACGGCTTAGAAGCTCGCGTCATCTTAGTCTAGTTCAATATAGTAACTCTTATAAGCAGTAAAAGGCCTGCGATAAGCCCCTTGGTCCGTTATCGCGCGCACGAAATGTAACAAAAACAAGTGTCGAAAACCAAAAAGATCACTCGAACAATTGAATGTCAGACGCAAGTAAAGTAAGGACTCTTCGGGCCCCTATGGACTGTTGGGGCTGTTTCTAAGCTATAGGTGGTTACATAGGTCATAACCATAAAGATTCGGCTTGATGTTTGCAATTGCACACGCTTGCACTACAGGGTAGCAAAAGTAAGTTATATGTATGTGATTGCAGGCACTAAGCGCCCCCATCACGGCGATATTAAGTTGAACGACAGGTAAACAGAAAACGTTAAGCCTGATATTGTAGGCTATATTACTATACTGATACTTGTTTATCACTGGCGAGGCGATTAGATGTTTTACGGTAAAGCGACCGATCAAGCAACACAAGAACGAGGGGAATGTGGTGGAGCAGTCACTGCAATACTCACAGCAGCATTAGAACAGAACTTAGTCGACGGAGCGTTGGTTATAAAGAAAAGCGAAAGCATTTACGACGGCTTTCCCTTTTTTGCCACGACTAAGGAAGAAATAGCAGAAGCTTCAGGCTCGCTGCATTGCGCACCGACGCTTAGCGCAAAGGTAATTAAGAATTACCTCAATGCCGCGCGGGATACGCGCATCGCCGTCACATGCAAACCGTGTGATGCTCGTGCTATTGTTGAGATGGGCAAACGTAACCAACTTAACATGGATAACGTCTATATGGTCGGGGTGAATTGCGCGGGGACGATGCCCCCGGTGCCAGCACGCGAGATGATACGACAATTCTATGAAATCGATCCCGACGATGTGGTTAAAGAGGAGATCGCTAAAGGGAAGCTTATCGTGCAGACCAAGGACGGCGAACACAAAGAGGTTTCCATAGATACGCTTGAGCAAGCGGGCTACGGCAGGCGCAAGAACTGCCAGCGATGTGAATATAACATCCCGAGAATGGCCGACATAGCGTGCGGCAACTGGGGGGTTATCGGCCCCGACGCAGGACAGGCAACCTTCATCGAAGTGTTCACAGACAAAGGCCAAAAGCTGCTTGATACAGCTACATCGTCGGGAGCCCTTACGCTGACCGACGCGCCGCCTGAAGGGATTGCACTGCGTGAGAAGTTAGACGGAATCATGGTGAAAATGGCGCACAAATTTATGGATGCGCAATTTGCCAAGTATGACGGCGATGATAAGTTCGAAAAGATGTTCGCTGACTTGGACAGATGTATTCTGTGTCGGAACTGTATTATCAACTGTCCGATATGTTACTGCGAGGAGTGCTTTACGAAAAAAGATTACGTCATGGCGCAGGGCACGTTACCTCCTGAGCCGATGTTTCATCTCACGCGTTTGATGCACATAGGGCCATCGTGTGTGGACTGTGGCCAGTGTGAGGACGGTTGTCCTGCTGAGATCCCCATTGCTATGATCACCCATATGGTGCAAACGGATCTTCAAAAGGCTACAGGTTACGTGCCAGGGCGGTCATTGGAGGACCCAATACCTCTATCTGAATGGGAGGAGGTACAAGAATGAGCCAAGCGGAAGCTGTGCAGTCGAGCGAACAGGAATGGGAACCTCGCATCTTAACCTTCTGTTGTAACTGGTGCTCCTATGCCGGGGCAGACTCGGCGGGGACCTCTCGAATGCAATACCCGACAAACATGCGCATCATACGCATAATGTGCTCAGGACGCCTAAACCCAATGTTCATCGTTAAAGGGTTCCTCTCTGGCGCTGACATGGTGATGATGCTCGGCTGTCACTTTGGCGACTGCCATTACCTGAAAGGCAACTTCGCCTGCAATGCGCGCATGACCTTGCTCAAACCCTATTTGCAGGCAATCGGGATCAATCCTGAGCGGCTGTATTGGAATCAAATCTCTGCATCAGAAGCGATCAAGTTCAAGGAAACGATGGAAAATATCGTCAAAAAGGGAAAAGAGTTGGGACCTATAGCCAATGAACTTGGTGTGCATGCACAAGGCGCAGGCGCACAAACAAGCAAGAAGACGGCAAAAGCTGTGGCAGGGGACTTCTTCAGTTAGATGAGCCGGCTGCATACAACCTTGCCTATAGGAGGAATCACTCAACAAGTTATCCATGCCGGAGAGGGTGCTAAGCAAGCTTTTTTCGGTTGAGTTGTTCTTACACTCTTGACCCAGTGAAGGACCCAACCACTTAAGCACCCTCTCAGTAACTATTTTAGACTAGGTGCCGACCGTAACGTTAGCCAAATACGTACAGTGCAAGAATATGTGTGACCGATCATGACCAGCTCTGCGCTCTGTGGGAACTGCAGAAATTTGGAGGGACTCATAGCGCGATTTTGTTTATAACGAAGATGGAGATTAGCATACCATGATAACGCCGGATCAAATAGAGGGGAGTGCGTGGAGGGCTTGGAATGCCCTAAAAAGTCTCTATTGTGACCTTGAGTTTTTTAGCGATATTGACGCAAACGAGAGGGCGCAACTAAAAGAAGAGATTAGATCCCACCTCGAATTTTATGCCGATCTGTGTGAGAGGTTCGATACTACAGACGCGCTAGTAGAGCGGTCTGCGCGAGCAATGCGAGAGATAGAGGAGCAGAAAACGTTTGGTCACCGCGGGTATTGACGATCTAACTCGAGTCAAAAAACATCCGCCCATAAAGGGGCGTAAAAAACAGTGAGTTGCTCGTTTAGTTGTAACTAGTAAACGGTCTCGTCACTCATCATCTTCCAATTGCGCAAGCTCCTTGTTCGCGTCGAGGCACAAACGGTACACTTGATCACTTAGGGGCGTTCCGTCTAAATATGGCTCAGCTATACTTATTGCCAAATCATGCCACTTAAGGGGTATATCCCACCGCAAGAGTTCTTCAACGCGTAGCGTGTCATAGGCTTCGATTGCTAGAATTAGGTCTAATATATACGCCTTTAGCTCTTTGTCTGCTGCCGGGCATTTTTCAGCGTGTTCTTGTGTGTTGTTCTCCACGGTATCAGCTCGATAACATATTCGGGGTGTAATAAATAACCCTTTGTGATTTGCGGGGTTGCTGTTTTTTGAGATTTTATGTGCCCGCCTTTGCATTCTATAGTTTACTCATTGGCCCCGCTCAGCCTATAAATTAGGATATTCGACCGCTTAGATCAACTAAATAGTCTTATAATTTTGAACAAAATACCGTTTCCCTTTTTTTCGTATGATAAACCCCTCAGTTTCCAATAGTCGTTTCTGAGCTTCAGCTCCGCCTGGATATTTCTCGTTCAAGAATCCGTCAGCCTTCAACGTTCGCCAGTAAGGAATGTCCAAACGTGTGCCCTCTTGAATCCCCTCCTCCACTGCGTTTGCGGCAGTCATGATAAAAATACCCGTCGTAAGCGAGCAGCACGCTTTGACCCCGTGTTTCTTAGCAATTATTTTGCAAATTTCGACAATGGTGATAAGCCTGCCCTCCGGGACCCCTTTCATGACCTCTACGACATCGCTTGGATTGACAAGGACAACGGGATCGCCTGCCTCAGCGCTCCTCTTGTGTACCGCGTTGTAGCATGGAAACCGCTCCTCTAGTTCCATCACTTTTGGTAGCCCTTTTTTATCTCCCAGTTTCTGTCTCCAGGTCTTCTTTTTGTAAGTTATTGTTATTCCACCTCCGCTTTCGTCCGTCGGATGAGCAAATTGTTGAAAGTGGCGTCTCTTTATAACTCGATTAGTCTCTTAAAATGAGGGTTCCCCGTCGGTACCGTCTCTTCTTTGTTTTCTGCGTTCAATGCTGCAATTGAAACAAATGCCTGCAAGGTAAATGCTGCTAACGAAATAAAATGCTGCACGAAGCGTTCGATCGGCGTTTTCAAACGTTTTGAGTAATTGCGATGCCTTCTAGGCGATAGTTGGCTTTGGCTTCCTGGGTATGATAAAGAATATGAAGAAAACAAAGAAGAGAAAGAACAGCTGCTGGTTGAAGAGCACGCCTAGGAATCCAAGCACACCGATGAGGCCCCAGTACCAGCTTACCTTTAGTTCCATATTCGTCCAATTCCAGTGCTTGTTTTGTCTATAGACATATATATACAACGCCTTTACTTTTTGGCAAAGTGAACACGCCCCCTGCAACAACCCGTGCTCGGGGTTACGGCAGCAGGGACGCTTTTACTGACACTGAACGCAGATTTTCTATCTCCTTAACGCGCAGTGCTGTCTGGAAGCTTTGACATCCAAGATCTCACTTTTCTGATACTGCGGACCAAAAGGATTATATGGGCGCCTTTTCATGAGCCGATAGAGGTGCTGACGCGATTATTGTTAGCGTTTAAACAGGTGTAAGGTACCGCCTGCGTTGATGTCTATCACGAGTTATCGCGTTGGTTAGGAGAGATATGTCAAAGAGAATACAAGTCGGCGTACTTGGCGCCACTGGCGCAGTCGGACAACGCTTCTGTCAACTCCTCGAGGCACACCCGTGGTTTGAAGTCGGAGCGGTCACAGCCTCTGAGCGGAGCGCAGGGAAGTACTACAAAGACGCGGTTGATTGGCGTTTAAGTACTCCTCTACCTGAAAACATAGGGGATCTTCGCGTTATTCCGACGAAGTCAGAGGACATGCCTGATGATGTGAAGCTTGTATTTTCATCCCTTCCGGCCGACATCGCAGAACGCGTCGAAGCGGATTATGCTCGTGCCGGCTTTGGCGTCTCGAGCAACGCTGCCTCGTACAGGATGTTCGATGACGTGCCCCTCCTCATTCCGGAGGTCAATAAAGACCACGTAAAGCTACTCCAGATACAAAAAGAGCAACGCGGCTGGGGTGGCTTTATCGTCACTAACCCGAACTGTTCCACTATCGTGCTCGTGATGACGCTCAAACCGCTCATGCAGTTCGGACTGAGCGACGTCAAGGTCGCGACGATGCAGGCAGTTTCCGGTGCGGGCTACACCGGCGTTTCATCGATGGCCATCCTAGATAATGTCGTCCCCTACATCGGTGGTGAGGAAGAGAAGATGCAAACTGAAACACCGAAGATTCTGGGCGCCTTCGATGGAAAGAAGATCATCAACGCCAACGTCACCGTCAGTGCGATATGCAACCGGGTCCCTGTGATCGACGGACATACCGAATCGGTATGGGTGGACGTCGATGCGTCCCCTGAAGAAGTGAAACAGGCTATGGCGTCGCTTCCGCACCTTAAAGGGTTGCCATCTGCCCCGGAACGGCCCGTAATTGTCAGAGAGGAGAACGATCGACCGCAGCCTCGGCTCGATCGCGATGTCTATGATGGAATGAGCGTGACCGTCGGAAGAGTGAGGCGCGATGTGGGCAAGGGCATAAAGTATACGCTTATGGGCCATAACACCGTAAGAGGGGCTGCCGGAGCTTCAATACTTAATGCAGAGATACTCGCTGCAGAGAGGTTGGTTAGATAGGGACAGCGGCGTCAATCTTACCCCCATCCGATCGCAGCTGTACGACACGATGGCCGAATTAATAGATTGCATCGCGTTCTTTAGGTAGCGTCACGTGTTTAGCGATGGATGTGCTCCGCCTCGAGACGTAAGGACCCCCTCTGGGTATAACGGTGCCGACTTACTTCCGCTTTTAAGCCTTATGGAAAAGGACGGCCTCATCACGAGGGTAGAACGAGTTGGCATCCCTACCGAGTGAAGGTGATGCGATGTTCGTTGCTTTAACGTTTAAGCGCTACCGGAACGAGACAGAAGTGCTTTGGGACGCACTTTTTTCGAAGAGTTGCGACGACGAGTAGGGCAGCCCTAAGCGCCCGTTCGGGTGCAAACAGATAGGCCTTTATTTACGGCAATCACATGAGGGGTACCACTGTTGGAGTGATATAATGACAGAAATGACGACATCACAAATTGAAGAGCAGCTGGCAAAACACACCTTCATCGACCGGGGCGGCGCACAAAAGGAACCCGAGGGCATGCGGTATCGATTGTTCTCTATCGGCACGCAGAGCAACCTGTTGCTCGAGGTGGGTACGGACAACGGGATTCGAGTCCTCCTATCTACAAAGATGGAACCGCTTGTTGAACGGCTTAGGGGAAGTGGCGAGATCGTCCTCGACGACTCCAGGGACTTTACCTTGTCTAAAGATGAGGCGGTCAAGTTTGTTATAGAGCGCCGAGGAGAGCCGTATTGGTGGGCTTACAAAGTTGGGAGTCCTACAGAACCGGTGCTGCTTAAGGCTATCGAACTGTACGAAATGATGATGGGTTGGGGAGACGAGATTCAGAGTGCGCCCGCAACGGTAGAGTACGAGCGCGACGCCACCGGTAGTATAGCAAAGACTTCTTGAGAAACTGACTGGGGAACCCAAACACGTTTTTAGGACGTTATAGGCTACGGTTGCTGAGCAGAATGCATGGCGTGTGAGAACTTTAATATACGAACGTGAGATAAGGGTAACCTGCGGGCTCGTGGTCTAGCTGGTTATGACATCGCCTTTACACGGCGAAGGTCGCCGGTTCGAATCCGGCCGTGCCCATCTTTCTTTTGGCGAACAGGGGCCAAAATAGTGTCGGACGACGAAGACGACAAGACTGAAGAGTTGCCAACTGCAGATGAGTTGCCAACTTCTGCTGAAGACGAGGAAACGAATAAAGAAGCAACGGACGAGCAAGAACGACAGAAAAAGCCCTTAGAGCGCGCCATACAAGTTACTAGCCTTGTGGATTATGCCGCCGCTCTAATCCGCGAAGAGCGCGCGGCCTACTTAGCCAACATAGGGCGCGATAAACAAGCAGTAAGCACATCAGACGCCCCCAAACTTCGCTTTTCCGAATCCGACCTCAATAATTTCGTGGCGCACAGAAAAACTGGGCTTGCTGCAAAATCACTGGACTGGATTGACCGGGCATCGCTGGCGTTGTGGAAATCGACAAAGGGTGAGGTATCGCGCCGAACCGTGACAACACTGCGGGAAAGCGTCCTCGCCAAATACTCATCGCCAGATTCACATTCAAAAGTCCTTAGCTTCGCCGTTGCCTTCCTGAAGTTTCTGGCGAAAACGAAAATGGAGCCGCGGTATACGTCCTTCGAAGTATATCTGGAAATGCCGAGAGCGGTTAAAGAGCGGAAGAGCATGACACAGCGAATCGTCACGAAGGACGACATTGAAAATGTACTCGAATTTATCAAGCAGGCTGAACGTGACGAAAAAATAAGTGCTGAAAGGTCGGCTCAGTATTCGGCTATCGTCATTTTCGGCGCCTTTACAGGTCAGCGCAGCGAGGCAACCCTAGCGAAGTTAACTGTAGGACAATTTATGGAAGCGTTGCAGTCCGAAAAGCCAGTGCTTCAGGTCAAATCATCCCAAGACAAAATCCGCATGAGTCACTTCGTGCCCCTCCACCCGCAGGTTATCTCAGCCGTTAAATCTATTCGCGGCGGTCGTAAGGATGAGGGCCACGCTTTTGCATATAGCAGCTTCCTGAGTTGGATAAAGCGGCAAAAAATCCCTATGACATTGTTTAACGGGCACTTTGTCTTCGGGGATTTGCGCAAATTCTGTGAGCAGCATGGGGACATCATTCAATGGGAGCATACGAATCGCGCTTATGTGCTGACCCACGGAGTATCGGGAGTTGACTGGAGTTTCTACAAGCACCCGCTTCCAGATTCGGTTTATGACATTTACATGAAATACTGGGGAGGCGTGAGCCTAAAAACCTGAGCTAGGCGCGCTCACGTCGATGAGAGCCACGTCAACGGTTGCTTTTACTCAAGCTTGTGCGGCTCAAGCTCTGATTCTTCAGGGCCTCTGACAAGTATACTTGACAACATATTACCGTCTCCAATTGCAAAGCACACTAGCTGATTGCATAAAGACCTGTGTGAGGCTCAGCTGTTTAACGAAAACACAATTATTACTACAAACCGATTAAGCCACTGCAGATTCAGCATCTCCTTTTAAGAATGCGGTTTACAACCCCCACTTTGTCCCAGTCGATATCTCCTAGCATAAACTGGGCTAGTGCATTGTGAAGTTCTTCTTCAAGCAGTGGGTCGCTGTTTTATGAATAGCATCAATGAATTGAGCTATCTTTTTGCTACCCTCATCAAGTGGGCTGTCAGTCCAGAATGAAACAGGAGTATAGAACTTGTCAAGGAAGGCATTCCCCGCTTTGTCAAACCATGCACCTCGAGCATTGTTATATGCCCAACGAAGTATGAGCGAGTCAAACCGATATGTTGCCCATTGCCACAAAAGTCGAAGCTCTTCAGCAGTGAAAACGAGGGTAGCTCGACCTACAAGCCTTAAATAGAAGTCGTCAAAGCACTTACACGGCAAAAGGTCAGCTCTACCTGAATTAGTAATTCCAAATCCTAAAGAACATCCTTTTGGACATTCTGTCCAATAATAATCCACGGGTCCGCCAAGTCTGTAGGAATGATATACGTCATCATATCGTCCCGGTTTGCCGAAAAGTTCGTCTCGCTCTGCAAGGTCGCTTCGCAATTTTTCATTGCAGAGAAGAGCCGGACTTTCCAGAATGCCCTCAGCTGCCGACGGGTTTGGTATTTCGCCATAAAATAGAAAAACTTCTTTCGCAGTGTCTTCGCTCAGCATAATCCCTTTTTCAAGGGCTTCCTCGTCCGGGTAATTGCCTTTGACTTCGATAATGCAGTCCTGTTGTGGGAGGTAGAAGTCTGGGAGGTACTTTGTCTCGCCCCAGTCAAATCCTTCTGGCTCGTATTCGTACGGAATGCCCAAAGACTCAAAAAATACTGCCCAACGAGCCTCTTGTCTACTCTTGTAGGTAATTCCGTGAAATTTCGTCTCTCTAACGTTAGAGTACATCTTCGTCAACTTGTTGGATTATTATATCTCATCCTGTCCGCTATCTAGTTATTGAGTGACGTACTTTTTTGATTTTAACCGAATTGAAGCAACTAGAACGTATAATCAGCTAATCGTTTGTTAAAAAAAGTCTTTATGCGCGCTACTTTTTGCAAGCGTTGCCTCTTCGGTGTATATATCAATATTGCTTGCGTTAAACTCGGCTTTCAAATGCACATCTAGTTTTGACAAGTCTGTCAAAGTCCACTCTTCAACTTTCCAGAGTTTCTCGCCGGCTTTTGCAATCCCCAAGCCGAGCAACAAATGTCGCGCGTCACTTGCAATTTTCTTTTCCGTACTATAATAGAAAGCTCTAAAGCCGGTTTTTTTGTTTTGCTCGTTATTTTTATCTCTAAATACGAAGGGCGGTTATGCTTATCAACCAACTCGATGTCAGGATACCCCTGCGCTGAAAGAATTTTTGTGCTAAATCCTGTCTTTCTTATTTCCTCGACCAGCTCATTTTCAATTGCTTTACTAACTTCGTTAATTCTGTCTCCTTCGTATCGCCTTTTGGTTTTATTACATAGAGCTAGAAAATGTTTGCAAGCCTGAGTAAGGGTCTCAACTAATTCTTTGTCTTCTTCTTCACTCAAATTTATGGGGCATATCTTATACGGTGACGTAAGTTCGAGAACTTCCTTAAAGCTGACTTTATCCAATATAGGGGCAATTTCTATTAATTTGAGAATTGCATCTTTCTGTAGCAAGATTTTCTGTTCCTACAGCAGCGTTTTTTGAAGCAATTTCTTTTGGCTGAGTTGTTCGTCAGCAATATCAACGTACGATTTATCTATCTCAAAACCTACGAATCTGACCCCCAATTTTACACTTGCTAACGCTGTGGTTCCGATGCCCATAAACGGGTCTAACACAGTAGTTTCGTGATTGAAGCCGTGCAGTTTTATGCACATTTCGGGTAGTTTCTCTGGAAAAACCGTAGGGTGTGGTCTTGATTCCTGTATAGTTTCATACGGTATAAACCACGCATTCCCTCTTTCTCTTAAATCGGCGCGCACGGATTTCCATCGCTTGATATTTGATTTATCTTGGTATGGCACTCCAATCGACGTTTTGCTTAAGTTTACGTCGCCGTGCTGCGTGAAATGAAAAATAA
>Ga0209014_10000165_pt1 | contig 36077 bp, 31 predicted proteins | sample BarGraNGADG00212_FD_184491 | JGI IMG/M metagenome (GOLD analysis project Ga0209014, IMG submission 184491) | Arctic peat soil microbial communities from Barrow, Alaska - Barrow Graham LP Ref core NGADG0002-212 (SPAdes) (version 2) | ecosystem: Environmental > Terrestrial > Soil > Wetlands >...
GCTCGTGGCGGGAATATGCCGATCAGTCTTCAGGTATCGGACAACGCATGCGGGGTGATCGCCATCTGGACCGGGAGCCGGCGATAGCACGATGGAGCCAGAAAACGAATGGGCCGCGCGCGCAGCCGAGCTCCTGCCCACCGGTGCCTCCACCGGGAGCAAACGACCCGACGCGCTGTATGGAACCTCCGAGCCTTCGGGCCCGACGCACTTCGTCCACGCCTCCGGCTGCCGCATCGCAACCACCGACGGCCGCGAACTCGTCGACTGCACGATGGCGCTCGGCGCGGTCGCGATCGGATACGGCGAGCCCAAGATCACACGAGCCGTCCTGGATACCGTCGCGCAGGGAACGGTGTCGGGCCTCTCGCACGTGCTCGAAGTGGAAGTCGCCGAGCGGTTCTGCAACGTGGTGCCGTGCGCGGAGCGCGTGCAGTTCCTGAAGACGGGCGCCGAAGCGATGAGCGCTGCGGTGCGCATCGCACGCACCTACACGGGGCGCGACGTGGTCATCGGGAGCGGCTACTTCGGCTGGCATGACTGGTGCTCGGTGCAGCCCGGCGTTCCCGAGAACGTGAAACGCGATTACCGCCCGGTGCCGTTCAATGACATACCGGCGCTGGAGAACGCGGCGCGAGACGCCGGCGACCAGCTCGCCGCGATCGCCATCGAACCCGTGGTCGAGTACATGGCGTCACCCGAATGGATCGCGCGAGCACGAGCGCTGTGCGATGCGAGCGGCGCCGCACTGATCTTCGACGAAATGAAGACGGGGTTCCGCCTCGCCACCGGCGGATATCAGCAAGTCTCGGGTGTGACACCCGATCTCGCTGCGTTCGGCAAGGCGCTCGCGAACGGCTTTCCGCTCGCGGCGGTCTGCGGCCGCGCCGAGCTGATGGACTGCCTCAAGCGCACGTGGATCTCGTCGACGCTCGCGAGTGAAGGATCGGCGCTCGCCGCGGCGATGGGTGTGCTCGACTGGCACGAGAACGTCGAAGTGAGCGACGAGCTGGCACGCATCGGCGGCGAGATGCGCAAACTCGTTTCGGGCGCGTTGAAGGCGAGCGGGCTCGCCGGCATCAGCATGCACGGGATCGATCCGATGTGGTTCATGAAGTTCGAATCGCCCGAGGCGGAGCAGCGATTCGTGTCACTCGCCGCGGAACACGGCGCGCTGTTCAAGCGCGGCGCCTACAACTTCGCCGCGCTCTCGCACGACGAAGACGCGCTCGTGGACATCGAGGCGGCCGCGAGCAACGCGTTCGTCGCGATGCGGCAGGAGCAGGAGGACGAGTGAACGAACCGCTCATCGACTGTCATGCGCACTTCCTTCACGCGTTCTGCGGGCGGAGCGACTGGCAGGATGTGAACGCCGCCCGTTTCCGCGCCGGCGAAAAGATCGGCGTCACCTGTCACGTCGCGTCGATGCTCGGCACGTACGGTTTCATGTCGCCGACGTACTTCCCGTCGCCTGATGACGTGACGGCCGGAAACGACGCGATGCTCGCGATGTGCAGGGGTGAAGGCAAGCGCGTGCGGATGATGGTGACCGTGAATCCCAATCACACCGGGCACGCGCTCGAGGAAATCGAGCGCTGCGTCGCGGCGGGGGCGATCGGCGTGAAGCTGCTCGCGAGCCGCCGCGCCGACGATCGGCTGCTCGATCCGGTCTGCACACTCGCCGCGATGCACGGCCTGCCGGTTCTTCATCATATCTGGCAGCACCGCCGCCGCGAGTGGCCGAATCAGGAGATCTCCGACGGCGCGGATCTCGCGCGTCTCGCCGCGCGGCACCCGAAGGTGATCTTCATCCTCGCGCACATCGGCGGCGGCGGCGACTACGCGCACACGTTCCACGCGCTCCGGGATTCGCCGAACATCCATCCCGATCTCTCCGGCAGCGGTGTCGACCGCGGAATGCTCGACGACGCGATCAAGGCCGTCGGCGCGCGCCGGCTGCTTTGGGGAAGCGACGTCACGATGTGCACCGGGCTCGCGAAACTGCGCGCGCTCGAGACGACCGGACTGCTCAGCGCGGATGACATGAAGGACATTCGCTGGCGCAACGCGGCGCGGATCTTCCGTGCCGGTTCGTTCGATGGTGCGGCATGATCGACGTCAACGCACTGGTGGGGCCGTACCCGTTCCGGGCCGTGCCGCATCCGGATCCGGATGTTCTCGTGCGCGTGCTCGATCGCGAGAAGACCGAACGCGCGTGGGTCGGACATCTTCCCTCGGCGTTTCATCGCGATCCGGCGGCCGGCAACGCCGAGCTGTTCGCCGCCCTGAAACCGCACGCACAGCGCCTGAGAGCTGTTCCGGCGATCAGGCCCGACTGGCCGCGATGGGAGCAGGCACTGAAGGATGCTCGCGACTCAGGTGCGGTCGCCGTGCGCGCGTATCCACCGCAGTGGCAACTCGGCCCGCACGATACCGCGATGGCCGAGCTCGCGATCGCATGCGGCGAATCGAAGCTGCCGCTCGTGCTGACGGTGAGGTTTGAGGATCTTCGCCAGCGTCACCCTCTCGATGTGGCCGGCGATCTCAGCGCAGCGGCGATCCGTTCACTCGCGCGAGCGGGAAGCGGCGTGCGACTCGTCGTGACCGCCGCCGGCCGCGACATGATCGAGGAGGTCCATTGGGGCCTGACTCCCGCGGAGCAGGAGCGAGTGCTCTGGGACATCTCCTGGATCTGGGGACCGCCCGAGGACCATCTCGCGAAATTGTTCCGCACGATCGGCTCGCGAAGATTCGTGTACGGCACGCACTGGCCGCTGCGGCTCACGCAGACGCCGCGCGCCAACCTCGATCTCCTTCCCGACGATCTCAGCGGCGCGAAGCTCGGCGATCCCGAAACGTTCTAGGCCTCCGGGCGTTCAGGGCGCACACGAGTTTCCGCCCCGGCCGCCACCACCACCAGCGCGTCCGGCGGCGGGCGCCGCAACCACCGTATCGCGCGGCCACGCATTGTCGGCCGTGTCTCGATCCGGGAACCGGCAGCCGGGATCCAGCTTCACGCGCACGATCTTTCGCGGGCCGAAGTTCAGCTCGGCCTTGAACGTCTTGCTCCCGCTGAACCACACGTCCACCGGCCAGGTCACGATCGCCGTCACGCTGTCGATCATCTTGCTGTTGGGCATGGGCCGGATCGGTCGGCCCTTCGGTTCGAACTGCACCTTCAGCACGACGGGCGCCGGCATCTGCCCATCCTGCCGCACGGTGACGGTGGTCTTACTCCCGGCCGTCGTCATGCCGCTGACCGAACCGTCCACGGATTCGGTGGTGAAGAGCCAGTAGTACCAGAACCAGCCCAGGTCCTTCTGTTTGTCCTTGAGCGCGTTGCTCATGAAGAACGCGTAGTCCCATGGCGACGGATGCCTGAAGCGCCACGTCTTTGCGTAGTCGCTCATCGCCTTCCACACGGCGGTGTCGCCGACGACACCGCCGAGCATCGAAAGCATCATCGGCGCCTTCGAGTACGCCTGGAACGAGTAGTTCGGGCCACCGTAGTTCGCGTCCCACATGAGCGGCGCTTCCTGCTCGTTTCCGCTCGTGCGTCCGTACGATTGTCCCGGGCCATCGAGATTTGCCGGCAGTTTCTGCGAGTCGAAACGCGAGAGCGAGTTCATGTACTGGTTGAAACCCTCGTCCATGAATCCGTACCACGTTTCGTTCGTGCCGACCATCATCGGCCACCACTGGTGCCCGGTCTCGTGGTCCGACGCGCCCACGCTCGACATGATGAACATGGGATATTCCATGCCGCCCTCGGGGCCATCCACCATCGTGAGTTCGGGGAACGCGTACGGCATCCAGAGCTTCGAGTAGAACTCGAGGGCGTGACGCACGGTCGGCCCGCCGTTCGCGTACTGCGTTGCGTGGCCCGGGAGGTACATCATGTTCACCGGGATCGGGCCCCTGCCGGGAATCGTCGCGCGCGTCGCGTCCCACACGAATTGATTGGACGTCGCCCACGCGACGTCGCCCGCGGTGTCGGCGACGAAGTGCCAGACGAGGCGATCGCCGGCGGCGGTTGCGACGCCGGGTCCGCGTTCGTTCGCGCCGACGATCGTGCGCGTGGTGTCGGACTCGAGCACGTGCGAGAGGCGCTCACGCGCCGCGGCCGAGAGAACTTCCTGCGGATTTTGCAGCACGCCCGTCGATCCGACGATCCATCCCGCGGGCATGTCGATCTTCACGTCGAAGTGCCCGAAATTGTTGTAGAACTCCGAGGGCCCGAGGTACGGGTCGGTATCCCATCCGCCCTGGCGAAGGTCGTCGAACACGGCGACTCGCGGATACCACTGTGCGACCTGATAGAGCGTGTCGGCCCAGCGGCCCATGCGGATGCCGCGCACGTTGTCGGCGCGCGGAACGCGGAAGCTCCACTCGGCTTCGATCGTCGCGCTTCCTTTCGCGGCGATTGGATTCGGAAGCGTGATGCGCGCGGAGGTGGTGTTGACGCCCGTTGCCGCGAGACGCACGACGGGCGGCGCGGCGCCGCGCCCGCCGCCGCGGCCCGTCGGCGGCGGGCTGAGATCCACGGCTTCACCGTTCACCGTGAGCTTCGAAAGTTTCATCCCTTCCGTAATCTCCGTGACGGCCTCTGCACGCGCGACGTTTGGCGCGAACAGGTTCTGGTCGAGGCGCATGACGATCGTGCGCATCGCGGAGTCGCTTTGGTTGTGAATGACCGCGGTCTCGCGGCCGGTGATCATCGACGTGGTCGGCTCGAAGCGCGCGTTGATCGTGTAGTCCATCCAGAGCTGCCAGTAGTTGCGGCCGGGGCGTCCGGTGGAATCGCGCGTACCGGCGTCGAAGGCACGCCGGATCATGTTCGTCAGCGGGATGTCGTGGCGGACGGCGCGCTCGGGGATCTTCGAAGCAGTTTGCGCGCGGCCAGCCTGCGGTGCCAGCGCGGCGACCGCGGCGACACCGGCGAGCGCGAGAGGAATGAGTGCGCCGAACCGATTGCTCGTGCGAGTCATGCAAACTCCTGGTGCGTGAACGGGTGCCCATTCAATGGGAATCCTGCCGTGCCCGAGAGATACCACAGATGCGCGCAGCGGGGGAGTGGCTTAAGGTTTCTCATGCGTCGCGCGCTCCTTTTCCTGTGTATTCCGTTGCTGAGCTGCGCCACGGCGCCGCGCGCCGGCGGTCCGTTGTATGAGGACTCCGCACTCTCCGCCGACGCGCGCGTGCGCGACCTGCTCGGCCGCATGACGCTCGAGGAAAAGTTCTGGCAGCTGTGGATGGTGCCGGGCGACCTCGACAGCGACACCACCGTGTATCAGCACGGAGTGTTCGGGCTTCAGGTGCGCGAGCGGGGCGACGTAGCACGTGGAAACGATCCCGGCACAGCCGCGCGGCGAATGGCCGAGAAGCTGAACTCGATCCAGCGCTATTTCATCGAGCGCACGCGCCTCGGCATCCCGATCATCCCGTTCGAAGAGGCGGTGCACGGTCTCTACGGAAATGGCGGGACCATGTTTCCCGCGGCGATTGCGCTCGCCGCAACATGGGATACCTCGCTCATGGGTGCCGTCGCGACGGCGATCGCGACCGAATCGCGCACGCGCGGCGTTCGGCAGGTGCTCTCGCCGGTGATCAACATCGCGAACGACCCGCGATGGGGACGGGTGGAGGAGACGTACGGCGAGGACCCGTGGCTGACCACGGCGATGACGCTCGCGTTCGTGCGGCCCTTCGAGCAGATGGGTGTGGTGACGACGCCGAAGCACTTCGTCGCGAACGTCGGCGAGGGCGGGCGCGATAGCTATCCGATCGACTTCGACGAACGCCTGCTCGACGAAGTGTTCTTCCCGCCGTTCAAGGCCGCCATCCAGCAGGCCGGCGCGCGCTCCGTCATGGTGTCGTACAACTCGGTGAACGGATAGCCGGCGATGGCGAACGAGTGGCTGCTCACGAAAGTGCTGCGCGACGACTGGAGCTTCGGCGGCATCGCGATCGGCGATCAGGCGGGGACCGGCGGCGCGCAGATGCTGCACTTCACGAGTCCGAACAATCTCGTGTCCACCAAGCAGGCGATCGAAGCGGGACTCGACGTGATCTTCCAGTCGTCCGTGCAGCAGTACACGCAGTTCTGGCCGGCGTTCGAACGCGGGATGATCGACCAGCGCGCCATCGATCGCGCGGTGAGCCGGGTGTTGCGGCTGAAGTTCGAGCTTGGCCTGTTCGAGCATCCGTACGTCGACGCCGACGAGGCGGCACGCAGCGGGGGTTCGCGGGAGAACCGCGCGCTCGCGCTCGAGTCGGCACGCGCGTCGATCACGCTGCTCAAGAACGACGCCGGAACTCTTCCATTGAAGAAGAGCCTCACGTTGCTCGCCTTAATTGGCACCGACGCCGATGAAGCACGGCTCGGCGGCTACAGCGGCGAAGGCAACGGCAAGATCTCGATCGTCCAGGGCATCCGCAGGAAACTCGGAGCGGGCGCCGACGTTCGTTATGCGCCGAGGCCGGGTCGCTTTGCCGTCGAGTACGTGCCGGTACCGGCCGCGAATCTCGTGACGGTCACCGACGGCAAGCGCACGCCGGGATTGGCCGCCGAGTATTTCGACAACAACAAGCTGGAAGGAGAGCCACGGCTGACGCGGCAAGACGCCCGCGTGGATTTCGGGTGGACGCTCAACTCACCGGCGCGCGGAATTCCGTTCGACTGGTATTCCGTGCGGTGGACGGGCAAGCTCATCGCGCCTGCGACAGAGACCGTGCGACTCGGGGTGGAAGGAAACGACGGGTACCGACTCTATCTCGACGACTCGCTGCTGATCGACGACTGGCAGAAGAAGTCGTACGGCTCGTTGCTCAAGGACGTGCGGCTCGAAGCCGGCCGCGAGTACGACCTGCGTCTCGAATATTTCGAGAGCACGGGGAATGCGCGGGTGAAGCTCGTGTGGAATCACGCCGTGCCGACCGACTGGCGCGCGAAGATCGACAGCGCCGTGCAAATCGCGCGTGGCAGCGATGCGGTGGTGATCGTGGCCGGAATCGAGGAAGGTGAGTTCCGCGACCGGTCATCGCTGAAGTTGCCGGGCCATCAGGAGGAGCTCATTGAAGCCGTTGCGGCGACCGGAAAGCCGGTTGTGGTGGCGATCGTCGGCGGGAGCGCCGTGACGATGCGCGACTGGATCGACCGCGTGGGGGCCGTGGTGGACGTCTGGTATCCCGGTGAGGCGGGCGGCGAGGCCGTCGCGGACGTGCTGTTCGGCGATCACGATCCGGGTGGACGCCTTCCGATCACCTTCCCGATGTCGGAAGGCCAGCTCCCGCTCACGTACAACCACAAGCCGACCGGGCGCGGCGACGACTATCTCGACGGAACCGGACAAGCGGCGTTTCCGTTCGGCTTCGGGCTGAGCTATACGACGTTCGAGTACGGCGGGCTGTCGATCGAACCGGCGGAGATCTCATCGAACGGCACCGCGACGGTGCGTTGCGTCGTGCAGAATTCCGGCTCGATGGCGGGCGACGAGGTCGTCGAGCTGTACCTGCGCCAGGAAGTCGCATCGGTGGCCACGCCGCTGATCGCGCTCAAGGGATTCAAGCGCATTCACCTCGCGGCCGGCGAATCGAAAAACGTGTCGTTCACGCTCTCGAGCGCAGCGCTCGGCCTGCTCGACGCGAAGCTGCGGAGGGTCGTCGAGCCCAGCACGTTTCGCGTGATGATCGGCCGGTCGTCGAAGGACATCCGGCTGCGTGGCAAGCTCCAGGTGAAATAGCGGCGAGGACGAGTCCGATGGGAAATAGGGGGCGACGCTGTCACCTGACAGCGGTCAGCGGATAGCTCTCAGACGACGGCCTTCTTACCGATTGGTTTGGCGAAGGGCTTCGCGGAATTTCCGTGCTCGTTCCACAGTTGGCCCTGGTGACTTCGGGCCGACGGCGCCCGGGACCGGCGCCACCTCGAGAGCGATGAAGACCGGTCCGACAGCGCCGATCGACTCGCTCGCCGCGTTGCGCCACTCCTCGAGTTCGCGATAACGAAACACCGAGGTCCAGCCGCACGCACGTGCGATTTCCGCGAAGTGCACTCCGCGCCGGTCGGGCCGGCCGCGCGCGCTGCCGGGAGTGGGCTGCGCGCCGGTCACTTCGTACACGCCGTTTTCGAACACGATCAGGACGAGATTCCGCGGCGATTCGGCGCTGATCGTCACCAGGGCGCCGAGATTCATGAGCATCGAGCCGTCGCCGTTGCACGCGAACACGCGACGCGCGGGCTGCGCGAGCGCGATGCCCAGCGCGAGCGACGGCGCCTGTCCCATGCTGGATGGCACGAACACGAAGTCGAGCGGGTCGGGCGGTCCCATCGCCATCCACTCACGCGCCGAGCCCATCGACGTGACGACGACGTCACCGCTCGCGCGATGCTCGCGCAGCACGGCGAGGGCTCCGCCCGGGTCCATCGCGCCGTGGCCGCTCATGCCTTGCCCTCCGCGATGAGCGCGGCGCCCGGCTTGCCGGCTGCGAGACACGCCCGATAATGCTCGCGGATGGTGCCGATCTGCGATTCGCTCGTGATCAGCTTGTACTCGATCTTCCACGCGTCGAGCACCGGTTCGGTGAACACGAGGCAGCTGTCTCCCGGGAGCGTCTCCTGGTTGAGGAAGCTGCGGTATCCGATGACGCTGAAGATCGGGAGCTTCCAGTCGTGCAGCACGTTGCGCAGGGAGTCGCCCGACTCGAACAGCCCCGTGCACTGGATGAGCACGAGCGGACGCGCGCCGCCGAAGTGGAGCCCTGCGGCGACGGACCACGCCTCGCCCTCGCGGCAGACACGAACGAGGTGCATGCCATTCGCCCGCGCGATCGCGTCGCCCCACTTCCCGATGGTGCTGTCGGGGACGGTGACGACGTGCGTGACTCCGAGTTCGGCGAAGAGCGCCGCGATTTGTTCACCCGAGAACATGGTGCCACTCCTGAGATGCGCCTGAATGTAAGGAGCGCGCTCGAACTCGCGATACGCCCCGCAGGATTGCAGTCAGCCGGACTCGGAGCTATAACACTCGAATTCGCGATCCCCGGAAACCTTCAGGATACGAGCGCGCTGATGATCTTGCGCAGCCCCTTTCCCGATGTACCGATCCCCGACGTCACGCTCGGCGAGTTCGTCTTCGAGCATGCGGGCGGGTGGTGGAACGAGCCGGCGCTCATCGACGGGTCCAGCGGCCGCGTGCTGACGTACGGCGGGCTGCGCACGCTGATCGAACATTGCCGGGCGGCGCTGAGGACCCGGGGCTTCGGACGGGGTGACGTGCTCTGCCTGTATAGCCCGAACGTTCCGGAGTACGCCGCCGTCTTCTTCGCCGTCGCGGAACTCGGCGGCACCAACACGACGGCCAATCCGCTGTACGGCGCCGAGGAGCTCGCGCGCCAGCTGAAGGATTCCGGCGCAAAGATCATCGTGACGGCCCCGCAGCTCGCCGAGAAGGCGCGCGCGGCGGCGGCCGCGGCGGGCATCAAGGAAGTGGTCGCCTGGGCCGACGCGCCCGGGTGCACAGCGTTCGCGGCCTTTGCGTCCGGTGCGTCCGGTGCGTCCGGTGCGTCCGGTGCGTCCGGTGCGTCCGGTGCGTCCGGTGCGTCCGGTGCGTCCGGTGCGTCCGCTCACGCGGCGCCGCCGCAGCCGGTGAAGCCGTCGCGTGACGTCGTCGCGCTCCCGTATTCGAGCGGCACGACGGGCCTCCCGAAGGGCGTGATGCTGACGCACCGCAACCTCGTGGCGAACCTGGCGCAGATCGAATTCAGCGACAGCACCGAGCCGGGCGACCATCTCGTGGGGGTGCTGCCGTTTTTCCACATCTACGGCATGACGGTCGTGCTCTGTGGAGTCTTGCGAAAGGGCGGCTGCGTGGTGACGATGCCGCAGTTCGATCTCGAGCAGTACCTGCGGCTCACCTCGACGTACGGAGTGAAGCGGGCGTTCCTGGTTCCGCCGATCGCGCTCGCGCTGGCGAAACATCCGATCGTGGATCAGTTCGACTTGTCGCGACTAAAGTTCGTGACCTCGGGCGCGGCACCCATGGGCCGCGAGCTGGAGGTGAGCTGCGCCGCGAGAATCGGCTGCGTGGTGAAGCAGGGATACGGGATGACCGAGGCGAGTCCGGTCACGCACTTCACGCCCGAGGATCCCGCGTTCGTGCGGCATGGGTCGTGCGGCCTGCTCGTGCCGAACACCGAGTGCCGCATCGTCAACCTCGAGACGACGAAGGACGTCGCCCCAGGCGAACAGGGCGAGCTGTTAATCCGCGGGCCGCAGATCATGCTGGGATACCTGAACAACCCGGATGCGACGGCGCAGGCGGTCGACGACGACGGGTGGCTGCACACCGGTGATGTCGGGTATGCCGACGCGGACGGATTCTTCTACATCGTCGACCGCCTCAAGGAGTTCATCAAGTACAAGGGCTTTCAGGTCGCGCCGGCGGAACTCGAAGGCGTGCTGCTCACACATCCCGCGGTGGCGGATTGTGCGGTCATTCCGATGGCCGACGCGGAGGCCGGCGAAGTTCCCAAGGCGTTCGTCGTCACGCGACACGATGTAACTTCCGAAGAGCTGATGGAGTACGTGGCGGGCGTGGTGGCGTCATTCAAGAAGGTGCGGTCGGTGGAATTCATCGAGAAGATCCCGAAGTCCCCATCGGGCAAGATCCTGCGCCGCGAGCTGATCGCGCTCGAGCGGTCGCGTACAGTGCCTTCGTGATCAAGTACATCGGTTCGAAGCGCACGCTCGTTCCGAGGATCCTCGCGTACGCCAAGGCGATTCGCGATCGCACGGGTGCGGGCTCGTTCAGCGACATGTTCACGGGGACCACACGGGTCGCGCAGGCGCTCAAACGCGCGCACTTTCAGGTGACCGCGAACGATCTCGCGTCGTATTCGGAGGTTCTCGCGATCGCGTACATCGAGGCCGACGCGAATCTGCATCGCGGGCCGCTCACGGCTGCGAAGCTCGGCCACTTGAACGCGCTCCCGGGCCGCGACGGCTATTTCACGCAAACGTTCTGCGTGGACTCTCGCTACTTCCAGCCCGGCAACGGACGGCGCATCGACGCCATTCGCGAGGAGATCGACCGGATCAGTGATGATCGCGTCGAGCATGCGATCCTCCTGACATCGCTCCTCGAGGCGGCGGATCGCGTGGATTCGACCACGGGCCTGCAGATGGCATACCTGAAGGAGTGGGCGCCGCGATCGTTCAACGCGATGGAACTGCGGATGCCATTGCTCATTCCGGGCCCCGGCGCAGCGCTGCGAGAGGACGCGAACGCGCTGGCGGCGGCTATGGCGCCCGTGGACATCGCGTATCTCGATCCGCCGTACAACCAGCACTCGTATTTCTCGAACTACCACATCTGGGAGACGCTGGTGCGCAACGATTCGCCGGAGACGTACGGCGTGGCCTGCAAGCGCATCGACTGCCGGGTGACCAAGAGCGCGTACAATGCGAAAGCGCGTTCGTGGGCTTCGTTCGAGTCGCTCGTGCGGACCATTCCGGCGAAGCATCTCATCGTCTCGTTCAGCAACGAGGGCTACTTCGCGCACGACGATCTCGTCGCGCTGCTCGAATCGACGTTCGGCGAGGTGGAGGTGGTGCCGGTGGATTTCCGGCGGTACGTGGGCGCGCAGATCGGGATCCACAACCCGAAGGGCGAGAAGGTCGGCACGGTCAGCCACCTGACGAATCACGAGTACCTGTTCGTCGCCGGGCCGGACGCCGGTCGCATCGTTCAGGACGCCACGCTCAGCATGGCGGGCGCCGCGCCCTCCGGTGGCGGAAAAAGCTGAGATTGCGGTGAAGCCGCTCTCGAAGTCGCGGTATCTGCTCGGGCTGCGCTGCCACAAGCTGCTCTGGCTGGACGAACATGAGCCCGACCCGTCGCCGCCGAATGACGAGGCGCTCTTCCGCATGAACGAGGGCACCGCGGTCGGGGAGCGCGCCCGGGCCGTGATGGGACCCGGCGTGCTCATCAAGTCGCCGGATTTCGCGCGCGAGCAGAAGCTCGCCGAGACGCAGCGCGCACTCGACGCCCGCGCTGCGCTGATCTACGAGGCGACGTTCAGCGCCGGCGGCGCCGTGGTGAGGACCGACATCCTGCGGCGGACCGACGACGGATTCGACCTGATCGAGGTGAAGTCGTCGACGAGCGTGAAGGCGGAGCAGCTCGCAGAGGTGGCGATGCAGCTGTGGGTGCTGCGTGCGGCTGGACTGTCCGTGCCGCGCGCGTTCGTGATGCACCTGAACAGCGAGTGCCGGTACCCGGATCTCTCGAATCTGTTCGTCACCGAAAACGTGACCGCCGACGTCGAACCGCTGCTCGCGGACGTTCCGCGGGAGCTCGCGGCCCAGCGGGCGATGCTGGCAGGGCCCGTGCCGGAGATTCCGTTCGGTCCCTATTGCAAGCGGCCCGAGAAGTGCGCGCGATTCGGCGAATGCTGGGGCGCGCTGCCCGAGCACCATGTGCACACGCTGTACCGGATTCAATGGAAGTCGGTCGAGAAGAATCTCGCGGCTGGCCGCGAGACGATCGACCAGATGGACGAAGGCATGACGACCATGCCGCCGGCGAAGCGGCAGATCCGTTCCGTGCGCGCGCGGGAGCGGATCATCGAGGACGGGCTTGGCGCCGCACTCGACACGCTGCGCGCGCCGGTCGCGTGGCTCGATTTCGAGACCGTCGGTCTCGCCGTTCCGGCATGGCCCGGATGCGCGCCCTTCACGCAGGTGCCCGTGCAATTCAGCGTGCACTGGACCGGCAGGAGCGACAACCGGACACGCGCGTACCTGGCGACCGCAGGCGGAGATCCGAGGCCGGCGCTCGCCGAGGAGCTGGTGCGCGCTTGTGAAGGCGCGGAGACAATCGTGGCGTACTATGCGTCGTTCGAGAGGGGGTGCATCGAACAGCTCGCCGAGGCGGTGCCGGAACATGCAGCGGCGCTGCTTCGGATCAACGAACGGCTGGTGGACTTGCTGCCGATCGTCCGCGATCACGTGTACGACCTCGCGTTTCACGGCAGCTTCAGCCTGAAGAAAGTGCTGCCCGCGCTCGTGCCGTCGCTCTCCTACGACGATCTCGAGGTGAAGGAGGGCGGATCGGCGATGGCGCTGCTCGCGCAGCTGCTGTTGGACCCCGAACGGATCGGGGGCGATGACGCCGTGGAAAAACTGCGGCGCGATCTGCTCGCGTACTGCGAGCGGGACACCTTGGCGATGGTCCGGCTCGCGGAGGCGTTGCGTGCAATGTCGTGAAACGGACCGCGCTCGTGGGCGCGCGACGCTCGCATTAGGATAGGGCATGCATCGGAAGGCCTTGAAGCATCTTCGCAGCGCGGACCCCGCGCTCGGCGCGATCATCGACAGGGTCGGCCCATTCAAGCTGGTTCCGCGCGCCGACGGCACGCACTTCGATCACGTCGTGCGCAGCATCGTTGGACAGCAGCTCTCCGGGAAGGCGGCGCAGACCATCTATTCGCGTGTGCTTGCGCTCAAGAAAGGGAAGCGCCCCACGCCGGCGGACTTCCTGAAGTTTCCGGATACGACGCTCCGTGCCGCCGGGCTCTCCGGCCGGAAGGTGGAGTACGTCAAGGAACTCGCGCGGCGCACGCACGATGGATCGCTCGCCATCCTGAAGATTCACGAAATGGACGACGCGTCGGTGATGGAGACGCTGGTGAGCGTGCGCGGCATCGGGCCCTGGACCGCGCAGATGGTGCTGATGTTCCGGCTCGGCCGGCCCGACATTTTTCCGGAACTCGACCTCGGCGTGCAGAAGGCGGTGCAGAAGCTGCGTCGCATGCGGAAGCTGCCGACGCCGAAGCAGATGACGAAGATCGGCGAGACCTACGCGCCGTACCGCACGTACGCGGCGTGGTACCTGTGGCGGAGCCTCGAGCTTCCCGGGGAATGACGCGCTGAAAGTAGCCGTCACGGGGTCGAGCGGGCTGATCGGCAGGACGCTCGTGCGCGCGCTTCGGCTGGACGGACACGGCGTGATCGCCGTGCCGCGAGACCAGACGGACATCGGCGGCGCCGACGCGATCGTGCATCTCGCGGGCGCGCCGATTGCGGTGCGATGGACCGCGCGGCGCAAGCGCGAGATGCTCGAGAGCCGCGTCCAGGGCACGAGGCGAATCGTGGAGGCGATCGCGCGGCAGGAACGGGCGCCGCGCGTGCTCGTGTGTGCCTCGGCGATCGGGTTCTACGGCGATCGCGGGAACGAGGAACTCACGGAGGAGAGCGGCCCAGGGTCGGATTTTCTCGCGCAGGTCGTGCGCGAATGGGAGGACGCGGCACGGGCGGCCCGAGTGCGAAGCGTGCAGCTGCGTTTCGGCCTTGTGCTGAGTCGGCACGGCGGCGCGCTCGCGAAGATGCTGCCGGCGTTTCGCATGGGCGTGGGCGGTCGGCTGGGATCGGGCACCCAGTGGATGAGCTGGATCGCGCTGCACGATCTCGTGCGCGCGATCCGATTCGCGATCGATTCCAGTGAATTGAGCGGTTCGGTGAACGCGGTCACGCCACAGCCGGTGACGAATGCCGAATTCACGGCGACGCTCGGTCACGTCCTGCGCAGACCGGCCGTGGTGCCGATTCCAGCGTTCGCGCTGCACGCGCTGTTCGGTGAGATGGCCGGCCTGACGATGCTCGCGAGCCAGCGCGTGAAGCCTGCACGGCTCGAGCAGGATGGATTCCGCTTCGAGTACCCCACCCTCGAGGGAGCGCTTCGGCACGAACTCTCCGGTGCCAGCCACGACGAGCGTTAGCAAACAACTTCCGGGCGTCGCGAACTTCATCCCGATCACGTCCACGTTCCTGAAGAGCTCGGCCCACCTCGCGATCGCCACCGCTCGCACGCGGTTCGCGTTGATGTAGTCCACGGCCGGAATCAGGTGCGCCTTACGGAACGTGTTCGGCCAGGCGCCCGGTCCCTGCTGCACCATCTCCCTCACGCGGCCCGAGCGTGTGAGATCGGCGAACGCCGCGCCGGCTTCGGCGTCGAGGATGATCCGCATCGCGTTGTACGGGGCGTCGGGCAGTTCCACCGGGATGAGCGGCACGCCGAGTTTGCGAAGCACCTCGAGCGCGGCGGCGTCGAATTCCTTGAGCGGGTGGCGCTCGGCGGAGTCGAACGCGCTCTTCACATAGCCGACGCGAATCTTCGACAACGGTGCGTTCGCGTCCCAGCTGAACGGCGCGGCGCGGCACGAGAGGTCGCGGCCGTCGGGACCGTGGAGCACGCCAAAGACGAGCGCGGCATCCTCGACCGAGCGCGTCATCGGTCCGATCTTGTCCATCGACCAGACGAGCGCCATCGCGCCCGTGCGGGGGACGCGTCCGAACGTCGGGCGCAGGCCGGTGACGCCGTTCGTGGATGACGGCGACGAAATCGAACCGAGCGTTTCGGTACCGATGGCGAATCCCACGCAGCCGGCGGCGGTGGCCGAGCCGGGGCCGGCGGACGAGCCGCTGGACGATCGCGGCGTCTTCATTGAACTGCTGATCCTTGTACGGCACGCTGCCCCACGTGGTGGGATAGCCCTTCACGGCGAAGAGATCCTTCGCGCCCCAGGGAATGCCGTGCAGCGCTCCGCGGTACTTCCCGCGCGCTATTTCGGCATCGGCTTCGGCGGCCTGTCGAAGCGCGCGCTCTTCGGTGAAGGTCACCACGCACTTCAGCTTTTCGTCGAGGCGCCGGAGACGTGCGAGGTACATTCGCGTGAGCGCGGTGCTCGTGACCTTCTTCGTGCGCACGAGTTCGCTCAGCATCTGCTTGCGTTCGTCGTCGCTGAACGTCAGTCCTGCGATTTCGGCGGCGGCGACGATGGCGGCGTCGTTCACTTCGGTCCCGCTTGCGACGCGGGCCCAGAGGATGCCGGGGAAGAGGGTGCTGCCGAGTCCGAGGCCGACGAAATAACCCAGGAACGAGCGGCGATCGGAGAGCGGGAGAGTGTCAGGCACTACTCGACCTCGATGTTAGATTCCATGGACGCCAACGTTCGCCCTCAGACGTAAGAGACGCAAATGCCGCTGACGACCTTCGACAAACTTCCCGACGACGCGCGTGTGTGGATCTTCGGTGCCGCGGCTCCGGTCGATGACATCGACGCCGCGAAACTGCTCGCCGCGGTGGACACCTACCTCCTGCAGTGGAAGGCACACGGCCATCCGCTTACCGCGGCGCGGGACTGGCGCGATGAACGTTTCCTCGTGATCGGCGTCGACCAGCGCACCGAGGGAGCGTCCGGCTGCTCGATCGACGGGCTCTTTCGCACACTGCAGGATCTCGAGCGTGCGGTGGGGTCGTCACTGGTGGGCGGCGGACTCGTGTTCTTCCGGGGGCCGGGAGCTCTGGTCTGCGCGCTTCTCCGCGACGATTTCGAGGCGCTGGCGCGCCGGGGCGGCGCCGACGGCACCACGCGGGTGTTCGACACGACAATCACGAGTGCGGGCGACTATCGCGCGCACTTCGAGGTACCGGCGGCCGAGAGTTGGCACGCGACGCTGCTGCCCAGGCGCTGAGCGCCGCGACGGATGTCAGGCGGGTTCGCCGCCCTCGATCTCACGTAACAGCCGCGTGTGCGCGACTTCTATCAGCGCGCGAACCCTGTCGCGCAGCGCGCCGATGTCATCGAGTGTCAGTCCCTTCGTTTCAATCGGTTCGAGCACCTTCACGCGGGCATGCGCTCTCTGGAAGCGAAAACTTCCCTTCGCCATGGCGCGGCGCGTTCCGGCGACGACGAGGGGAAGGATCGGCGCGCCCGTCTCGATCGCGACGCGGAACGCGCCGTCCTTGAACGGAAGGAGCCCGTTGCCGCGCGAGCGCGTTCCCTCGGGGAAGATCATCACGCTCACGCGTTTGCTGATGCGATCGCGGGCGGCGGCGAGCGCCTGGATCGCACTCGAGCGCTCGCCCCGTACGACCCGGATGTCGCCGGCCATCCGCATCATCCAGCCCATGCAGGGAATCTTGAACAGCGTTTCCTTCGACATCCACTTCATCTCCCACGGCAGGTGGGAGATGAGGAAGATGTCGGCGTACGACTCATGATTGCTCACCGCGACGTACGGACGCCGTGGGTCACGCACGAGCTGTCCTGTCGTCTCGAACCGCCAGAGCGGATTCAACTTCACCGTGAACACTGCGATCAGCCGGAACAGTCTTCCCGCGGCGTAGCGCCCCGGATCGAACGGCGCCGTGACGGCCCAGACGATGGCGACGAGCGGAGTGCCGACGATGATCGAGCCGACCAGCATCGTCCAGATCCAGGCGTTGATGAGAAACGACACGAATTTCCTCAGGCGCGCAGCCAGTCCGGTTGCCAGTTCTTGATCTCCTTCTTGACGGCCTCATTGTTGGCGAGCTGGCCGCTCAGGCAGCGCTCGACGAGCGCGGGCAGCTCGGCGTCGCTGGCGAAGCGCAGGCCGACGAGCTGGCTCACGCTCAGTTCGCCGATCTTCGCAGCCAGCGCGGGCGCGAGCACGTCCTTCAGGCGCAGGCGCATCTCGAGGCGGATGACACGGTTCTGTACCGTGAGCGTCTGAGAACGCGCGCGGAACACGCACAGCAGGATGCCGACCGTGTACACCACCATCCACCAGTTGTAGTAACCGCCCTGGCGGAAGGCGTGCACGGCCGCCGCGATGACTCCGAACAGCACGATTATCGCGCCGCCGAAGTGCCAGGGTGGATCGTACCGTCGGTGGTTCGCGAAGGTCTGGGGAGCTGGGGTAGCCACGGGATACTCCTCGTAAGGGTTTCATCGAACCGAACGGAACGAATCTGCGGCACTCGGCCTCCGGAGTCGAGCGCTGCGCGGGCCTCGCGGTTCTATCGCGACAGGTTAAAGTATGTTCATGCGCATCCGTCTACCGCTGTGCTGCCTTTTCGCGTTCTCTTCGTGCGCGAAGCCACCGACCTCCACCGTCGAGGCGACAGGAACGCTGGAAGTCGTCGAAGTCGACGTCTCCCCGACCTCCCCGGGGCGGGTTTCGAGGGTCCTCGTGGATGAGGGCGCCGCCGTTCGCGCGGGGGATACCCTTGCGGTGCTGACCATTCCCACGCTCTCAGCCGACGTTGCGCAGCGCGAGGCGAAGGCCGCGTCCGCAGGTGCGGCGCTCCAGGAAGCCGAGCACGGCCCGCGTACGGCGGAGATCGCGGGCGCCGCCGCCGAGCTTGCCGCGGCCGAAGCCGCGGCCGACCGTGCGGCTAAGGACGTCGAGCGCCTCAGGCCGCTCGCCGCCAGGCAGAACGTGAGCGCGCAGGACTACGACGCCGCGCGCGCTCTCGCCGCGAGCACCGCCGGCCATCGCGATGCGCTGCGCGCGCAGCTGCAGCTGCTTCGCGAAGGAACGCGGCCGGAACGGGTTCGTGCGGCGGAGGCCGACGCGCGGAGTGCCCGCGCGTCCGTCTCGTCGGCGCTCGCGACCGCTCGCGACCTCGTCCTCGTTTCGCCCGTCACGGGCACGGTCACGAACCGCTCCGCCGAGCCAGGCGAAGTCATCGGCGCGGGGCAGGCGGCGCTGACCGTGGCGCAAACCGGACGGCAGACGGTGCGCGTGTACGTCTCCGAGGCCGTCCTCCCGCGCATCCGTGTCGGGCAGGAAGTTCACGCCCTGCTCGACGCTTTCCCGGATCACGAGTTCAAGGGACGCGTCATCGCCATCAGCACACACGCCGAGTATACGCCACGCGTGGCGCTCACCGAGAGGGAACGCGCGGACCTGCTGTTCGGCGTGAAGGTCGAGTTCGCCGACACTACAGCGATGCTGAAGGCGGGCCTGCCGATCACGGTGCGAATCGACGCTCCGTTGCCGGCGGCGAAGCCGTGACGGCCGGCGAGCCGCAGGCGGCGAGCTGTGCCTGATAGCATGCCGTCGGCGCCACCGGCGGAAGCCGTCGTCACGGAGGGGCTGCGCAAAGTCTTTCAGGGCGGGCTCGTCGCGGTCGACCACCTCGACCTCACGATCCATCGGGGCGAAGTGTTCGGCCTGCTCGGGCCGAACGGCTCCGGAAAGACGACGACCATTCGCATGCTCTGCGGCCTCCTCATGCCGACCGCGGGCCGCGCCGCGGTAGTCGGCCACGATGTCGAACGGGAGCCGGAGCTCATCCGCACGAAGATCGGCTACATGTCGCAGCGGTACGGACTCTACGACGATCTCACCGTCTACGAGAACCTCCGCTTCTACGCGACGGTCTACGGACTGCACGGGCGGCTGCGCGCCGAGCGTCTCGAGAAGCACATGGACGAGATCGGGCTCTCGTCGATGCGTACCCAGCTCGCGGGTACGCTCTCCGGCGGATGGAAGCAGCGGCTCGCCCTGGCATGCGCCACCGCGCACGAACCGGAGATGCTCTTTCTCGACGAGCCCACGGCCGGCGTCGATCCCGCCGCCCGCAGGGCATTCTGGAAATCGATCTACGAGCTCGCCGCGCACGGCACCACGATCCTGGTGACGACGCACTACATGGACGAGGCCGAGCGCTGCCAGCGGCTCGCGTTCCTCTCGCGCGGCCATCTCATCGGCCTCGGCACCGTGCAGGAGATCCTCGCGCAGTTCAAGCAGCCGACGATCGAGGACGTGTTCATCGAGCTGCAGCGGCGCGACGAGGGCGCGGCGGCGTGAACTTCATCACGCGGATCCGTGAAGCCCGCTTCTGGCCGATGCTCTGGAAGGAGTTCATCCAGATGCGCCGCGACCGGCTCACGCTGCTGATGATGACCGGGTTGCCGGCCATTCAACTCGTGCTGTTCGGCTACGCGATCCAGACCGACGTGCGCCACCTGAAGACCGTCGTGCTCGACGAATCGCGCACGGCGGAGAGCCGCGCGCTCGTGGCGGTGATGACCAACACAGGAAGCTTCGACCTCGTCGGCGCGGTGGCCGACAGAACCGCGCTGCGCGACGCCATCGAAAGCGGCGTGGCGAGCGCCGCCCTGGTGATCCCGCCGGACTACGAGCGCAACATCAAGCGCGGCCGAACGGCGGAGGCGCAGATCATCGTCGACGCCGCCGACCCGCAGTCGTCGTCGAGCGCGATCTCCGGTGCGCAACTCGCGGCGCTCGCGCGCGGCGCAACGATCGTCGCCGAACGGTACCGCGCGCCACCTCCCATCGACATGCGCGTGCGGCCCTGGTACAACCCCGAACAGCGGAGCGCGGTGTTCATCGTGCCGGGTGTGATCGGAATCCTCCTCACCATCACGATGATCCTCATCACGAGCACCGCCATCGTCCGCGAGCGCGAACGCGGCACGCTCGAGCAGCTCATCGTGACGCCGATCGGCAAGCCGAGCCTGATGCTCGGCAAGCTGGTGCCGTTCGTGCTGGTGGGGTACGTGCAGATGACGGTGGTGATGGCACTCGGCAAGCTGATCTTCCGGATCCCCACCGTCGGGAGCATCCCGCTGCTCTATCTGCTCACGGTTCCGTTCATCGTCGGGAGCCTCGGCGTGGGGCTGCTGATCTCGACTATCGCGCGAAATCAGGTGCAGGCGATGCAGTTCAGCTTCTTCTTCATGCTGCCGAACATCCTGCTCTCGGGCTACGTGTTTCCGCGAGTGGCGATGCCGCTGCCCGCGCAGTGGATCGGGCTGCTGCTGCCGCTCACGTTCTACCTGAACATCCTGCGCGGGATTCTGTTGAAGGGAATCGGCATCGGGCAGCTCTGGCGGCCGACGCTGGCGCTCACGGTGTTCGCCGTTGTGCTCTTCGTGGTCAGCGTACGGCGATTCTCGAAGACGATCGAGTAGCCGGTGGTGCCTGGGCGAACGCGCCGCGCTACACCGGGCCCGCGCGAGAGGCGAAAACGCCTGGCGGGCGCGCGAGCGCAATGTCCTCACGCTCGAGGCGCGAGTAGAACTCGAGCAGGATCGCCTGCCGCACGTCGAGCGCCTGGTTGTATTCCGGATGCGGAATCAGGATCGCCGTCTCGATGTCGAAGCCGCGGACGCCGGCACCCACGAGGTGACAGCGCCGCAGGGCGGCCCGCGGTTCCGCGCCGACGACGTCGGCCATGATCTGCGGCACCTGCGCGAGCGGGCCGGATTTCGTCGCGGGATCGATCGACACCGTGAAGACCAGGCGACGCCCCTGCCGCCGGGAGAGGTTGCGCACGCGGCTCTTGAGCAGGTCGGTGTTCGCGAAGACCACCTGCTCGCCGTTGATGCTCGTCACGCGCGTCGACTTGAGCCCGATGTGCTCGACCGCGCCCTCGAAATCGTCCACGCCGATCGTGTCGCCGACGATGAACGGCTTGTCGAGCACGATCGAGAGCGCGGCGAAGAGATCGGCGAAGATGTTCTGCAGCGCGAGGGCGAGGGCGATGCCCCCGATGCCGAGCCCGGTGAGAAGCCCCTTGGTCTCGAAGCCGAGGTTCTCTGCGCCGATGAGGAGCAGGGTGACCCACACGACGACCTTCGCGGCGATGCCGAGCGCCGTGAGCGTGGTGCGGTCGAGATCGCCGTGGCGCTGCGAGTAGTGCTCGAGCCACCACGAGACGAGCCGCGTGCCGGACCGCGCGCCCTGCAGGACGGCGACGACGATGGCCGCGGCCCGGAGCAGGTCGTGCACACGCGGGCTGAAGTCGAGCCAGAGCCCGGCGACGCAGAGCACGATGACGACGACGAACGTCCTGCGGACGCTGCGCACGAGTTCCACCAACGCGTCGTCCACCAGTGTTTCGGTGCGCGCCGCGAGGGCCGAGAGGCGCTGAACGACGACGCTGCGAAGGACGAGGATCGCGGCGATCGCGACGAGCGCGCTTCCCGCCGCCACCGTCCAGTCATGGAGCGAGTTGCCGAAGAGCGAGCGGTACATCCAGTCGGGAGCTGTCATCGGGCCGGTGCGGGGTGACGATGCATCGGATCGCAGTCGCGGTAGATATGTATAATAGAGAAGATCATCCAGCGGAGTCGCCAATGCCGATTCGTTCGAATCACGAACCGACGTCGTCCGAAATTACCCCCGAGACGCTCTACGTCGACCGCCGCACGTTCCTCGCGGCCGCCGGTGCGATCGGAGCCGGCGCGGTCGCCGCGTTGGGTGGAATGCCGTCGCTGGCGGCGGCACAGCAGCCGCAGGAGCCGCAGGCGGTGGGCAAGCCGTACGGCCTTCAGCCCGACGACAAGCCGACGCCATGGGAAGACGTCACGACCTACAACAACTTCTACGAGTTCGGCACCGACAAGAGCGATCCCTCGCAGAACGCGAAGAATTTCAAGACGAGGCCGTGGACGGTTCGCGTGGACGGGCTCGTGAACAAGCCGGCCGACTACCAGCTCGAGGATTTCCTGAAGCCGAGCGTGGTGGAGGACCGGATCTATCGCCATCGGTGCGTGGAAGCGTGGTCGATGGTGATTCCGTGGCGCGGCATTCCGCTCGCCGACATGATCAGGCGCGCGGAGCCGAACTCGAAGGCGAAGTTCGTGGAGTTCACGACGCTCATGGACCCCAAACAGATGCCCGGCGAACGGTCGGGCGTGCTGCCCTGGCCGTACACCGAAGGGCTGCGGCTGGACGAAGCGCAGAACCCGCTGGCGCTGCTCGCCGTCGGCGTGTACGGCCGCGTGCTGCCGAACCAGAACGGCGCGCCGCTCCGGCTCGTGCTGCCGTGGAAGTACGGGTTCAAGAGCATCAAGTCGATCGTGCGGATCCGGCTTACCGATGCCATGCCGAAGACGGCGTGGAACCAGGCCGCCGCGAACGAGTACGGGTTCTACTCGAACGTGAACCCGACGGTGGATCATCCGCGGTGGAGCCAGGCTACCGAGCGGCGGATCGGCGAGTTCTTCAAGAGAAAGACGCTGATGTTCAATGGGTACGCGGAGCAGGTTGCTTCGATGTACACCGGCATGGACTTGCGCAAAAACTACTGAATGCAGAATGCAGATGAGGAATGCGGGATGCGGAAGGGATTCTGGAGAGTGACTTGAGCCTTCGTTCGTTTCGAGAACCGAAGTGGTTTTTCATCACGCTCATCGTCTTGTGTTGCGTACCCGCCGTCCTCGCCAGCGGCGCGATGGCGTCGGACATCATCGCGCACACGCGATATTTCGGCTCGAACCCGGTGAAGGAGGGCGAGCATTTTCTCGGCGAGTGGACGCTGCGATTCATCATCGCGTCGCTCGCCGTCACGCCCCTGCGGCAGGTCACGGGGTGGAACTGGCTCGCGAAGCATCGCCGCACGTTCGGGCTCTTCGCGTTCGGCTATCTCATGCTGCACTGGCTGACGTACGCGCTGCTCGACGTACAGCTGAATTGGGGCGACCTCGTGAAGGATCTCATGAAGCGCCCATACATCATGATCGGAATGACCGCGTTGCTGTGCATGATTCCGCTCGCGCTCACGTCCACGCGCAACAGCATCCGCCGGCTCGGCGGCAAACGATGGAACCGGCTGCACATGCTCATCTATCCGATCGCCATCCTCGGCGTGATCCATTTCTGGCTGGGGGTGAAGAAGGACATCACGGACCCGCTCCTGTACGGGGTGTGCGTTGCGGCACTGCTCGGCTGGCGCGTCGTGCGCTGGTGGTCGCGCCGTGAGGCGCCGCACGCGGCAACACTCGCCGGCGCGCCGTGAAATCATCGAAGCAGTCCGGTCACGATTGCTATGCCGTGGTCGCGCCGGGACTCGAGCAGCTCGCCTCGGCTGAACTCCGCTCGATCGGGATCGAACCGGGCGCCACCGAACCTGGAGGCATCGCGTTCAGGGGGAACGATGCAAGCCTGTTCGAGGCGAACCTCCGGCTCCGCACCGCGAGCCGCGTGATCGTGCGCATCGCGGAGTTTCGCGCGACCGCGTTTCATGAACTCGAACGGCTCGCCCGAAGCGTGCCGTGGGATGCGTTCGTCGCGCCCGGCAGCGCGGTGCGCCTTCGCGTCACGTGCCGGAAGTCGAGGCTGTATCACTCCGACGGCGTCGCCCAGCGCGTGGGTGGTGCGATCACGCGGCGCGTCAGCGGTGTCACGATCACCGGCGCCAGGCGGGAGGCCGACGACGACACGGAGGCCGAGGCGCCGGATCTGTCGGCGCAATTGTTTCTCGTGCGCTTCGCCAACGACGTCTGCACGATTTCCGCCGACAGCTCCGGCGAACTGCTGCACCGGCGCGGCTACCGCCTCGCCACCGCGAAGGCGCCGCTGCGCGAGACGCTCGCGGCGGCGATGCTGCTTGCGATGGACTACCGCGACACTGTGCCACTGATGGATCCGATGTGCGGCGCCGGCACGATCGCGATCGAAGCGGCGCTGATCGCGCGACGCATCGCGCCCGGTATCGATCGCGCGTTCGCGTGTGAGCGCTGGCCGGGCGCTCCCACGAAACGATTCGCCGAGCAGCGCGCGGCGGCGCGCGCCGAGATCCTGCCGCGCGCGGCATCGCCGATCATCGCGAGCGACCGTGACGCGGGCGGCGCGGCGGCGACGCTCGCGAACGCCGAGCGCGCGGGTGTCGCCGCGGACATCGAGGTGAGCCGCGGTGCGTTGTCCGGCATCACGCCGCCGGCCGGCCGCGGCTTGCTGCTCACCAATCCGCCGTACGGCGTGCGCGCGAGCGCCGGAGGCGAGGTGCGGAATCTCTACGCCCAGCTCGGCAACATCGCCCGCGCGAAATGCGCCGGATGGACCATCGCGTTCCTCTCGGCCGACCGCGCGATGGAGGCGCAGCTCAAGCTTCCGCTGACGGAAGCACTGCGTTTCAAGAACGGCGGGATTCCCGTGCGATTGATGCGTACGGAGGTTCCATCGCATGAGTGAAACCGCGTGTACGCGCGCGTGCTTATCGAGGGAATGTTTACCGTCGGCGACCTGGTCTCGAGGAAGACATGACGGAATCGTGCGTCGGATGCGGTGCCATCATCAAAGTGATCGACGGTCCCATCCATCGCTACATGACCTCCGCTCCCGGCTGCTGGGAGCGCTACGGCGAACTCCTCGGCGCGCTCGCCATCGATCCGACGCTTTCGAGTCGCGCGCCAGATGTGCGTGGACGCCTACGCGACGCAGCACCCCGGCACGCCCGGTCCGCAGGCGATCCAATCGGTTGCGGTTCACCTGATCAACTTCCACGATTATCTCGTGCGACGTCGTCCCGTGAGCGTGCCGCACCTGCTCGGCCACAAGGGCACGTTTCATTGGCTGCAACCGCCGTCGTTCGCGTCGAGCCGCACGGTCTTCGATGTTCCGGTCTCGGCATCGGGCGAGGAGATTACCGAAGCGGCTCGCGCATGGGCGGAGTCCGTCTGGGCTGCCTGGTCGCCGCACCACGCCCAGGTCGCGGCATGGTATGCTACGTTTGCACGATGATGCGACAGACGAGGATCACATGATCGAATCGGATCGCGGCGGAAAGTTCACGCGGCGCGGATTCCTGGCTTCGGCTGCGATCCTGGCCGGCGCCCCTCTCGTGCTCTCCGCATGTCGCGCGTTCCGAAGGTCGCCAAGCCGGAAGCCGAGTGGCGCAAGCGACTCTCACCGCTCGGTTTCGCGGTCACACGCCACGGCGAAACGGAGTACGCGTTCTCAGGCGCGTACTGGAACCTCCACGAGAAAGGGCTGTTTCGGTGCGTCTGCTGCGACACCGCCCTGTTCAGCTCGAAGGAGAAGTTCGACTCGGGCACCGGATGGCCGAGCTTCTGGCAGCCGATCGCATCGCAGAATGTCGGCGGCCGGAACGGGAAAACCGCCGGCCGAGGCGATACCGAGGTCACCTGCCAGCGCTGTGACTCCCACCTCGGAGACTTGTTCGACGACGGACCGCGGCCGACAGGGCTGCGGTACTGCATCGACTCCGTGGCCCTGCGTTTCGTGAAGTCGGCGTGATGAACCCGGCGTGCGATCGCCGCCCGCAGACGGCCCTGCAGCCACACGACTTGCTCGCGGCGATTGGCTAGATTTGAGGCATGGCCGATCCCGTTGTCGCGTCCGTATTCAACGACGCATACATCGCTGAGCAGTACGAGATTTTCCGCCGCGACCCCGGTTCAGTGGATGAATCGTGGCGGCAGTTCTTTCGCCTTGCCGCCGAGTTCGGCGGTGGTTCCGGCGCCCGGGAACCCTCCGGCGAGCCCGATCAGGAATTTGCGCGCAGGGTCGTCGGTGTCTCGCGCTACCTGAATTCCATCCGCCGATACGGCTACCTCGCGGTGCAACTCGACCCGCTCGGCACACCTCCCCCGGGAGCGGTGGAACTCACGCCGGAACACTACGGCATCACCGAAGCCGATCTGGCGCTCGTCACCGGCGATGCGCTCGGATTTCCGCACCTCCGTACCGGCCGCGACGTTGCCGAGCGGCTGAAGTACCGCTACACGCGCAATCTCGCCGTCGAGTTCGTGCACTGCGGCACCGAGGAGGAACGCCAGTGGTTTCGCGCGCTCTTCACCGCCGAGCAGCTCACGCGCTCGCTCACCGCGGAGGAGAAGCGCGCGCTCATGACTCGCCTCACCGAGGTCGACGGCCTCGAGCGGTTCCTCGGCCGCGCCTTCACCGGCTACAAGCGATTCTCGATCGAGGGCACCGACGCGCTGGTCCCGATGCTCGACACCGCCATCGACGAATCCGCGGCGGCCGGCGCACGGCACATTGCGATCTCGATGTCGCACCGCGGGCGCATCAACGTGCTCGCGCGCGTGCTGGGGAAGCCGGTGGACCACATTCTCGGCGAGTTCCAGGGTCGACACGATCACCTCGGCGACGTTTCGACGGGCGACGTGAAGTACCATCTCGGATTCGAGGGCGAGCGCGTCGCGGCGGGCGGCCGCGTGGTGGAGCTCTCGCTCGTTCCCAACCCGAGTCACCTCGAGATCGTGAACCCGGTGCTGCAGGGCTACACGCGCGCGCACCAGCGCCAGCCGGGCGCGCCGGCCGTGCGCGACGAGATGGCCGTCGTGCCGATCTGCATTCACGGCGACGCCGCGTTCCCGGGCGAGGGCGTGGTGGCCGAGACGTTCAATCTCGCACGGCTGCGCGCGTACCGCGTGGGCGGCACGCTGCACGTGATCGTGAACAACCAGGTGGGATTCACGACGGACCCGACCGACGGCCGCTCGACGCGATTCGCGAGCGACCTCGCGAAGGGATTCGAGATGCCGGTGATCCATGTGAACGGCGACGACGCCGAGGCGTGCGTGATCGCAATGCGCATCGCCGTCGCATACCGCACGAAGTTCGGCCGCGACTTCCTCGTGGATCTCGTCGGCTATCGCCGTCACGGGCACAACGAAGGCGACGAGCCGACGTACACGCAGCCTTTGCTGTACGAGAAGATCAAGGCGCATCCCACGCCGCGTCAGGTGTGGGGCGCGCGCCTGATCGCCGAGGGAGTCGTGACCCAGGCGGAAGTGGATGCGGCCGATGCAGCCGTCGCGGCGAACCTGCAGACGCTCCTCGACAAGTCGAAGGCCGACACCAGCACGGACGCCAGCGATTTCGCGGAGGCCAGCGTGCCCGTGCAGCGCCCGGTTCGCAAGCTCACGACCGCGCGCCTGATCGAACTCAACGAGAGTCTGTTGAAGTGGCCGCCGTCGTTCACGCCGCACCCACGGCTGGCCAAGCAGCTCGAGCGCCGCCGCGACGCGATGGGCGATGCGGGCGGCATCGACTGGGGTCACGCGGAGGCGCTCGCGTTCGCGTCGATCCTCGCCGAGGACACATCGATCCGCTTTTCGGGTCAGGACGTGGAGCGCGGCACGTTCTCGCACCGGCATGCCGTGCTGCACGACGTCACGAACGGCAGCGAGTACGTCCCGCTCCAGCACGTCGGCGGCGCGCGCGCGGCGTTCGAGATCTACAACTCCGCGCTCAGTGAGATGGCCGTGATGGGGTTCGAGTACGGCTACAGCACGGCCGCACCCGACACGCTCACGCTGTGGGAAGGGCAGTTCGGCGATTTTGCGAACGTCGCGCAGCCCGTCATCGACCAGTTCCTCGCCGCGGACCGGGCGAAGTGGGGACAGGATTCCGGCCTCGTGCTGCTGCTGCCGCACGGGTATGAGGGGCAGGGACCGGAACATTCGAGCGCGCGTCTCGAGCGCTTCCTGCAGATGTGCGCCGAGGGCAACATGCGCGTCGCGTATCCGTCGACGCCGGCGCAGTACTTCCACATCCTGCGCCGGCAGGCGGCGAGTTCGCCGGTCCGGCCGCTGATCCTGATGCAGCCCAAGTCGCTGCTGCGCCTCGCGCAGGCTGCGAGCCGGGTGACGGACCTCTCGGAGCGCACGTTCCAGCCCGTGATCGACGATCCGGCGGGTGCCGGGAAGCGGCAGGAGGTATCGCGTCTCGTGCTGTGCACCGGAAAGCTCTACTACGAACTCACGGCGAAGCCCCTGCCGCCGGACGTGGCGGTGGTGCGCGTCGAGGAGCTCTATCCGTGGCCCCATGCCGACATCTCGCGCGTGCTCGACCTGTATCCGAACGTGAAGGACGTCGCGTGGGTGCAGGAAGAGCCGAAGAACATGGGCGCGTGGAGCTACGTCGCCCCGCGGCTGCGCGGCTCGGTGGGGAACGCGCTGGTGATCCGTTATATCGGGCGTCCGGAGCGTGCGAGTCCGGCTGAAGGCTACGCGCAGACGCACACCGAGGAGCAGGCGCGCATCGTGGCGGATGCGCTGGCTTCGCCGCATCGCACGAGCGGCGCGCGACGCGCGAGCGGCGTGATGAAGGCCGTATGAAGCGATCCCTCCTCTGCGCCGCCGCCGCCCTCATCGTGCTCGCGGCGCCGATGATGCTCGCACCGTCGGCCGCGCGGGCGCAGGAGCGCGGTGCGCCGGCGACCGACCAGCTCGTGCGCGGCGCCACGGTCACGGGTCGCGTGCTGATGATCGCCGCGCACCCCGACGACGAGGACACGCAGTTGATCGCGTTCCTCGCGCGCGGACGGCGCGTGGAGACCGCGTATCTCTCGCTCACGCGGGGCGACGGCGGCCAGAACCTGATCGGCAACGAACTCGGCGAGGCGCTCGGTGCGATCCGCACCGAGGAACTGCTCGCGGCGCGCCGGCTCGACGGCGGTCACCAGTATTTCACGCGCGCGTTCGACTTCGGCTTCTCGAAGTCGGCGGAGGAGACGTACAAGCACTGGGACCACGATTCGCTGCTGGCGGACGTGGTGACGGTGATACGCTCGTTCCGGCCGCACGTGATCGTCGCCGTCTTCTCCGGCACGCCCGCGGACGGGCACGGACATCACCAGGTGTCGGGACTGCTCGCGCGCGAGGCGTACGAGGCGGCCGCCGATACGGCGCGCTTTCCGGTGAAACGGTACGGCCGCGCATGGGCGCCGCTCAAGTTCTATCGCGGCGCGCGCGGCAACCGCATCGCCGGCGCGGTGGCCATGAACGTCGGCGAATACGATCCGGTACTCGGCCGCAGCTACGCCGAGATCGCCGGAGAGAGTCGCGCGCAGCACCGGTCGCAGGGCTTCGGCGGGATCCAGCAGCGGAAGGGCGCGCAGATGGACTACGTCCTCCGGCAGGAATCGCGCGTGAACGAGTCCACGCCGCCCGCCGACGAGAAGTCGATCTTCGACGGCATCGACACGAGCTTCGCGCGGCTCGCGCGCGCGGCCGCGCCGGCGGCGCGCACGGCGCTGACGGCCGCGCAGGCACTGCTCGATTCGGCGCGCGACGCGGTGGACCTGCGGCGCCCGGACGGCATCGTCCGCTGGCTCGCGCGTGCGGCGCGGCTCGCGCAGGACGCGCGCACGGCGACGCCCCGCTGCATGACGGACATCCACACGGGCGCGATGTCGATGATGCGCGCCGGCGAGGACAACGACGCGCAGCGCGGCGGCGCCTGCGATGCGACGGCGCTGGATCTCGACGCGGCGCTCAATACTCTCACGACGCGTACGGCCGAGGCCGCGTTCGAGGCGGCGGGCGTCGCCGTCGAGGCCACCGCGCCACAGGAACTGCTCGCGTTCGGGGACTCGATGCCGGTGACGCTCACGGTGTACAATCGCGGCCATGAGAACGTGACGCTGGCGTACGCGCGAATGAACGATGCGTTGCCGTTTCTGTTCGCACCGATCATCATCTCGCCCGACAGCAGTGCGCGCCTCTCCCGGAACATCATTGGCCTCGTGGACTCGCGGCCGTGGTGGCAGGGGCCGCACATCGGTGACCTGTTTGCGATGCACGAGTCGCCGTCCGATGGGCTCGCGCGCGTTTCGTACGTCGGCGTGGGGAGCCTGACGACGGTGCCCGGAGTTGCCGTCGCGGAGGACGCGCGCAGAATCACCAATATCCGCGTCACGGCGAGCATCGCGGGCCAGATGATCACCATGGATGCGGGCCCGGTGATGTATCACTCCGCCGACCCGCTGCTCGGCGAGCAGAACCGTCCGGTCGGCGGCGTACCCGCGGTGACGCTCGCGTTCGACCGGGGCCTCGAGTGGATGATCGCCAACAAGCCGCTCGATCACCTGATGCGCGTGACGATCAAGTCGTTCGCGTCGACCCCGCGAACGTTCTCGTTCCGGATCGTGAAGCCCGGGGGACTGCGCGTCGACTCGATCCCCGCGTCGATGACGCTGCAGGCGGGCGAACAGAAGGAGCTGTTCGTGCGCGTGCGCGGCCAGCTGAAGGCGGACCGTTACGAGTTCGGCATCATCGCCGAGACCGGGAACGGCCGGTACATGGACGGATTCAAGGCCGTCGAGTACGGGCACATCCGTCCGATTCGCCTGTATCGCTACTCGGCGATCTGGCTGCAGGCCGTGGACATCACGATCCCCGCGACGCTCAGCGTCGCCTACATCCAAGGCGTGGGCGACAACGTCGCGCCGTTCCTGCGCCAGCTCGGGATTCCAGTCACGATCATCAGCGCGGAAGAGCTTCCCGTTGTCGATCTTGGCCGGTTCAGCACCGTCGTGGTCGGCCCGCGGGCGTACGAGGCCCATCGCGAGCTCGTCGCGTACAATGCCCGGCTCATCGACTTCGCGAAGAAAGGCGGCACGCTGGTGGTGCAGTACGGACAGGACATCGCGACGATCGGCGTCATGCCGTATCCGGTCACGACGCCGCGCACGTCGCGCGTGACGGAGGAGGAGGCGCCGGTCACGATCCTCGAGCCGAAGTCGCGCGTGCTCAACTCACCCAACAGGATCGGTGACGCCGACTGGAAAGACTGGGTGCAGGAGCGCGGGCTTTACATGCCGACCGTCGTCGATCCGCACTACTCGACGCCGCTCGAGATGCACGACCCGGGCGAGCTGAACATCAAGGGCGCGGTGCTGGTCACGCCGCTCGGCAAGGGGATGTATGTCTTCACGTCGCTCGCGCTGTTCCGTCAGATTCCCGGCGGCGTGCCCGGTGGTCCGCGCCTCTTGGTGAACCTGCTCAGCGCGGGGCTCGAGCCCGACCGCGCGGTGCCAAGACGGGTCATTCCATGAACGCGAACTTCCGACGCGCCATCGTTCGCGTACTCGCCGCGGAGTTGTTCGTGCTCGCGCTGCTGGGATTCGTCCAGGCGCGATACTCGCGCTGAACGCGGCCACTAAAACCAACACACGACGATGCACTGGCTGAACTGGCTCGTCGTCGTCGGCTATCTCAGCTACGTCTGCATCGACGGACTCCGCCGGTCGAGGGGGACGAAGGAGATCGAGGGCTACTTCCTCGGCAATCGCGCGCTGCCGTGGTGGGCCGTCGGCCTCACCGTGATGGCCACGCAACTCTCCGCCGTCACGATGATCGGCACCACCGGCCAGGGCGCGACCGATGGCATGCGCTTCGTGCAGTTCTACTTCGGCCTGCCCGTCGCGATGGTCATTCTCGGTGTGACCATCGTCCCATACCTGCACCGCGCAAAGGTGTATACGGCGTACGAGTTCCTCGAGCGGCGCTTCGATGCCAAGACGCGCTCGCTCACGAGCGTGCTCTTTCTCCTCTCGCGCGGACTTTCCTGCGGCACGATCATCGCCGCCCCGGCGGTCGTGTTCTCGGCGATGTTCGGCTGGAGCATGGTCACCTCCGTCGCGCTCATCGGCGTGCCGACGGTGATATACACGATGATCGGCGGCGTGCAGGCGGTGACGTGGGCCGACGTGAAACAGATGGCGGTGATCGTCACGGCGCTCGTCGCCGTCGTCATCGTGCTGCTCGTGCGCCTTCCCGTCGGTCCCGATGCCGCGCTGCGGCTGGCCGGCGCCACGGGCCGGCTGCGCGTGTTCGATTTCTCGTTCAACCTGCATGACACCTATACGTTCTGGTCCGGCATCATCGGGGGCACCTTCCTGATGCTGTCGTATTTCGGCACCGACCAGAGCCAGGTGCAGCGGTACCTGAGCGCGAAGAGTGTCGATGAAGCGCGCAGTGCGCACCTGATCAGCGCCTACTGGAAGATTCCACTGCAGGCACTCGTCCTGCTCGTGGGCGTGCTGGTATTCGTCTTCTACCTGTTCCTCGCACCGCCGCTGTACTTCAATCCGGCGCACGAGCGGCTGGTGAGGCGGGCGGACCCCACGGCGTACGAGCTGCTCGACGCGCGCTACCACGCGCTCTTCGACGCGCGACAGGCGGCGGCCCGCGACCTCGCCGCGGCCCCGCGCGACGCCGACGCCGCGCAGCGAAGGACGCTGCGCGAGCGAGACGGCGCCGTCGCGCAGGTGCACGGCGAGGCGCTCGCGCTCGCCGAGCGGATCTCCGGCACGCCGTCGAAGGACGTGAACTACATCATCCCGCACTTCGTCCTCACCGAGCTGCCGATCGGGCTCACCGGCCTGTTCATCGCGGCGGTGATCGCCGCGGCAATGTCGGCCGTCGCGGGCGAACTCAGTGCGCTCTCCACGGCAACCGTGATCGATCACTACCGCCGGTGGGTCAGCCCCGACGCGGACGACAAGCGCCTGCTCGTGGTGTCGCGCGCCGCCACGGGCGCGTGGGGACTTTTCGCCTGCGTGGTGGCGACGTTTGCCGCGTCGCTCGGTTCGCTCATCGAGGTGGTCAATCGATTCGGGTCGATCTTCTACGGGTCCATCCTCGGCGTGTTCATCCTCGCGATGCTGCCACGCATCCGGGCGAACGCCGCATTCCTGGGGCTGATCGCGGGCATGAGCGCCGTGGGATCGGTGATCGTGTTCGCGCCGCAGGTCTCGTTTCTCTGGCACAACGTGGTGGGAGCGGTCACGGTGGTGGCCGTCGGTGCGCTGCTGAGCGCGTTCATGGCGCCGCCGCAGCCCGTCGCGGACTAGGAACGCGCGTGCCACGCCCCCGCATCGTCATCATCGGCGGCGGATTCGCCGGGCTCGCCGCCGCGAAGGTGTTTCGCGGAAAGCCCGTGGACGTTTCGGTGATCGACCGCACCAATCACCACCTGTTCCAGCCGCTGCTCTACCAAGTCGCGATGGCCGGGCTCGCGCCGAGCGATATCACCGTGCCGATCCGGTGGATCCTGCGAAACGAGCGCAACGTGCGGGTGATCTTCGGCGAGGTCGTGAAGGTCGACCCCGCGGCGCGCGAGGTCATAGTCGATTCTCTCGGGGCGCCGGTCGGCTACGACGCGCTGATCGTCACCGCGGGGGCACGGCACGCATACTTCGGTCACGACGCATGGGAGGCCTGCGCGCCCGGCTTGAAGAGTCTCGAGGACGCGCTCGAGATGCGACGGCGGTTCTTGACGGCGTTCGAGCGCGCGGAGCTGACGTCCGATGCGGCCGAACGGGCGAGCCTCATGACGTTCGTGATCGTCGGCGGTGGCCCAACGGGGGTCGAACTCGCCGGCATGATGATCGAGATCGCGCGCAAGGCGATGCCGAGCGACTTTCGCAGCATCGACACGCGCAACAGCCGCGTGGTCCTCGTGGAGGCCGGTCCGCGTCTGCTCCCGGCGCTTCCGGAGGGTTCATCCATTCGAGCGCGGCGCGATCTCGAGCGGCTGGGAGTCGAGGTGCGCACCGGCGCGGCCGTGACCGGCGTCGACGGGCACGGAGTGCGGATCGGCGACGAGTTCGTCCGCGCGCGAAACGTCTTCTGGGCGGCGGGGAATCAGGCGTCGCCTCTGGGCGCGATGCTCGGCGGTCCGGTCGATCACGCCGGCCGCGTGATCGTGCGCGACGATCTCTCCGTTCCAGGCCACCCCGAAGTGTTCGTCGCAGGCGACCTTGCGGCGGTGGTGCGCGCGGATGGATCACTCGTGCCCGGCGTGGCGCCCGCCGCGATTCAGGAGGGACGACGGGCGGCGTTGAACGCACTACGAATCGTTAACAGCGAGACAACGAGCCCCTTCCGCTACTACAATAAGGGTGACCTCGCCACGATCGGACGGAATCGCGCCATCGCCGTGTTCGGGCGTTTCGAGGTCGCAGGATATCCGGCATGGCTATTGTGGCTCTTCGTCCACATTCTGTACTTGGTGGGCTTCCGCAATCGGCTGAGCGTGCTCGTGCAGTGGGCGTACGCGTACTTCACGTTTCAGCGTGGTGTGCGTCTCATCACAGCGGCTGAGCGGGCGGCACCTTCGGTTACGCGGTCGGGGGATCGTTCATGAGCACAGATGGGGAGCTGGGGAGGGCCGACGCGCGACGGCGCGAGGTCGAGGCCGCCAGCCGCGTCGCGGCCGGTTTGTTACACGAATTTCGCAACGTACTGAATCCGATCGTATCGGCCGCCTGGCTCGTCGAGGCTAACGCGCACGACCCCGAGAAGGTCATTGAATTGGCACGGCGTATCGACGGGTTCGCCAAGGCGGAAGCGAGAATCGCAGGCAAGGTTCGTGAGCTGCTCGACAAGGAGGCCACCGGCCATCCAGCTTACCCTCCGCAACAAGACGACGTTCGTTCAGCATCTCCAGGCACCAACGCGTAGAACTCCCGTGATCACAGCAACCAGGCCAGTGACTGCACCTCACGACATCAGCACCAAGCTGCGAATCCTCCTTGCCGAAGACGATGCAGGTTCGCGCGGCACGCTGACCGAAGTTCTCATCGCGCTGGGCCACGACGTGGTCGCGGCGGTGTCGAGCGGCGTGCTCGCGGCGGAGAAGGCGCGGGAGATGAAGCCCGACGCCGTCCTCCTCGACGTGCATATGCCCGACGGCTCCGGCATCGAGGCGGCCGAGGTCATCTCGCGCACCCTGCCGGGCATCGCGGTGATCCTCTACAGCGGCGACGAAAACGTCACGCTGTCGGACAAGGAGGCGGTGACGACCGGCGCGGTCGCGTTCCTGCCGAAGCCCGTGCCGCCGAAGATGCTCGACTCGACGATTCGCCTCGCCGTCACGCGCGCGGCCGCGCTGCGGATGGCGAGGAAGGATGCGACCGAGGCAAAGGCGGCGCTCGAAGCGCGAAAAACCATCGAGCGCGCGAAGGGGATCCTGATGCGGCGCACCGGCTGCTCGGAGCCCGAGGCTTATCGCATTCTCCAGCGTTCGAGCCAGGACCGCTCGAAGCCGATGGTGGAGATCGCGAAGGCCGTTCTTGAGAGCGAACCGGGCGCGCCGGAGCCGTCCTAGAGGGCAGCTCGTGGACGGGTGACCGTCGCCCATCGCGCTGTGTGTCTACGCGGCTGAGGGCGTCTCGACGGCGTAGGGCTGCTTCACGAACTTCTCCATTCCCAAGCCGAGCGGAATCGTGAACAGGACGATCATGCCGGCCACGAAGAACGGCACCGAGTGCCCGATATGGTCGTACGCGAAGCCGGCCGAGAGCGGAGCGAGCACGCGCGCCACTCCGCCGAACGTCTGCTGCACGCCCATGTAGAGCCCGCGCTCGTGCTGCGGCACGACCTGTGACAGCAGGCTGGTCACGCACGGGAACGTGAACGCGGTGCCGAGCGGCACGAGCGCCACGCAGAGCGCGAAGACCGGCAGCGAGGGCGACAGCGGCATCGTGAAGAGGCCCACCGCGAGCATCGCCATGCCGATGCGTGAGAGCGCCGGCTCCTTGAGCCACGCGACGAGCTTCCCGAGGAAGAACGCGCGCACCACGACGCCGATCACCGCGACGTACGTGAAGAAATAGCCGAACGTGTTCTCGGTCACCGAGAACTTCACCATCAGCAGCAGCGCGAGCACGGTGTTCATCATCATGAACGCGCCCATCGTGATGCCGTAGATCCAGATC